>Ga0209011_1000227_pt1 | contig 24041 bp, 24 predicted proteins | sample BlaSpr_A8_OM1_M3_FD_187986 | JGI IMG/M metagenome (GOLD analysis project Ga0209011, IMG submission 187986) | Forest soil microbial communities from Thunder Bay, Ontario, Canada - Black Spruce, Ontario site 2_A8_OM1_M3 (SPAdes) (version 2) | ecosystem: Environmental > Terrestrial > Soil > Boreal... | reverse complement strand
GGGGAACATCCTGCGAGGAGAGCGAACGCTCTCCACGCAGATTGTTGTTATTTTGAATCCCTCCGACGCCCGTCTCCAGCCACGAAGTCAGTGTGTCGGTGTCGCTGATGAGTTTCGAATTGGTGTAAGCGACCAGCAGCGACCCGGCGCCTGTGAACCTTCTCTGTACGGTGAGCTGAAACGAGTGATAGATGCTGTCGTACGAGCCCTGGCCGGCGAGTTGCACGCTCGTGTACTGGGGATAAGGACGAAGGAGTTGCCCTCTGGTCGTTGTCGATCCCGTGAGCGCAAGCGCCTGTCCGTTGACGAAGAACGGATTTGGCGTGGATTGCACGATGGCGACGTTTTGTCTGGGATTTGGGAGTGTCAGGTCGACCTGGGCTGCCGCCTGCGCGAGCAACGCGTCCGAGATTTGATTGACTTGCTGGGAGTACTGCTCGAGGTGCGTCCCCTTCGAACCCACATAAACCGCAGAAAGGAAAAAGTCCGCAGGCAGCGCGCGCTGGATGTTCAGATTCCATTGCTGGACGTAACCCGCTGGATGGTTCGCGGGATACGCCTCCGTGATCGACTGCACAACTTGAGTGAGAAATTGTTGCGTCCCTTGCGCGCCGAGACTCCGGCCGGGCGGCGCGGAAATGCCCGAGGGAAAGGGAAGGGCAATTGTGTTGACCGGGTGAGTCCCATCGATTGTCCCCGAGTATGTGGTGGTCGCGGCATTAACCATATCGTTCAGCGGGTTGAGACCGAAGGACACGTAATTTGGAATCCAGAAAATTCCGTACCCGCTGCGAATAACCGTCTTTGAACTGAGGCCATAAGCCAGCCCGATGCGCGGCGAAAACTCGATCTTCTCCAGTGGAATATTGTTCCGGTCTCCAGAGTTCACGAGAAAGGCGTCCCCCTTCAAAGGTGGCGAGCCCGCAGGCAAAAAATGCGTCAGGAAGTTTGTGGCGGCCGGGTCGAAGTAGGACAGCCTGTTAAACCGTTCCGACCAGGGTCCTTGCAGATCGTAACGCAAACCCAGATTCAGAGTCAGCTTGTTGGTTGCATGCCAGGAATCAGCGAAATAGACCGCCCGATAAATTTGCTGTCCCGCTGTGAAAGCCGGAACGACAGACTGAGCAAAAAAATGGTTTACGAAGTTGTTAAAATTGTCCGCATATCCGAGCAAGAAATCTGCAAAAGAAAAGCCGGTCCCGGAGACCCCTGGCAGGCTGGTGAAGCACGCCTGGCCAGGAGCGCAGAAATCGAAAGCTCCGCTCGCGATGTTGGACTGCGCGTAATTGTCGCGGCCGACCTCGAACTGGGAGCCGAATTGGTATTGGTGGCGCCCCCGCATCATGGAGATGCTTGGCGACAGGTTGTACTGGGTGTTGCGATCTTGAATGAAGCTTTGCCCCTGGGTACAAATTATATTATCGGCAAAGTTTGCGACGCACGGAGTAGGCGGCGTGCGCATGACAGCTGGGACACTCTGGTTGTAAATCGCTGGCCAACCGATTGTGGTTAGGTCGAATCCGGAATTCTTCGGCCTGCGGTCATAGCTGAAACGGCTGGCGCTCACGTTGAAGCCAAAGATGACTGTCGGCGTGAATGTGTGAGTGTACCCGGCGGCCATGGCGCTGCTGTGGTAGTTCTCCGAGCAGCGGTCGGCACACAGACCGCTTCCCAACGGATCGATTGGCAGGTCCAATATGCTCCAGTAGCTGAAACGGAGAAAAAGCCTCTGCCTGGTTTTGATGTTGTAGTCCGCGCGCCAAACCAGTTGGTTTTGATCTCCACCTGTGCTGGCGACCGTAGTGAAATTATTTGTTGATACATTCGCATTGTTTGGCGCAGGCCAGAGATTTAGGAGTTTCGCGGAGATGGGATTGATCCGGCCGGCCGGAATGATGTTGCCTGCAAATGGCACGGGAGTGGCCGTGCTCCCCGGGCAAGCTCCCTGCACGTTCACGCTACCCGCGCAAGGGTCGTAAATCTGATTAATGACAACGGATTTGCCGTTAGCGTCCTTTTGGCGATCGTTACAAATACCGCCAGTGAAACCTGACTTGCATATTTCAGAAAAATCGCCTGTTCTTTCCTTAGCATCCGGAACTGTGGCCGTGAACGGCTGGCCAGTCCGCAGGCGGAAGCTTTCCCAGCTGAAAAACCAAAATGTCTTGCTGCGGCCTCCGTTGCGCGAAAAGTTCAAAGGACCGCCGGCATTTGCGCCGAACTGGTTTTGCACCCAAGGCGGCCTGGATCTTCCAACAGCGTTGAGAAAGAAGTCGTTGGCATTGAAGATCTTGTTGCGAGCGTATTCGTATGCCTCGCCGTGCAGCGAATTCGTTCCGGATTTCGTGCTTAAGTTGGTTACTCCGCCGGAGAACTTGCCCCATTCCGGTCCCAGATTGCTGGTCTGAACCCTGAACTCCTGTATTGAATCCTGCGTCGGAATCAGGACGGGCAGGTTGATGTAACCGATGTTGAGCGGCTGGCCATCCAGGTATTCCGCGCTCTGGTTGCCGAACGAGCCGTTCACCTGATAATTGCCCCAGCCAAATGGGTTCACACCGACGGGCGTGCCGGTGGAACTGCCTTGCGGGACTACGGAGGCAACCAATTCGATCAGGTTAAAAACATTGCGGCCATTCAAGGGCAGTTCGTTGGCTTTCCGCTGTTCCACTACTGTGCCGATCGTCGAGGACTCGGTATCGAGTAACGGGGCACCGCCTTGCACCGTGACGCTCTCGGACGCGGAACCTAGCTCCATTTCGAAATTGATCTCCAGAGTGTCCTGGACGTGGAGAATTACGTCTGACTTGATCACGGCCTTGAATCCCAGCCTTTCGGCTTCTATACGATAAGTTCCAGGAGGCAAGTCCGTGACGTAATAACTCCCCGTCTGGTTTGTAAAGCTTTCATAACGGACGCGCGTGCTCGTATTGATGACGATCACTTTGGCACCCGCCACGACTGCTTTGCTGGCGTCCGTGATCCGGCCGGTCAGCGATGCGTTGGCAGACTGGGCATGAACCTGGAGCTCTGAGCACAGACAAAGCAGGACGGCGAGGATGGCTTTTCTGCGCAAAGGTGTCACCGAAAGAACCGCTCAGCTGCCGGCATGATGAACCTGCGACGGCGAGACTGCCCAAACTCCTTGGCTCGCGCAAATTTCCAAGAAACGCTTACCCTATAAAGGCGTACCGGAGTTGTCAAGACAATCGCGATTTCATGGCAATCCCACAAACATCGCGTCGTGCACCCTTCGCGGAAGCGCGTGGCTGAGGAATAAATTCGGAACAAACGTGGAAGGCATGCTACACAATACATCCAGGCCGTAAGCTGAGAAGGAGAATGCTTCATGGAACTCAGCGCTGATCTGGAAATCATTGCGCACCAAGAACAGGAACTTCAATTCCGATCCTTTAGTGCAGGCGTCGCGTGGCAGTTGGGAGTGCGCTTGCGCGAACTCGCGGCGTCGAGAAACGCCTCCGTGGTTATCGATGTGCGCCGGTTCGGCCAGCCACTCTTCTACGCCGCGTTCGACGGAACCTCGCCGGACAATTACGAGTGGGCTCGCAAAAAGAGCAACGTTGTTGCGCGATTTCATCGTAGTTCCTACGCTGTCGGGCTGACCTTGCGAGCGAAAAACGAAACCCTCTTTGACAAATATGGATTGCCGCCGGCGCGCTATGCATCGCACGGAGGATCGTTTCCGATTGCCGTTTCCGGAGCCGGCATCATCGGCAGCGTGACCGTCTCCGGTTTGTCGCAGCGCGCAGATCATGAGCTTGTTGTGGAAGCTTTGTGCGGCGAGATCGGCCGAGACTACGCGGATTTGGCGCTTCCGAACGCGCCGGTTAGCTAAATTAGGAGCCGCTCCTCGCGATGGGCGGTGATCGCGTCATTGTTGAGATTGGTCGAGGTGCGCCGCTCAATCGTTCTGGCCGGAACCACCGCCGGACTTGGCCGCGTCGGAACGCACCTTCGGCCAGTTGTACACCGGATACTTCGGGCGTTTCACTGGCGGCACGGGATGTTCTTTCAAACTGGTGAGCGCCACGGAGACTCCCTTCTCCAATTGCGGATCGTGCCCCTGGCGCCAGAGCGCGGGGTCGAGATCCACCTCGATGTCCGGCGAAACGCCTTTGTTCTCGACGTCGAACTCTCCCGTTTTCGGATTGAAGAGGCCCCAGCGCGGCGCCGTAATTCCGCCCCCATCGATCAATGTCGGGTAGCCGCCTATGCCAATCAGGCCACCCCAGGTGCGTGTGCCGATCAGCGGGCCGATGCCGAGCTGCTTGAACATCCAGGGCAACGCGTCACCGCCGGAGCCCGCATATTGATTGATCAACATGACCTTCGGGCCGAAGATCACATCTGGGATGTAATTGTCCTTGCCTTCGCGGGTCATGGCAGCCATCAGCAACGGACGGTTCAGCCAATCCACGATGTAGTCCGCGATCCAGCCGCCGCCATTGAAGCGTTCGTCGATGACCGCTCCTCGTTTTGTATTTTGCGGAAAGTAGTATCGGTTGAAGTTGGTGAACCCGCCCACTGCTGTGTCCGGCAGATAGACGTAGGCCAATTGTCCTTTGCTGAGTTCATCCACTTTACGGCGATTGCTGTCCATCCAGTCGCGCAGCCGCAAATTGCGTTCGCTGCCGATCGCCACCACGGTCACCGGGCGCGCATCTTTTCCGCCCGGGTCCGGCCCCACCTTCAATTGAACAGCTTTGCCGGCCCGTTCGATGAAGAAACTATAGATTTCGTCGCTGCCATGCAGTTCACGCCCGTCGACAGCCAGCAGGTAATCCCCTTGGTGGACGTTCACGCCCGGCTCTGTAAGAGGCGCGCGCAGGTCTGGATTCCAGTTCTCGCCGAAGTACACCTTGGCGAAGCGGTAGCGATCATGATCGATGGTGTAGTCTGCGCCCAGCAGGCCGACGCTGACGGGTTTCACTTCCGGCCGGTCGCCACCCGTGATGTAAATGTGTTGCGCGGTGATTTCGCCCAGCATGTCGGCGAAGATGTAGTTCAGGTCCGCGCGGCACATTACGTTATCTACGAACGGTTGATAGGCCGCCATCAGCGCTTTCAGATCGGCGCCGTGAAGATTAGGATCGTAGAACCAGTCGCGTTCGATGCGGCCAACTTCGCGGAACATTTGTTGCCACTCGGCGCGCGGATCCACGTAGACCTTCATGGAATCCACTTGCAAGGTGCCGTCGGGCTTGCCCGGTTCACCCGGCTTCCCCAGCGCGTCAACGGGCTTAATCGTCCAGGCGCCATGCGGTGGTTCACCGCCGCCAGCCGCCATGGGACTTCTCGGTGGGAGTTGCTCGTAAAGTGCCTTCTCACCATTGGAGGAAATGACGAAGCCGCCGATATTGTCCAGCACCTTATCGGTTTTGCGCGTGCACACGTCGAATTTGTGCACGATGTGTCCGCTCGCGTTGCCGTCATCCACAGTTGGGCCCTCCAACAGGTACAACACATGGGTTTTTCCTGCAACCAGTCGATCGTAATTCCGCGCGGGGATCGGCAGCGCCAGGATGCGCTGATTGATGTTCTCAAAATCGATCTTCACTTCCGGCGTTTCTTTGGTCTCTTTAGCCTCTTTGGTTTCTTTGGCGTTCTTCTCGCCTTTCTTTTCGTCGGAGCTCTTATCTCCTCTCTTGGACGCTTTCTCCGCCGCAGGTTCAGGACCCGGCTTGACTTCCTCTCCAGCTTTACAATCATCGGTGTCCGCCGGTGTTTTGGAAGCATTCGCACTGGCGGATTTATCAACCGGCGGCGTGACCTTCTCCTCGTCGCTTTGCGGAGCCAGCGGCGATTTCAGGTCTTGGCGCAACACAATTACGTAAGCGCTGGCCGTGACGGGAATTTTGTACCGCCCCATGCTCGCGACGAGTGCAGGCCCGTCATCCGTGCTGGCTATGAAATAGACGTACTTCCCGTTCTTATCAAAAGCGGCGGAGCCGGCGTCGCTCAACCCATCCGTCAGTTGGTGTGCAGTTCTATCCTCCAGGCCATACACGAACACGGCACTCAGCGTGCTATCGAGTTGGCGCGCGTACGCAATCCAGCGGCTGTCCGGCGACCACGCGGGATTGAATCCCGCGCCGTCATAAGGATTGGTGTCCACGAGGATCGGTTTTTCCGCCTCGATGTCCAGATACCAGAGGTTTAGACGCTTATCGCTAAAGGCGATTTTCTTGCTGTCGGGCGACCAGGTGGGCGAATAAAAGAACGAGTGAGGATTTCCGAGGCTAATCTTGCGCACCTCGCCCATGCCATCTTGTCCGCGCAGGTGCAACGCATATTCGCCGGACTCATCCGAAAAATACGCAATCCATTTCCCATTGGGAGACCAGGCGGGATCGCGCTCCGCAGACCCCGTCGTATTCGTCAGGTTGCGGATGTCACCATGCTCCACGGGCACGGTCAGAATTTCCCCGTGCGCTTCAAACACTGCGCGCGCGCCCGTGGGCGAAATGTCCCCGTTTTGAATCTGCTCGGCGGCATGTACGTAGTGCGGCCTCACAGCTGGAAAATCGCCGGTGACCTGGATATTGACGGCGTTCTGCTTCCCGGTAGATGGATCGAACACGTGGATCGAACCAAATTGCTCGTAAACGATCGCGTCCGGACCCGACGAAGCCGATTTGATATCCACACCGTTGCTCGGGAACGCCAGGCTCACCTGCTTTGTGCCGGGGTCATAGGCATACAAACTCACTGGCCCGTCGCGATCGGAGAGGAAATAAACTTTGTTCCCGACCCACATCGGCGCGGAATCATTGGAATCCTTGCGCGGCACTTTTTCCACGCTGGAATCGGAAAGTTTCGCGATCCAGATGGGCGAAGCCGTGCCGCCTCGGTAGTGTTTCAGCCCGCGATGGCGCGCCCACGATTCCGCGAAATTCGTAAATGGCACATACGCCAGATGTGAACTGTCCGGCGAGTAGGAACCCTCGACAGCCATAGGCAGCGGAAGCACTTCCGGCAGCCCCCCGGAGACGCTTACGGTGTACAACTGCGTGAAGCGCGAATAGCTATCGCGGCCAGAGCGGAACAGAATGCGCTTGCCGTCGCGTGTCCAGCCGACTACCTGGTCCGCCCCGGGATGCGATGTTAGCCTTTTCGGAATGCCACCCGCGGCGGGAATGACGTACACGTCTTCATTGCCGTCGTATTCGCCCGTGAAAGCGATCATCGAGCCATCGGGCGAAAAAACCGGATCGATTTCAATGCCGATGTCACTCGTCAGCCGCCGGGCCTCTCCGCCGGTTCGGTCCACAATCCACAAATCGCCGCCGTAGCTGAACGCAATCTGCGTCTTGCTCACGGTGGGTTTCCGCAGAAGCGCGTACTGGTTGCTGGACTGTGCCGCCAGCTCCGACGCGGTAAGGAAGATGGAGAGAGCCCCAAGCAAAACCAATACGAACTGATTGAAAACGGACATACGGAATTTCCTTGGCATCACAACCTCCGGTAGGCGCAACCTTGAAAAGGGAAACAAAGGAGAATGGAACGATCCATGCGCTCGTCAACTTAAACGAACAGCGAGAGTCTAGCACACGGCTTACGGCTGAGCACTGTCGTTTGCCAGACTCCGCAAGACCCTCAATCTCGTCCTCGTAACAATGTTAAAGGCAGCTCCGCATGCTACTCATCAAATGCATGTTGAATTTTGGCGAGGGACAGGTTTAAGGCTTGTGCTAAAATCGGAGTCGGAGTAAAGACGGGACCGGAGTAGTAGAAAGGCGCAAAACGCAGTGCGCAATTCCCGTAAGTAGTTGATAAGCCGAGGTAGCTCAGTGGTAGAGCAGCCGATTCGTAATCCATTACCACCCTCATAGGTTAGTCACTAACACACAAAACAAGCCATTTAGGCGCGTTCTGTCACCTGCTGGCAGCATGTGGCAGAGGCCATATAGGTACAAGAACGGTACAAGTTACCGTGCCAGACGTTCTACACACTTCGCGCTGGACGCCTGAATAGGTATCCTACGTCGTGCTCGCCGCTAAAGTGCTTCGCACTTTACTACCGTATTACCACAAAGTCAAGACCTTTTTTCGACTATTTTGGCCGTCTATGTGGAGCTTCGTTTGATCTTCGCGTAACCAAGAGATGTAACGTGGATTGAACGGCGCTAGGGCCTTGTAAACAAAGGGATTCATAGATGCGGACAGCAATCATGGTAGGGCGCGGAATCAGATCGAAGACCTCGCGCCGGGTCCACACAAGTTTTTTGCGCTGTTTTAACTCGGGCAAGACACGAATTGTTTTGGTGGAGAAGGGCAGACAGTCAGTCGAACAAATTCGAAGCTCGCGCTTCTACCATTGCCGTTTTCAAGCGCAGATTGTTGGAAGGCTGCAAAACATCTTCAGCCCAATCCGAAATAAAATAGCCTGACGCCCATGAGTCACCCTTTGCCGGTACGAACACTTCGTACATTACTGCATCGTTCTTCTCGTACACGCATCGCACAACGCCGTCTTCCTTTGTGTTGCGGTTGAAGAGCATGTTTCTGAGATAGAATTTTCCAGCCACGTTCACAGCTTGCTCTCAAATTTGAAGAAATGCCACTCAAAAGAACAAACTCAATTCGAAAAGGAAAACAGCATGTCAATCACTTACTCCGTTTCAGCTAGGGATGAAATCGCATGGCTTGACGGCGCATACCGGAAGGTCTATTTCCTAGCGCCGCGTGGCGTTAGCTGCGGTAGTCTAGTCAGAGAAGCCGGGTCAACCATCAAAGAGGTTTGCGCTTTTTGCTTGGGTGGAGAGGGACGGCACTTCTTCTGCGGTCACATCAAATGCCAGTGCTCTATCGAGGACGCTCTTAGGCAAATTGACAAGAACAACGGGATACCACTACCTCCCCACAGATCAACACAGCCAATCCCGCTTGAGGCCGTGGAACTCTTTCAGAAGTTCGCTGCTGATATAGGCATAGCCCACGGCGACACCACGCGGGTAGTTGTGGGGAAAGCATCGAACGTGCGAGGCAACCCCTACCCATTTTTCAAACTGTCACCCTTCGCGTTTGCTTAGGGGGAACACGTTTTCCAAACACGAATTTACTTCATTTCTCACAAATTTTTTTGCTTCCGATAAAGTCGAGGTAAGCGCAGATCAAACTGTGTGTGGGAAGGGGCGCGGAGGCATCTGCGGAGGCACAGGAGCGGAGATAAGAGGTGCGAGACCGCTGTTGATTAGTCTTTCGCTTCAATGGCTTCAGCAGCAGCGAGCTTCCGGTCTACGTGTGGTTCTGACCGCAGGCCGCCCGTAGTCAGCACACAACGCATCCCGGCAGCGACACCACACGTGGGACAGGGTACAGAGGACATCTGTTTGGGAGTGAGGTCTTTCTTTTTCATTCGGACAGGATACGCTAAGACACATGGGAAGGATTCCCAATTTGGAACACTTTAGCCAAACCGCCAATCGGTAATAGACCGTAATCGGATTGAGCGTCCCGGCCAGTGTTTACTTTCGTCTAAATATGTACTGCTTTAAGTCTCATGGAAACATAGGCATAGCGGAAAGTGCCAATTTAAGTCCCATAGAAACATAGACATAATAAATTTCCAGTAACTATCTAGCTACTGGGGGGATCATTTCTCATACGCTTAAAAACGATGCTAACTACCCTCCTACCAACATCTTAGCAATATCTAGTAGATAATTTGCCACTTGACACCGGCAGAACCCATGTTATACTGGGGTTAGGTGAGATAGAGCGGACAGCAACAAAGGACGCCCCTCTCTTTACTAGGGTTGCCCACCGCAACCCACGTTTTACCCGCAGCACTCCAACACAAATACACACGTTCAGAATGAGCGGACTCCTCCAGGTCTGCCCCTGAACGTGTGTGTTCGTGTCTGCCTGCGGGAAGAAACACAAACTCAATTTGAAAGGTATCAAAATGACTAGCACAGCTACGTCTGTACAACCTAATGACGATGAATCTAGGTTGATGACTCCCAGGGAAGCCGCCGCGTTCTTAGGGTTCAGCCTGTTCTATATCCACGACCATATCAGCCGTAATGAACCTCGCATCCCGTTCATTAAGATCGGCCAGCGAGTGAGATTTCAGAGAAAAGACTTGCTGGCGTTCATCGAAGCACAGAAAGCGAAGTCTTAAACATGAGCCGAGCCGACAAATCAAACCGCGAATATGTCCCCTGTAACAAAACCAAACTGCTCGACAGGCTAAAACGCACGAATCCAGAGTTGTTTCCACTTAAAAACTCGGTTTGGTTTCACTCAGCAATCTGCGCGTCGAGCCGATATTTTTGTGCGTGTGACTGTGCCTGCAAAATTCAGGTGCAAGGGCACACCTATGAATAAGAACAGCCGCAGTAGCAGCAAGAAACAAATTCAGAAAAGGGAAAAGTAAAAATGACTTACGATCCAATAGCAGAAAAACGAGCGATGCAGTATTCCAAAAAAGAACTTGACGCCATCTTCAAGGACAAGGGCAGCGGCAAGATCGCTATGAAGCTGATGACCGAGAACCCCACACTTTATAAAACCATGCGAAAAGAGTATGAGGCACAGGGAGGCATTGGAGCTAGTGCCTTTCTTCCTCCAGCACCGAATGTTCCGTATCAGAAACCAACTAGACAATACAACAGCGAGGAGCTTGAGGTTCGTGGCCGTTGGTCGGAGCAGGAAATCAAAGACTTCTTCGAGAATGCGAAAGAAGCGAACGACCTATTCAACAGTGACCGCGACGAATACGAACTACGGAGGCTCTGTGCTGTTAGCTATGGCCGGTTGCCAGCGCGAGAAGTGCCTTATGTCCCTGCGCCGAAACCCGTTGCGGAGCCGGAACAGAAGATGGTGATCGGGGATGACCTCGCCAGAGAAAGTAACCTCCCGCTTAAAACTGAAGTTACCTGGGAACAACTCAGGCAACTCATACACCTAAGTATCGAAAGGCGAGCGAAAGCCCAGGACGAAGCCGACAAGCAAGCGCGTGCTGACAAGCCAAACAACGACGTTCAGCACATGTAGTCCTGACTAGTCCGGGGGGAGTTGACGTTTTTTGCTCCCCCAAAACCTTCCACAAACGACTTCTAGACTAGACCCCGCTTTTCTAGACTAAGACTAGTACATCAGATACTACTTGACAACTGTATTAGTTATGGTACACTTTCTACGGCCCAGCCACGGCACGGATTCTGTTTAGTCGCTGTGATCTAACAATGGCGTCACGCGAAGTGCGACCGTGGGGGAATGTCTGTGGTGGCTGTGGGACGAGTACAGAAGGATGGTCGGGAATTGACAAAACGCCAGGGAGATTGTGAGATAAGTACAATCAATATATCTCTCTATCTGGTTATCGTTTCATACATTTACGGGCGCGGGCAAGAGCCTGCGGGTAGGATTGTTCGAGTGTCGGATTATTCCCGACCATCCTTCCCTCCACGGGCACAGACAGCCCCCACAGCCGCCTCTAGTATCAGCACCGATGGTAGATCACAGGGCAAAAAAGGAATGCACCAATGGCAAATCACGAAGGATCAACTGCACAAGATGCAGCCGCACGGAAAGTAGATGTTGTGAAGTTCCCGCTGCTCACCGTAGCGGAGTTGAAAGCGATGAAATACCCGTCATCGGACTGGATTGTTGAAGACCTCATCCGACTAGGACGCAGACGGCCCAGTTTGTTAGCAGGTAAGCCGGAGTCCGGTAAGTCTACCTTCTCACGGCAAATGGCTGTGGCAGTGACGAAGGGGATTCCAATCATAGGACGGCAGACGAAGCGTTCTCCCGTCATCCTTTGGCAGACTGAGGATGATCCCGCAGACGTACTCGATTCATGGAATCGACTCGGTTACGACGAAGCCCACGATGAAAAATTGCTGACTCTCATTGACAGCGGTTATGAGAGCAACAACCTGGACAAACTCCACGATGCGTTAGTCGAGCATTCGGATGTCCGGTTAGTGATCGTCGAGACGTTGGATGACCTGCTCAAGATGGAAGACATAAAGGAGAACACAGCGGCTAGAAAAGCGTTTGACACATTCCACGCGAAGATCGGTAGACACTTCTCCCACCGCACAGCATTCCTATGTTTGACGCACCTGAAGAAAAAGGATTGCGACGAATCAGGCGACATGATTATGGGCGCAACGGTTATCCGTGGCCGCACAGATGCGAAGTTGTACATGAAGACTGTGAGTGATGATGATGATCGTCACATTATCCACTGCAAAGTCCGAGAAGGCCGTCCCATTCCCCAGACGTACCTTGACTTCAACCCCGAGACTAAGACCAGCACTCTAGGTCTAACGGTTGCCGAAGAACGAAAGATGAATGTCGGCAAGACCACGGGGCGGATCGAAGAAGACATCGTTAAATACTTTGCGGTCCACCCGAACAGTAGTTTCGAGCAAGACTGCTTTCCCGTCGTCGAGGGTAACACCAGTTTGAAAAGGAAGATTTTCAACTCACTGGTGAAAGACGGTGCCCTGGTCAAGAGCGGTAAAGGTGTGAAGGGTAGTCCGGCTGTGTATCACTTGAAGCCGATTCCAATGGAAGTAAGAAAGGAAGCAGCATGACAGCCGAACAAGTCATCGGTCATTTGGAAACACAGGACAAGCAGGTAGAGGCGGTTACAAAGTTTTGGGTTTCGGTCCTGCCCACGGTAGCACTCCCATCTCTGTCACTGATGAAGTCGTGGCTCAAGCAGTTCGACTTAGAGACTGTTTGCTATGGTCTCTCTGAGGCAGGCTTAAAGAACCAGAAGGTAGGTGACATGACGACGGAAGATGTTGTGCGATTTGCCGGTAAATGCCAAATCGGATATGCGGCCAGAGACCCGCGCCGTAAAACTTTCCGCCTGTCAGACCAAAAGCCACCGCGTAAGCGGATTCAGGATGACCAGACGATTGTCGCTTACTTGTCCAAAAATCTAGCCGACCTATTGGGTGACGTTCCAGCCGAAACGCCATTGACCGAAGCCCAGTTGTTTCGGGTTTTTATGAGGCTCGCAGACATCCGAGCAGGTAAGGTTCAGCGACCGACGCCAGCCACACCCACAGCCACACAGGAAGGCCAGCTACCACGGTCAAAAGCAGCATGATGGACTCTGAGGTATACCGGAACAATAGAACGCGGCAAATCGCCTAGGAACGCGAAATAGGACTAACGAGTGATCTAACATAACGAGGATTACCGTGTGCATTATTTGCAATCCTAAGCATCGTTTGCATTTTGTAGCAGTCGAGTCTGAAGCCGGTAATTGCGTTGTTTGGGCCGTTCTCAGCCAAGAATAACTTATTTGAAATGTCGAGGAAACGGAGACAAAACGTGTCTAACACCTAATAGAATCAGCGTTTTAACCCTGTTTTGCCCTTTACTTCGGGAATCCGACTGTAGGGGGACTGTACCCGCACAGCTTCACCCTACTTCCGGCAGCCTGACCAACTGCCCCCACATAAACCCCATCCCTCTGAGAAAATGGAAAAGGACAATGAAGCAACCAAAGCCAGAAGCACAATTAGTCAGCATCCCCACGGACATCTGTATCGTTCCGTTGTCCAAGCTCGCATATTCGCGCCCGGAGGCCGCGTACGCGATAGGCATCTCTCTCCGCAGTCTGGACCGAATGCTTAAAGCCGGATTGATCGGTTCGCGCCGTATTGGTCGCAGGCGGATCATCCCGGTCGAATCGTTGCGTTTGGCTCTCCAGCGAGAAGACCTAGGCACTCCGGTTGCGGCCTGACTAGGAATCTGGTCTAGGACTAGCACGGAAGGACTGCATAACCTGCGCTCCGAAAGTGATAGACAATTGATACTGTTGTATTAATAGTACTTGACACGACTGGAGCACTCCGGTTATAAAACTTCGCCGCTAGGAAACTACGAACGCGGCCAAAGGAGCTTCAAATGGCAAAACAATCAGGCAGTTCAGCCCCCGATTGGAAAGCATCAGCCAGCACAGTAGTTGTAAGAAATCAGTACAAGATCACAGGGACCACAGACGACTATATACGCAAAACAATCCTAGTCGCCTCAAGGACACCCATAGACGCTATTAACACTGCTGAAAAGAACTTTGGCATCATGTCCGTAGAAAATCTTTCCCTCGAACAAGAACAGGTTTGGACTTCGCGTAGCTAGTAAGGTAAAGCCGGGTGTACTTCCTCACCCGGCCAGCAAGGACTAGACAACAGAATCGCTTGCTTCGTTGTACCCCGCAGATAATTCCTCTTGACAAACCCAAGGGTATTGGATTACTATCGCACAGTGATCGACAAATTCAGCCTCGAATTCTTCCAAAAATCCGGCAAACGTGGTGGGAAGTCCAAGAGTAAAGCCAAGGTTGAAGCAGCACGTCGCAACGGCGCTAAGGGTGGACGGCCACGTAAGAACGCTAAAGGGGAGAAACATGGAAAGTAATCCAGTGCTGACTGAGGCGATTGACACAGCCAAGCCCACGGGTAAGCGTGGTGACGGTGAAGAGTCGCGTGAACGCGGCCTAGGAAGCATTGGTAGAGTGAACGGTAGCCGTTTTTGGTACATCTGGTATTACGGTCAGGACGGAAAGCGGCGCAGGGAATCAACCAAGACAACGGACTCCCGCAAGGCCAATAAAATACTCAGGAATAGGCTAGTCGCAATCGACAAGGGCGAGTCCGTGGACTTTCGCACAATGCGTTACGAGGACTTACGCGCCTTGCTGGTCGCAGATTACCAGTCGCACGGAAAGCTCACAGCGCAGGACGGTAAGTTTGGCCGGAAGAACATGCTCAAGCCGTTGGATGAGTTCTTCGCAAACGTCAAGGTGTCTGCTATTACCACGGATATGCTTCGCAAGTTTGTGGCCGCACGCAAGTCGGAAGGTGTCAGCGGTCCTACCGCCAATCGGAACCTAGCCTTGCTTCGCCGCATGTTCATGCTGGCAATCAAAGAGGGGAAGCTCCTGAACAAGCCGTACTTTCCGATGGAGAAGGAATCTAAGCCGCGCAAAGGATTCGTAGAGCGTCCAGAGTTTGAGCAATTGCGGGATACGCTACCGGAGCATCTCCATCCTCTAGTGACGTTCCTATATGAGTCTGGCTGTCGCTACGGGGCCGCCACAGAGATCATGTGGGAATGGGTGAAGCTAGAAGAGGGAATTATTGAAATACCTGCTGGAGTGACCAAGAACGACGATGCATTGACGCTACCGCTATCGAGTGAGCTTCTCGCCATGCTCAACAAACGATTCAAGGATGATGCGCCTGTATTCGACTCAATGAACTTCCGCAAGGAATGGGAGAAGGCTTGTGTTAAAATCGGTAAAGGCGTGATCGTGGAAATGAAAACTCCCGTAAAGAAACCCAAACCGGGAGAGAAAAAGTGGAATTATTGGTGGAAGTACACCGGACTCATTCCACACGATCTGCGCCGGAGTGCTGTGCGTAACTCGATTCGCGCTGGCAACGACCAAGCAACGGCTATGAGTATCTCTGGACACAGAACAGTCAGCACGTTCCAACGGTACAACATCATCAACGATGAAGATAAGAAGCTCGCTATGAAGAAAATTGAACAAGCTGCGAAGGATGCGATGGCGAGTAAAAAGGTGTCGGAAAAGGCCACAAAAGCCGACTTAGGTACAAGAACGGTACAAAGTAGCATTGCCTAGCAGGTGCGGTTTAGAGTTAACTTCTTTGTTTGCAACACAGGGCCGAGGTAGCTCAGTGGTAGAGCAGCCGATTCGTAATCGGCAGGTCGTGGGTTCAACTCCCACTCTCGGCTCCAACATCCCTTTTATTTCCAGCGCGTTACCCATTTCAATTTACCGGGCCATCCCCTGACGTTGCACTGACGTTGCACAAATCAAGTTTTTCGCTGAGTGCATCCATCGCATTCACTTGCGATTCGTTCACGGATTTTACGTACACGTTCATCGTTAGGCCCACGTTGCTGTGCCGGAGAATCGCTTGGATGGTCTTATCGTCCACACCGAGCGCATGGAGATTCGTCGCCAATCCGCGCCGGAAGGCGTGCCACCCGTGCCACTTTGAAACCGGCGCGATAACCCGGCGCGCGAGATTGTCCAGATTCAAAGGCTGCCCGTTCCCGGCCTGGAAGATCGGCAAACTCGGCTGTGCCAGTAGACCAGCGCGGAGCCTGTGCGCTTCGAGCGCGTCCGCGAGTTGCTTGACTACCGGAATAGGCGAACGGCTCCGGCGCGTTTTCGGCTCGCTCACCGTGCAATTCCAGACGCTCCGCGTCACACTCAATTCCTTGCCGTCGAAGTTGTCCCACGTCAGGCCGCGAAGCTCGCTCTTCCTGAGTCCCGTCAGGGCCGCACAGAGTACAACCGTCCGAGCAGGTTCTTGGAGCATGGCGAGCATGGCTTTTATTTCCGAGAGGCTGTAAGCGTAGGTATCCTCTTCTGCCTCTGGCGCGCGGGGAATCGAAACGTCCATGATCGGGTTGATACCGTCGAGAATTCCTAGTCTTTTTGCCTGCTTGAAACAGCCAGAGAGAAACGCCTTGCAGTGACGGAGCGAAGATCTGCCTAGCTTGGCTTGTGCCGCAATCTGAGCAAGCATCTGCTCGCCGTGAACGGTGCGGAAACCCCGGAGCATTAGTTTTCCCATGCGCGGCTTGAGATGATTTTCCCAAACATCCCGGTATTGCTTCACCGTCGCGGCACGGAGATTCTTTTTAACGTACTCCGGCAGGTAGACGCGCTCTACAAACTCAGAGACAAGCATTGTGCTCTGGGAGTTGAGCAGGCCGCTGTTCAATGGCGCGAGTAATTCGCGGACAAACGGCATCACGCTCTTTACCGTGCGGTAGTCCCCGCCGTATTCAACGTCCAGCTTCCGGCAGACTTGAACGTGCTTAACCGTGCCGTCTGGCTGTAGAACGTTGTCCCTGTAGCGAACAAACCAGCTCCCGTATCGGTGAAATACGTATCCTTTTTGCTCTCGCATGGTCTGCCTCCCTGCTTTTATGATATACACCTATATCTCATTGTCAAGGGGTTTGTCAAATCGTGCATTGGTCCCCCATCCATCCGGGGTGAGCCGAGCTTACCCCGATGATCTGCTTTGCCACTGGCAAGGCTGACGAAAAGCATTGCTCCGCGTCCTCCATGAAGCCCATTTCGTCGAAGCAGACAACCTGCGGGTGGAACATTCTGATCTGGTGCTCTCCGCCAGGTATGCCGAACATGCGTGAGCCGTTTTTCCAGCCTATTTCCATTGCGTTGCTGTACTCCAGTGGGTGACGTTCTTGCAGGAAAGGCTCTTGATTCTCCGCGAGAATGGTGACGTAGCGAATTAACTCCGCTGCTTTTGTCTCTTTGAGTGTTTGGATTACGGCTGTCGTTCCTGGCCGCCACTGGCACAGCCAGCCGAGATACAAACAGATCGTCCAGCTTGTCATTAGTTCGCGGGATTTTGGAAAGAGAGTTGTCTGGCAAAGCTCCGATGGGCAGATGATGGGCCGCAATAATTCGCCCATGAGAGGCTGGAAATATGACTTACGCGGAAAGCTGGCCTTGGCTGGCGTTCCTTTCGAGTTGGCGTGATCGTCTACCGTCTTGGTGAGGTTCTGTCCCCAGTACAACGGCCCGCTATCCGTTCTTGCCCATCCATTCTCATCGTGCGCCGCGAGCGAGCAACGTGCGTCTTTCTTGTCGTATCGCTCTTCCTTCAGGAGCCGGTCAAGCGCGACTAGCTCCCCATCGTCAAGCCTCGACAATTCTTCCGCTGTGAGTTTTTGGAGCCTAGTGAATAGTTGGCTCTTCATCCTCTACCTTCATCACTCTCAGGCTTTCGAGAATGGCCGCGATAACCTCGTCTCGGTTTTGTGCGCGCAGGTCTATATTGGCGATTGCTTGCGGGGGTTTGCCCATCAAGCGGTCAAGAATCTCGTTCGTCGCCCGAATGCTGCCCATCTTCGCTAGTTCGATTTGCTTTTCGACAATGATCTGCCCGTTAGTCCGCTTGCGTTCATCGTTCGGGTCAATCTCCGCGAGTCGCTGACATAATTCCGAAGCATAGCTAAATTCTTCTTGGGTCGCCCTTTCGGGTTTCCGCTTTGTCCTTTCTTCCAGAGCATCTTTGGCATTCGCTTTAGCTTCTCTCTACGCGTTACTGGTCATGGGCATATAATCCGTGCCACTATGACCATCAAAAATCGCACCTTCATTTCACCGGACGATATTCTGGCCGTGGAGTATGAATGTCCCGACTGCCACACGAGGTACCTGACGCCGCTCAAGAAATTTGAACATGTAGTCACCAAATGCCGCGCCTGCAGCAAGGAGATCATCTCGGAAACTCACCGCGACAGCGGCAAATCTACCGACGAGGTTGCGGTCCATGACTTCCTCAATGCGCTAAAAGAACTACAAGTTCGAAAGCTAACAGCATCGTTGCGCTTGGAAATACCGGACGTAGTCTTCACGGCTTCCTCCAAACAATAATTCCAAATGGTTCGCCGTTCTCATCTGTGCCGAACGACACGGCTGTCCGTACTGAACCTTCTGGCGCGGTTTTGTCAATGTGCTCAAGGAAGTCATTCAGGCGCGCCGTCGCCTGCTTTCCTTCTGTGCTTTCCCAGTCGAAGTTATCTCTGTCCATAGAACGGTGCTTCTCCCTTTTTGGGAGCCGGGCGTTGTGTGAGAGATGCGCCGCGAGCACGGCTGCCCTTTTTCACGCCATCGGTGTACATCTGGCCTTCGGGCATTCGGTTGTAATTGCGAGTTCCGCCGTAGTCGCCCGGGACTCTGCCGGTTTCCGCGGCTGGAACTGATTGCGAGGTACGCCGCGCGTTCTGTCCATTGCCTCCCGTGGTGCGCGGTTGAGAATCCGGTCCCATTTTGCGCTGCTGATTTTGCGTAGGCCGACCGCTGATGATCGGGTTACTGCTCTTGGTGTCGTTAGGCCCGTAGCCGATAGCAGCCATTTCATCGGCTGAGAGAGAAGTATTCGCGCAACCAACCTTCGAAGAACGGAGAAAGCGCGTGCGCCCTTCCGTCGCATTGTTGCCGCTGAATCGCTCTGTCCGATTCGCGGGAGCCGGTACGTTCAGCGCGCCTTGGGGATCCGCGAACGGCATGGGCGGCCGGCGAATCTCCTTCTGACTATCGCTCGACGTGTGTGCGGCATCGCTCAAAACGGGAGGTCGAGGCCGCATTGCGGTATTTGTTCCTGTTATGGGTTGCCCTCTTTTGGTTGTTATTGCCACTGTGTTTCTCCTTTTTCAGAATTTGACTGCTACTCGACTAACGGCCCGCGGTCGCCAGCGAGTCTCTTGCAGACGTTCAGAATGCGCTTGAGCAATTCGTACAAGTCGGGGTCTGCCTTCGGCTTGTGCGATTGCAGGTATTCCTCTCCCTGCCTGATATAGTCGAGCGCTTCTTTTGTTTCGCCCTCTGACATCGCCACTGCGTTTCTCCTTTCTTAGAGTCTTAGAGCTTCGGGGGACGTACCGCTTTACCTGCTCGCTTTACTTCCTCCGGGTCGCTCCAAAACTCGTTACTGCTAAAAGGCTTTTCCTCTCGCTCTTGCGGCTGCGCTACTTGCGCCGGCTTCCCGCGTAGCTGTTCCGCGAGCCCTTCTATCCACTTCTGCCGTCCATCCGGGTCTGCCGGGATGCCAAACTTCCCATCCCGCGCCATGCTCCGCACCATGCGCTCCGCTTGTTCCGTGTATTCGTCCGCCTCGCTTTGCGCGTACCGCTGCGCTATATCCACGGAGTTGCCTTGTGTCCCGCGCCAGCATTTTTCTCGATCTCATCCCTTGTCTGCTCGCTGAACATCGTCCCGCTGTCGCCGTAAAAAGCATTGCCGCGCTTAGGCATTGCGGCCCCGGAAGTATTTCCGTGTGTCCGTGAGCGCGTACTTCTTCATCATTGCGTCCATCGTCGAGGGGCTGAGCGTGTTGATCGCGTGCTGCACCAAAGGATTGTTGAACGCTTGCCGCCCCTGCACCCTGTCATAGTCCAGTAGTGAAGCTATCGGCACGGCCGGGGTCTGCGCTGAATCCGCATTCTGGTCTTGCTGCTCCTGTCCTGCTCCCGCTGCGACAATTCCCGCTTTGCCGAGCGCGTCTATGACGTTCTTGAATTGTCCGTTTGCGAGCGAATCCGCGATTGCGCCTTTCGTTGCTGCGGACATCGTTCTCCATGCTGTGCTGCGAAACGCTTTCCCCAAGAGGTTCATCGCCGTACCGTATCCGACTGCCCCCGATAATCCGCTCTTCGCCAAACCTCCGGCCCCGGCGATAACCGTCTCCACTTTCGGGAGCGCGTTGACTTGGCCTGTCTTTCGCTGAATCGTTTGTTCCAAAACATCGTTGAGCGTGTTCCAGAAATGAAACTTCGCGTTCACCGCGGCAAGGTCCGGGGAAGCGTTGCCCAGCTCTTCGCGGAAAGAGTTGGCCGTCGCCTTTCGGATGTTCGCCATGCTCGTATCAGACAGCGGCCTGCCCTGATAGCCGCCCACTTCCGCAACCGCATCATCAAGAATGCGCCGCGCTCGTACAACGTCCTGATAGGAGATCGTCGCTTCGCCCGGCCCTTGCGCTCCGCCTGGAACATCGCCCGGCTGCGACATTGACCGGAGCTGCTCTTGCAGCGTGTTGATTGCGCCGTCCACTTCCGGCCTGAGACTCACTCCGTTGACTTGGTATTTCTGCCTGAGATTTTCCAGCCCGTCTATGACAGGCTGTGTTTTCATGCTGCCTTGCAGATTGGAAACGGCATTCTCGACTTGCTGGCCCGCCGCGTCCGCCTGTGTCGCCGCTTTGTCCGCGAGTCCTTGCCGCGTCATTGCGACGGGCCGCTCTTCCAAGAGCTTCGGCATGATCTTTTGCGTCTGGAATTTTGTGTCAATCTTCGTAGGGTTGAGAACGTCCTGATAGTTTTGCTCCGCCGATGATTTGAGGACGTTCCTAACTCCCGGCGCGACATCGGCAACCGCCTGCCCCATTCTTTCTCCGGCCTCTGCCTGCCCGCGCAGCCCGAGCGCCGAGCCGATGCCGTAGGCTGCTGATTGCGGGTTTTTGTTTTTGATTCCTGCCTCGATGTCGCTCGCTGAATTTTCGACACCCGTTGCAAGTCCCTCAATCCCTCGCGCTACCATGTGCGGAACAATCAGCGCATCCGTGAACGGAGTACCGAGTCCGGGCGTCCCGCCCCCTTCGCCTGTCGCCTTTTGCAGTTCATCCCAAGACTTGCCAGCAAAGTTTTTTAGGCTCCCGCCGATCTGCGAAAACTCATCGAGCAAACCGATGGGAGGTTTCGTCACGCCTAGCGCGTTCTGCACGCCCTGAATCCCCGCGTGCAATGTCGAATCGTTCGCGTTTAGAATCGGCCCTTGCTTGCGGGTCTGGTAGGAGCCGGGTGCCATTTGCGCCGGGGGAGCCGCGCCGAGCCGCTGCGCTACATCGTCGCTCGAAAGATTCTCTCCCTTGAGGTACAAACTGCTCCCATCCTTCCGTTGAACGAGCGTGTATCCGGCAACGGGATTCTGCCCGTCGAATTGCGACGCTTGTGTGTCACCGTTCGGCATTACTGTTCAACCATCACTCCTGGCTTGACTTGAGAAAACTTCGGGCCGCTGCCCTGACTACCGCCTAACAGCCTGTCTCTCACTTTCTGCGCGTCTGGATTGATGAGCGGCTCGTCCGGCTCTTCGTGGAGAATGTTCACGTAGTGCTGATGCAGAGCGCCGATTTTCCCATCCATGATCTGCACGGCGCTGCGCACGGCGGCCTTGAGGGCTTGCGGTGAATTTGACTTGTCGAGCGGCCCCTTAATCGCCTCCTGCTCGCCCTGCGACAAACTGCCTGTTACTTTCGCAAGCTCTCCGGAGACGGCCTGTTTAACCGTATCGAAAGTGCCGCCCACGGTAGAGCCGGTCTGCTCCTTGTACTTCTGGCCAATGGAATTGAAAATCTTCATGTTGCCGTTTCCGAGCGCGTCAATGGCATCGTTGAGCAAACCGAGATGCGCCATCGCGGTGTTGAACGCGATTATGTTCCCGCCCGCCGTATTTGGTTTCGTTGAGGCGTATTCCTTCAAGGTCTGCTTGATAACTGGCGTGCTGACATCTGCGCTGACAGGAGCGAAGCGCCCCGGATTGGCGATAATGTCTTTCCTTGTGACCATGACTTGCTTGCCGGTCGTGTTGTCCAATGCGCCCACTGGCGTATCGAGAGAAATTTCCCGGGGGTTATTTCCTAGGCGCGTATTTGTGCCGGTGATCCGATTGCGCTCGAAAACTCCCTCTTCCGTGTTCACCGTAGTAAGCCCGCGAGCCGCGATCTCGGAAGCAATGTTTTTCAGTTTTACGGGAACGCGCTCGCCGGGCTGCTTTCCGAGCACCGTCGCCTCTTCCGCCGTGAGAGGAGCAATCCCCGTCGAGTTCCCGTAAGGCTGTCCCGTCTGCAAATCCACGAGCTGGCCCGAGCCGGGATCTTCCTTATAGCGCGCGGCAAGCGCCTGAGCATTTTCGAGCGCAGACTTGGCGGGAACCGCGCCCGCTTCCGCTGTCATCTTTTTCGCATCGGCCAGATTTTTTTCAATGTCGGCCATCGTCTTGCTGAAATTGAGAGCCTGAATCTGCGGAGCGTACTGCGCCTGAGCGCCTAGAATCTGATTCTCTAAACCGCCGCGCTGGACGGCCTGCTGCTGCGCTGCCTGCTGTATCGGCTGCTCAATCGCGGCCATCGCGCCGGTACCGAATCCCGCAGAGCGCCGCCCGCCAGATTGAATGACGGCCTGCTCACTCGCGGCCTGGCCCGCGATAGCGCCCATGATCCCACTCTTAAGAATCGTTCCTAGCTTTTGTGCCTTGCTCTGTGTTTGCTGATAATCGCGAAATTCCTGCGTCCAGGGCAAGTAAGAGTTAGGCGACCTGGGCGGGGGTGTTGGAGCCGCACCTTGACGGGGAATTAAATCTTGTGGGGTGTATGGGTCATTCGACGCCCCAGTCGGAGATGGCCGGGGAGCATCAGGAGTATTCGCGCCCAAAGTAGGCCGCGGAGCTACCGCGTTCAACAAAGGGATAGCGTTGCCATTCGACGGCGCATCGGGGAGCAAGCCCGGGAATTTCCGCTTGAGGATGTCCGCCGCTGTCCCACTGTCGGCCATCGAGTCGTCAATGAATGGAGCATCCATCGTCAGTTAATCCAGGGGGGCATTTCTGTTAAGGCTGCCTCCGGCCCGCAAACACGCTCGACATAATCCGCCGCCTCGACTAGCTCACTCGCGCACGATTCGGAGCCGGTGAGAGCGCGGAGATTCGCTATCACTTCGTACAAAGACGGCCTGCCATCTTCCCCGTAAAATGCCGCGTTGCTTTGCGTCATAGTCGCCCCGTTTCGTGCTGCCAGCCGTTCATAACATCGGCTGAGAATGGCTCGCCCGGCCCGCTGTTCGTCTGGAATCGCGGAGCGCGTGCGCCCTTCACGCCTTCTTGGAATCTCTTAGGAACACGCTGGCCGCGCCCGCGTCCGCTGTTGGACCGTGAGCCCTGCCCTCGCCGAGCTTCTTCCTGCCGCTGATTCGCTGCGCTAATCTTGTCGATGAATCCGAGCAGATAATTTCCGAGCGCGTCCGCAACCTTGATTGCTGTTTGCCGATTCACGGGTTGCTCTGAGCCGAGCGCCCGCATGAAGTTTCCAAGAAACATCTCCGCTGCCTGGGGGTCATTCAACCGACTTAGGTCTGTAACTTGGCCGCCGTACTTCTGGAAAGTGTCGTAGAAGTTCAACACCCCGCCGAGAACGGTCTGCGACAAGAGTTGCTGGTCAACGTCAACCGTGCGCGGGTCTATTCCTAGACCTTTGAGCAGATCGTAAGAGAACGCCCGCGCCGATTCTGCCGGTATCGGTGGGAGCGATTCGATATTGCCTTGAGCCGCCTCATAGACGTGCATGGCAGACAAAGCCGTCTTTGCAACCGTGCCGCCGAGCATCTGCACGTCAACCCCGGCCCGGTAAACATCCGTGCCAAGGGCTGAGCAAAACTCATCGGCGAAACCTTTCGCGCTCGCCGGGTCATTCAAT
>Ga0209011_1000226_pt1 | contig 24056 bp, 25 predicted proteins | sample BlaSpr_A8_OM1_M3_FD_187986 | JGI IMG/M metagenome (GOLD analysis project Ga0209011, IMG submission 187986) | Forest soil microbial communities from Thunder Bay, Ontario, Canada - Black Spruce, Ontario site 2_A8_OM1_M3 (SPAdes) (version 2) | ecosystem: Environmental > Terrestrial > Soil > Boreal... | reverse complement strand
AGGGACACCGCGCCGAGGACATTATCGAAATACGGGCTGATGGTGGACCAATGGTTATGGTAGGCCTCGAGTCGCCAACTAATGGCGCCCGCGCCTTCGTGGGTGACGCCGGCGATCATATGAATCGCGCGGCTCGCCGGATCGGGCGAGCTCGCGAGCGCCTCCAGAGAGTGCGCCGGCGAGAGCGCCGCGCCTTGCGCGAAGTCGCAGCCGATGGCGGTCAGCCACTGCAGCGCCGCCTGCGAGTCGACTCGCTTGGCGGCGCAGTGGATCCCCATCACCTTCGCGGCCTGCACGGTGGCGACCACCAGCGCTTGGGAGAGCTTGTCCTTGAGCGCGGATGAGGTGAGCTTCGGGTCGATCTTCAACAGCCGCAGCGCCTTGGAGCGCAGCAGCGGCAGCACCTGGGAATCGAAGGAGAAGTCCTCGATCACTACCCAGGCACCGACCTTGTCGCACTGGGTGATGAAACGCTCGACCTGGGCACGGCGTTGCGTGCACAGGGCCTCCGCGATTTCAAAGCCGAGCGTGTCGGCGGCGATGCCATGGGCATTCAGCGCCGCGGCGATCTTCTGCACGAAGCGCTCGTCCTCGAGCGTCGCGATCGACAGGTTGACGGTGAAGCTGGTGGGCTGCGAGTTCCACGCCGTGCGATGCGCGGCGAGCCATCCCAACAGCCGCTGCAGAATCAGCGCGTCCAGTGCCGCAGGATCGCGCTGCGCCTCGCGGGGCGAGGTGCGTGCCACGACCTGAAAGCGGCGCGTTTGTCCGCCCGCGCGCAGCTTCGCGAAGGGCAATACTTCGAGTATCAGGTTCGCATCGCTCACCGGGGCCGCCACTACCGCAGGCGCCGCCGGCGGGGCGGACTGCGCTGGCATGGCGGGCGGGCGGGCCGCCCGGGGCGGTTTTGGCGCCGCGGCCGGCGCGTTCTCAATGAACTCGAGGCTCAACATGTGCGAGGACGATTTGATCTCCGCGGCCCCCGCGGAGCCGTTCAGGCGCGGCGCCGGCGACGCCGGCGGCGCCGGGGTGTCTTCGTACACGAGCTCGAGCTCGAGGATGTCGTTGACCTGCTCGGGCGAGATGGCCGCGACGGGTGGCGGGGCTGCAGGCGCGCGGGCGCGAGGCGCGACCGCGATTACGGATTCGGCGGCGAGCTCGAGCACTGGTATCGCGGCGGTGCCGCCCGCGTGGGTGTCGCCTGCCTTCTGCGCGGCACCGGGCTTCAGGAGCACCGCGAGGCGCTGCATGATGGCGCGCACCGGGGCGGCCGTCACGCGCTCTACGGTGTCGTCCCCCACCGACTTGCAGTCGGCGAGGATCATGGCGATGCCCACGAGATTGCCCCGCGGCGCGCGCACCGGCAGAAACAGCGCGTGCCGGCCATCCTCGAGACTCGTCTCATGGCAGACGCTCGCGGTATCGGCGGTGAGGACCTCGAGGGCCTCGACGACCACGCCATGCTCATCGGGCCCGAGCGCGCCTTCGCTCAGCCACAGCACGTTTGCTTCGTGGTCGCACAGGGAAACCGAGTGCAGGCGCCGCGGCGGCAACACGTCGCGCAACTGCTGGCCGAGTGACGGCACCGTGGCGGTCCCGGCCGCCGCGGCGGGCACGACCGCGATGGCCGGTGAATTCGCAGGCGAGCGTGCGGCCGTGGCTTTCTGTCGCAAGGGAGTTTTTCCTGTCCGGGACTGTGCGCGGCACGCTCAGCGCGCCTTTCGCCGAAGCGTGGCAGCCCGGCGCCGTGGGCGCCGTGATTTCCTTCGCGTTCTGTGCGCAAAAGGCGACAGGTTGCGCCCGTCGCCATTTGTCATATTGGTCGGAGCCGGCAGTTAGTCATAACTCGCCCAGGTCAGAGCTCGCGTCAAGGGCCGAGGAAGTCACGCTTGCCGAGCTCTACGCCGTTGTGACGCAGGATCCCGTAGGCGATCGTGACGTGGAAGAACACGTTGGGAATCGCCCAGCGCTGCAGAAAGTCCAGTCCCTTGAACTCCAGGGTGCGCTCGCCCGCGGGCACCTTGATGTCGCGCGTTTCCGCTCCTTCGAGCGCGCTCGCCGGCACGCTCTTCAGGTAGTCGATGGTGCGCGCGATGCGCGTGCGCAGCTGCTCGACGGAGGTCTCGTTGTCCTCGAAGCGCGGCGGCTCCTGGACGGCGAGACGAGCGACCGAATTCTTCGCGATGTCGCAGGCGATCTGCACCTGGCGCGTCAGCGGCAACATGTCCGGCGCCAGGCGCGAAGCGAGCAGAACGTCCGGGTCGAACTTGCGCTGCGTGGCGTGGGCGAGTCCCTTCTCCAGGATCCGCGAGAGATTGCCGAGGGTGTTGGCGAACACCTCCACCGAGAACGCGTGCATCGAGATTTTCATGAGTGTTGCCTTTCGTGTGGCTGCGATCCGGGGCTGGTTCTGCGGGGAGTTTAGCCCGTGGGGCACAGACTGCGCCTCACGCGTGTGGGTCGGACGGCAGGTCTCGGTGCAGCCGGGGCTGGCGCGCCTGCCTCTCAGGTGAAACAATAGGGCATCCTGACATGGAGATTGAGACTGCCATGAACCTGATCTGGACCCCGGCGCAATTGGCCATGTTCGCCAAGGTGGTGGATCTCAACGGCTTCTCGGCCGCCGCGCGGGCGCTCGCGGTCCCGAAGGCCGCGGTCAGCCGCGCCGTGGCCGACCTCGAGAAGACGCTCGGCGTGCGCGTGCTCGAGCGCACCACGCGGCGCATTTCACTCACCTCTGCGGGGCGCCTGCTGTACCCGCACGCAAAGCGCGTCGGCGAGGAAACCGACGCCGCGCGCAGCGCGATCGTGAAGCTCCAGTCGCCCGAGGCGCGGCCGCTGCGCGTGGTAGCCGATCCCACCTATGGGCGGGTGCTGCTCTCGCCCCTGGTGCCGCGCTTTCTCGAGGCGTTCGCGCACGTGCCGCTGGAAGTGGCGCTCGATGCACAGCAGTTGGCCGAAGGTGCCTGGGACGTCGCGATCCGCACCCGCCCGCCCGCGGACGGCAGCGTGACGCAACGCCTGTTGGGCGCGCCGCCCGCGCTGCTGTGCGCGACACCTGCCTATCTGCAGCAGCGCGGTATGCCCGCGCGCCCCGACGATCTGCGCAGCCACGACCTGCTCACGCCGGACGCCGCCGAGCTGCCGGAGTTTCGGCTGCTGCTCGAGCGCGGTGCGCAGCGCGCCGAAGTGCCGTTGACGCCGAAGCTCGCGGTCGACGACCCGGCGGTGCTGCACGCGGCCACTGCCGCGGGACTCGGCATCGGGCTGCTGCCGGAGTTCCTGTGCCGGCAGGGACTCGCCACCGGGCGGCTGAAGCCGGTGTTGTCGGAGTGGGCCGTGCCGGCGGCGGCTGCCTTGTATGCCTTGTACCCCACGGCGCTCGAGTCCGATCCGCGGGCGCAGCAGTTCGTGGATTTCCTGGCCGCGAACATCGTGCCGGCGCTGGCGCTGCCCAAGCCGGCGCGCGCGCCTGCGGCGAGTGCGGGCCTGGCCGCGGCACCCTAGGCTGCGCGCGGATTCTCAACAGCCGGGCGGAGGAATCGACGATGTACCGTGCGCCCTTGCGTGAAATGCGCTTCGTGCTCGAGGAACTCCTGGGCGCGGGCAGCCTGAGCGCATCTGCGCAGCTCGCCGACTATTCGGATGAGCTGGCGCGCTCGGTGCTCGAGGAGGCGGCGCGCTTTGCCGAGACCGTGCTCGATCCCCTGAACCGCCCGGGGGACACGCACGGGGCGCGCTGGACGGCGGATGGCGTGGTTACGGCACCGGGGTTTCGCGAGGCCTACAAGCAGTTCGCGGCGGGCGGCTGGCCGGGCCTCGGCGCCGCGCCGCAGTTCGGCGGTCAGCGCGTGCCGCGCGTGCTGGTCAGCGCGGTGGGGGAGTTCTGGGGCTCTGCCTGCCTCGCCTTCAAGTTAGGTCCGATGCTGACGCACGGCGCCGTGCACGCACTCGAGCTGTGCGGTTCGGCGGCGCAGAAAGAGCGGTACCTGCCCAGGATGATCAGCGGCGAGTGGACCGGCACCATGGTGCTCACCGAGCCGCAGGCGGGCTCGGATCTCGGGCAGGTGCGCACGCGCGCCGTGCCCGATGGCGATCACTACCGGCTGTTCGGGCAGAAGATCTTCATCACCTGGGGCGATCACGATCTCACCGCGAACACCGTGCACATGGTGCTCGGACGCATCGAAGGCGCGCCGCCCGGGGTGAAGGGCATCTCGCTGTTCATCGTGCCGAAGGTGCTGGTGAACGCCGACGGTTCGCTCGGTGCGCGCAACGACGTGCGCTGCCTGTCGATCGAGCACAAGCTCGGCATCCATGCGAGCCCGACGTGCGTGCTCGCCTTTGGCGAGAAGAACGGCGCGGTCGGCCATCTCGTGGGCGAGCCCGGCCGCGGCCTCGAGTACATGTTCGTCATGATGAACAGCGCGCGGCTGTCGGTGGGGAGCGAGGGCTACGCGGTCGGTGAGCGCGCCTTGCAGCGCGCGGCGGAGTGGGCGCGCACGCGCGTGCAGGGCAAGCCGCCGGTGGCGCAGGGCGCAGGCCCGGCGCCGATCATCAATCACCCCGACGTGAAGCGCATGCTCCTCATGATGAAGTCACAGACCGAGGCCTCGCGTGCGCTCACTCTCTATACCGCCTTTCAGCTTGACCTGGCCACCTACAGCGAGGAAGAGAAGATGCGCCGCGCCGCCCTGGGCCGCGGCGAGCTCCTCACGCCGATCGTCAAGGGCTGGTGCACGGAAATCGGCAACGAAGTGGCTGGCATCGGTGTGCAGGTTCACGGCGGCATGGGCTTTATCGAGGAGACCGGCGCCGCGCAGTACATGCGCGACGTGCGCATCACGACCATCTACGAAGGTACCACCGGCATCCAGTCGAACGATCTCATCGGCCGCAAGCTCGGCCACGATCGCGGCGCCGCGATGGGCGCACTGATCGCCGACATGGAGCGGGAGCTGCAGGCGATCGCCACCACCGACGCGTCGGTCGATGCCACCCGCAAGGCGGCGCTGGACGCGGTTGCGGCGCTGAAAAGCGCCACGCAGGCGCTGCTCAGGACGCTCGCTTCACGTCCCGACGCCGGCATGGCGGTGTCGGTGCCGTACCTGAAGCTGTGCGGCTACGTGACCGGCGGCTGGCTGCTGGCGAAGTCGGCGGCGATTGCCGCGGCAAAGCCAGACGGCCCCGACCGCGAGTTCTATGCAGCCAAGATCCGCACCGCGCGCTTTTACGCCGCGCAGGTGCTGCCGGGCGCGGTGGCGCTCGCGCGCGTGGTCGAGGGCGGCGGGATGAGCGTGGTCGAGACCGACGCCGCGCTCATCTAGTCAGACTCCCGGGCAAGACACGTGCCGCCGGCGCGTGCGAACATCACTTCATGCCGGCGGAGGAAGCGATGAACCGACGTGAGCTGCTTGCGGGAGGAGTCAACATGATGGCAGCCGCCGCCCTGTCTTCACGGGCGGGCGCTGCGAACCCGGGCAATGCGCTGATCGTGCGCAAGATCCCCTCGAGCGCCGAAGAGCTCCCCATCATCGGCTTGGGCACCTCGCGGACTTTCGAAGTCGGCGAGTCCGCTGCCGAGCGCGCACCGCTCAAGGACGTGCTGGAGGGGTTCTTCGCCGCCGGCGCACGTCTGATCGACACCTCGCCGATGTACTCGACCGCCGAGCGCGTGCTGGGTGAGCTGCTGATGCCGGACATGCACCAGCGCGCGTTCCTTGCCACCAAGGTGTGGACGCGCGGCGAGCGTTCCGGGATCGAGCAGATGACGCACTCGGCGCAGATGTTGAGGAGCGCACGGCTCGATCTCATCCAGGTGCATAACCTCCTCGATCTCGACACCCATCTGAAGACCCTGCGGGCGTGGAAGCAAGCGGGCCGCGTGCGTTACATCGGCGTCACGCATTACACGGTCAGCGCGCACGCCGACCTGGCGCGCGTGCTGGCGCGCGAGAAGCTCGACTTCGTGCAGTTCAACTATTCACCGGTGACGCGCGATGCGGAGGCGCGCCTGCTGCCGCTGGCGGCGGAGCGCGGCGTCGCGGTGCTGGTGAATCGCCCGTTCGAAGACGGCGCGTTGTTTCAGGCGGTGCGCGGCAAGCCCCTGCCCGCGTGGGCGGCAGACTTGGACGCCGCGAGCTGGGGCCAGCTCGCACTCAAGTTCATCGCCGCGCATCCCGCGGTCACCTGCATCATTCCCGCGACCGGCAAGCTGACGCACCTGAAAGACAACCTCGCCGGTGGCCGCGGACGGCTGCCGGATGCGCGCCAGCGCGAAGCGATCGCCCAGGCGTTCGTGTAGCGGGTTCGAACCATGCGGGAGTCGGGGGCGCTTCCCTGGCGATGCTGCCAGCACTGTGTTAGCGGCGTTTGCGCCGCGTACGGCGTGCCGCGGCCGGCACGCGCAATTTGAATTGCGGCGGCTCGTTCAGGTTCTGCAGGAACACGCGCCGCTCTTCGGGGGTGAGCGCGGCCCAGTCCACTTTCTGCGCGTGGCTGCGGCGCAGTTGCCGATCGCTGACCTGGGTGCAGGCGCGGCTGCTGCTGATCCACGCGGCGGGCAGGCGCGTCGTCGAACCTCGCCGCAGCATATCCACCACCGCCGCGGCCACGACGGGATCGCGTGTCAGATTGCTGTGCGCCACGCGCGCGTAGGCGCTGCGCACGCCCGCGAGCACGGCGCTCGTCGCCGGCACGGTGCCGTCACCGTGGCGCGTGAGCGTGTAGACGAAGTCGTCGTTGCGCCGCGTGATCGCGGTGACGGTCTCCTGACCCACCCCGACGATGCTGACAAACCGCTCATCCGGTGGTGTGAGCTGATGTCGCGCCGCGAGCGCCGCCTGCATCAGTGCCGCGCGCGGCTGCGGACCGGAGACCGGCCATGCGCGCGCATCGAACAGATCGGTGGCGCCGCCGCTGACAGCGACGGGCAACAGGTCATACAGGCTCGGAAAGGTGCTGAAGACCTCCGCGGCCAGGCTCTCGGCGGATGCCTCGCCGGCGAGCCGCGCCACCTTGCGCACCACCGCATAGGTGCCGCGCACGGCCTGCACGGCGGCGAACGAGCCGCAGTGGGGCGTCCCCAGCAGCACCAGGCGCTCGACGTTGCCGGTACCCGCAAGTGCCAGCGCCGCGCGGGCGACCAGTCCCCCCATGCTGTGCGCCACGATCGCCACGCGCGTGCGGCCCGCCGCGCGCACGCGCTCGGCCAGCGCGCTTCCCAGCTGCGCGACCGACAGCCGCCAGTCATAGTCATGAAACTCGGCGGCCAACCCGTGCGCGCGCAGATATAACTTCAGCCGCAGGTAGGAGAACGGCACCACGCCCAGGGACACGATGTGCGCCGGTCCCGGAACCCGCAGCGTCGCCAGGCGTCCCAGCTGGATGTCGATGGGATCGAGCCACACGATGTCGTGCGGCAGCGGCGGCGGCCGCAGCAGCCCCAGCTGCGACCCCATGATGCCCGGCACCACCAGCACACGCAGCGCAGCGTCGGCCACCGGCGCGCGCTGCGCACGGCGCGCCAGCGCCGCGAGCGCGCGATACTCCGCGGCGCCGAAGTAGGCCAACAGTTCGCGCCGGCGCTCCCCGCTCGCGAGCCACAGCCCGATCTGTTCATCGCTCCACGCGAAGCGGTCGTACGGCGTGACGTGATCGAGCGGTGAGTCGGGGGAAATCACGCGAAGGCTGCGGCGGGGACGCGCGTCAGGTGTTACCGGGCGCTCAACGGCCGCACGCGCGCGGTTACTGCGAGGCTGCCGCCGCCCTCGAGCAGCAGCACGAGCGGCACCTCATTGCCGGGCGTGAGCGGGTGCGCGAGTGCCTGCAACATCACGTGCAGCCCGCCGGGCGCGAGCCGCACCGTCGCTCCCGGGGCGATGCTCAGGCGCTCGTGCGGCCGCATGGTGGATTGTCCGTTCTCGAGCCGGGTGTCGTGGATCATCGCGCGGCCGGCGAGCGGCGAGCGCACTGCGACGACCACGACTTCACTCTTGCCGCCGTTCTGCACCGTCATGTAGGCGGCCGCCACGTCCGAGCCCGGTATGGCGCGAATCCACGCGTCCTGAACGCTCAGCGCCAACGCCTGGGCGCCGGCGACGCCCGCGCAGAGCATCGCGAGACAGGCGGCGAAGAGCGCGGCGGGGTTTCTCAAAGCGGCGATCCTGTGCGCGCGCCGGCGTTGACGTCGCGCCGCGCAATTATGCCAGACGGGTCCGGACACGACCGACTATGATGCGCAGTCCAACACCCCATGCAAGCCAGCCACGACGCTTCCGAAGGTCCCGCACTGATTGCGCTGTTTGCCGGTGCGCTGGCGATCGGAAGCTCCGGCATTTTCGTGAGGCTATCGGAAACCGGGCCGACGGCGACGGCATTCTGGCGTGGTGCGCTCGCGCTGCCGCTGCTGGCCGGGTGGGCGGTGCTGGAGCGTCGCGCCCGCGCCCGCGCCCGCGCCGGCGCGGCGCAGCCCGAGGCGACGGCCATGACGCGCAGCTGGCGCGATCCGATGTTTTTCTGGGCCGGAGTGTTCTTCGCCGGCGATCTTGCGTTGTGGCACGCATCGCTGCTGCTCACTTCGGTCGCAGCCTCGACGCTGGAAGCGAACTGCGCGCCCCTGATCGTGACGCTCGGGGCGTGGGCGCTGTGGGGTGAGCGCCCGCGGCTGAGCTTCCTGCTCGCGCTGGCGCTCGCCTCTGTGGGGTTGTTGTTGATCGTGAGCACGAAATTCACGCACGGGCCGGCCGCCCTCACGGGCGACCTGCTGGGACTGGGGACGGCGTGCTTCTATGGCTTCTACATTCTCGCGGTGGCGCGCCTGCGCACCCGTCACGGCGCCGGTATCGTCATGTTCAACAGCACGCTGGTGTTCACGCTGCTGCTGCTGCCGCTTGCGCTCACACAGAAGTTCCTACCCGACACGCCGCGCGGCTGGCTGCTGCTGGCGGGTTGCGCGCTGTCGGCGCAGGTGCTCGGCCAGGGCCTGGTGGCGTATGCGCTGGCGCACCTGCCCGCCACCTTCAGCTCCGTGGGACTGTACCTGCAGTCGATCGCCGCGACCGCCTACGCGTGGCTGCTGCTGAACGAACGGCTCACGCCGTGGCAGATTGCCGGCGGCTTCATCGTGCTCGGCGCGATTGCGCTCGCGCGCACCGCGCGCCGCACGCCGCTGCCGGACTCACAGACCGTGCAGGTGCCTCAGGTGCAGCGCGCCTCGATCCAGTCGCGCGCGCCGCGCCACAGCGAGTCGCGGTGACGCTCGCAGAAGAAGCCGTGATGGCCGATGGCGCGCACGCCGGCGTCCGCGGGCGTCGTCCAGCGCCGCTCGATCTGCGCCTGCGGGTAGGAAGCTAACAGCGCCTCGACCGCCGCCGGCATGTCGAGCACACCCCAGTCGCGCCGTGGAGCCTGGCTGCTGCGGCTGCGCACTCACAGCGCGTGCTCCGCGATCAGGCTGGCGAGTGCATCGATCGCGGGCCGCCGCGCCGTGCTCTTACGCCATAACGCTCCGATATGGCGCTGCGGTGCGGGTTTCGCGAACGGACGCAGCACCACGCCGCGGGCGTTGCGGTAGGCGCCGCGGCCGGCGAGCTCCGGCAGCAGCGTCACGCCCGCACCCGTCGCCACCATCTGGCGCAGGGTCTCCAGACTCGTGGCGCGAAAGTCCTGCGAGTCCCGCACGCCGACGCGGCTGCAGACTTCCAGCGCCTGGTCGCGCAGGCAGTGACCGTCTTCGAGCAGCAGCAGCGTCTCGCCCTTGAGGTCCGCCACGCGCACCGTGTCTTGTGCGGCGAGCGGATGGCGCTCGGGCAGCGCCACGGTGAACGGCTCGCTGTAGAGCTCGCGCGCCTCGAGGCCGGCCAGCTCGACCGGCAGGGCGAGAATGCCGACATCGAGCTCCCCGCCGTGCAGCTTCTCGAGCATCGGCGCGGTCTGGTACTCGTACAGGCGCAACTGCAGGCGCGGCAGGCTCTTGCGGATCGCGGGCGCGACGCGCGGCAGCAGGTACGGGCCGATGGTCGGCAGCAGCGCCACGCGCAGCTTGCCGGCGAGCGGATCGCGCTGGCTGCGCGCGAGCGCGACGACCTCGTCGCTCGCCTCGAGGATGCGCCGCGCGCGCGCCACGATCTCCTCCCCGGCCGGGGTGAGCGAGACGTTGTTGGGCGCCCGCTCGATGAGCTGCACCCCGAGAGCCTGCTCGAGCTTTTTCAGCTGCGCCGACAGCGTCGGCTGGCTGACGAAGCAGCGCGCGGCCGCACGGCCGAAGTGACGTTTGTCGGCCACCGCCACGAGGTAACGCAGGTCCTTGAGTTTCAGCTCCATGGTCCGGGAGAGATATATGGCGTCTATCGGGAAGATCAAATCAATCGATTGGAATGATAGCAGGTCCGGCGGCATGATGCCGTGGTTCCGATACGGGCAGTTCCCTCAGATCGCAGTCAAGGAGTCTTGCGTATGTCAGGCGTCGGCCAGCGTTTTCCGCAGTTTTCGCTCACGGGCGTCGTGTCCAACGACGTCAACCACGCGTTCCAGTCCTTCACCCAGGACAGCTTTCCCGGCAAGTGGCGGGTGGTGTTCTTCTGGCCCAAGGACTTCACCTTCGTGTGCCCCACCGAGATCGCCGCCTTCGGCAAGCTCGAGAAGGAGTTCCGCGCGCGCGATGCGCAGCTGCTGGGCGCCAGCATCGACACTGAGTACGTGCACCTCGCCTGGCGGCGCGAGAAGGAGGAGCTGCGGAATCTCCCCTTTCCGATGCTCGCCGACGTCAAGCGCGAGCTCGCCGGGGCGCTGGGCATCCTCGATCCGGAAGCCGGTGTGGCGCAGCGCGCGACCTTCATCGTGGATCCGCACGGTGTGATCCGCTTCGTCTACGTCACCGACCTCAACGTGGGCCGCAGCCCCGAGGAAGTGCTGCGCGTGCTGGATGCCCTGCAGACCGATGAGCTGTGCCCCTGCAACTGGCAGAAGGGCGAAGACACGCTCAAGGCGGCCTGAGGTGAGCACTCTGGAGGGCATTCGCGAGGCGCTGCCGGGCTACGCGCGCGATCTGCAACTGAACCTCGGCACGGTACTGACGCCGGCGGGGGCTCCCGGCCTCACGGAGCGGCAGATCTGGGCGGTGGCGCTCGCCGCAGCCAGCGCATCGCGCAACGCCGCGTTCAGCTCACGACTCCAGGCGCTGGCCGCGAGTCATCTCGACGCCGCGCACGTGAGCGCGGCGCACGCCGCCGCCGCCATCATGGCCATGAACAATGTCTACTACCGCTTCCTGCACCTGGTGGAGGATCCCGAGTACGCCAAGCTCCCGGCGCGCCTGCGCATGAACGTCATCGGCAGCCCCGGCATCGCCAAGGCGGACTTCGAGCTGCTGGCGCTCGCGGTATCGGCGATCAATGGCTGCGGAAGCTGCGTCGCCTCGCACGAACGGCAACTGCGCCAGCACGGAGTTGCGCCTGAGGCGGTGCAGAGCGCGGTGCGCATCGCCGCGACGGTGCATGCGGTGGCGCGGGTCCTGGAGAGCGTGGGCGGGGAGCCCGTGGGCAAGGCGGTGGCGGCCTGAAGGCACAATTGAGGGCTATGGTGACTGGTCATCTGTACACTAGTTAGACCCTTGTCCATTGCATCTAGATTGTTGATTGTCCAAGCACTGACGCTGTGTCTCGGGCTCGCTAGCGCCGGGCCTGCGAGCGCGGCTCACACTGTGTGGGACGACTTGAGTCGCCAGATCACGGTTCGCGATCCACCGCTGCGCATCGTGAGCCTGACCCCGGGCGCCACCGAGATGCTGTTCGCCGCCGGCGCCGGCGCCCAGGTGATCGCGACGGTCGAGTATTCCGACGAGCCGCCGGCGGCACGGCGCCTCGCGCGCATCGGCGACGTGGCCGCGGTCGACATGGAGCGGCTCGTGGTGTTGCGGCCGGACGTGGTGGTGGCGTGGCCAGCGGGCGGCAATCCGGCGCAGCGCGAGAAGATCGCGCGACTCAACATCCCGGTCTACCAACAGCAGGTGGTGCGACTGACCGACCTGCCCGTCTCGGTGCGGCGTCTGGGCGCGCTCGCCGGCACCGGCGCGGCGGCCGAGCGCGCCGCGCACGACATCGAGGCGCGCCTCGCAGCGCTGACCCGCACTTACGGCGCGGGCGTCGCCGGGAAACTGCCGACCGTGCTGCTGCAGGTATGGAATCGCCCGCTCTACACCGTGGGCGGTCAGCACCTCATGAGCGATGCGCTCTCGATCTGCGGCGCGCGCAACGTGTTTGCCGACTTGCCGGAAGCCGGTCCGGTGGTGGATACGGAGGCGGTCATCGCGCGGGATCCCGACATCATCATCGCGGCGGCACCTCCGGGGGAGGGTGCGGCGTGGCTCGCCGACTGGAAGCGATTCGCGACTCTGGCGGCGGTGCGCAGCGGGCGGCTGGTGGTGTTCGAGGACCAGGCATTGAGCCGCCTCGGGCCCAGCGTCATCGACGCCACCGAGGGGCTGTGCCGGACGATCGCGCGCGTCAATCGCGGAAGTTATTGAACTGCAGCGGCACATCGAGCTTCGCGCCGCGCAGCAGCGCGATCGCCGCCTGCAGCTCATCGCGCTGCTTGCCGCTGATGCGCACCTTGTCGCCCTGCAGACTCGCCTGCAGCTTGAACTTCGAGTCCTTGACGAGGCGCATGATCTTCCTGCCGGTGTCCTGATCGATGCCGTGCCGGAGCACCACTTCCTGGTGCGCGGCCGAGAGCGTGGTCTGCGGCTCCTTCACCTCAAGGCACACCAGGTCGACGCCGCGCTTGGAGAGGCGCAGCTTCAGGATCTCCAGCATCTGCTTCAACTGAAAGTCCACCTGCGCGTGCAGCGTGACCGTGAGCTCCAGCAACTCGAAGCGCGCGCCGGTGTCCTTGAAGTCGAAACGCTGCGACAGCTCGCGGTTCGCCTGGTCGACCGCGTTGGCGACTTCGTGGGCGTTGAGCTCGGAAACCGTATCGAAGGAAGGCATGGACCTGCTGCCTCAGCGCGGCTTTTTCTTGGCTTGGGCGTCGAGCTTGCGGCGATGCTTGCGCGAGAGCTCCATGAAGCGCGGCGTGGGGCCGATGTCTTCGTAGAGGGGATCGCCCTGCTCGTCGGTGGAAATCACCCGTTTACCGGCGATGTAGGGCATGGCGGCCGCGATTTCCTTGAGCGCCGCGCCCAGAAGTTCGGTAATGAGCTGCTCGGGCGCGCGCCCGGGAAACATCTCCGCGAGCGCCGCGAGACGCGCGGCATCATCGACCGGCAGCCGCACGGCGTAGGTCTTGGCGGTGCGCGGCGCCGCCGCTCGCTCGCGCCAGCTGTCGAGCAACTCCTTGAAACTCACCTGAAGACCACTCCTTAGCGCGCCTGAAGAGCCCGGGCGCGCATTCTAGCGGAAAGCATGCGCGCACCGGCGCGGCTTGTGACAACGCGGCTGCGGGCGGTAGCATCGAGGGGCCATCGTGAAGGATGGCGATCGGCGCCCTACGCAGAGGCAAGGAGGTTTTCATGTTCGATCATATCGGGTTGAAGGTGAAGGATCTGGACGCCAGCGTGCGCTTTTACACCGCTGCCCTGGGTCCTTTGGGTTACGAAGCCACCTCGCAGGACGAGTCGAGCGCGGCATTCGGTGCCAAGGGGGCTTACACCCTGTGGCTCTATGCCGACGCCCAACTGGCGCATTCCCTGGTGCATATCGCCTTGACCGCGGGCAACCGTGCGGCGGTCGATGCGTTTTACCGCGAAGGGCTCAAGGCGCGCGGCCGCGACAACGGCCCACCCGGTGCGCGCACCGACTACAGCCCGACGTACTACGCCGCGTTCCTGTTCGATCCCGACGGAAATAACGTCGAAGCCGTGTGCCTGAAGGGGTGAATGCCGGTCTGCTTGACGTCCCAACTGCCCGACGGTGATACTCCTGTCAATGTCGCAGCAACGCTTCAGCATTTCGCGTCCCTGGTGGTGGCGCCCGTCATAACGGAGTGGGCTGACGGCTGGCTTGTTTCTCGCGACTTAAAGATTTCTTACGGCACCAGAAAACCCATCTCCGGATGACCCCGGGATGGGTTTTTTGTTGTCCTGATCCACATCTGGAGTCCTGAAGCGTTGCAACCACCCTTCGACATAACCGGTGATCTCGACACACCGGTGTCGGCGTTCATGAAGCTCGCCGCGTTCGAGCCACGCTTTCTGCTCGAGAGCGTCGAGGGGGGCGAACGGCTCGCGCGTTACTCGTTCATCGGTTTCGGTGACGCACTGGAGGTGCGGCTCGATGACGCGGGCTTCGGCGTCGGCGCGCAGCGCCACCCGCTGCCGGCCAGCGGCGCGGAGCTGCTGTCGGGGCTGCGCACTGCACTGCGCTTGGCGCCCAAGCCCGAGCCGGACATTGCCGGCGTACCGCTCGCGGGGGGGCTGGTCGGCTACGCCGCCTACGACGTGGTGCGGTACTTCGAGCGCCTGCCGACCCGCGCGCGGGGTGTCAGCGGCGTGCCGGCACTGCACTACGTGGCGCCGCGATCGGTGCTGGTGTTCGATCATCTGACGCGCGGCATCGCGCTGCTTCATGCCGGCTCGGAACAGGAGCGCCGTTCGCTGCGCCAGGAAGTGGTGCGCACGCTGCGCGGCGCATCGCCCAACGGCCGGCGGCGCGGCCGCTACGCGCCACCGACCACGGCCTACACACGCACGGACTACATGGCCGGCGTGCGGCGCACCCAGGAATACATTGCCGCGGGCGATGTCTACCAGCTGGTGCTGGCGAGCCGGTTCTCGGGCCGCCACGAGCTCGATCCCTTCCAGGCGTATCGCGCGCTGCGGCTGATCAATCCCTCGCCTTACATGTACTACTGTGCGCTCGGGGAGGTGGCGGTGGTGGGCTCTTCGCCCGAAGCGCTGGTGAAGCTCAACGGGCGGCACGCGCAGCTGCGACCCATCGCCGGCACCCGGCCGCGCTCGCCGGATGCCGCCGTCGACCGCGCACGCGAACAACAGCTGCTCGCCGATCCCAAGGAGAATGCCGAGCACGTGATGCTGGTGGACCTGGCGCGCAACGACCTCGGGCGCGTGGCCCGTGCCGGCAGCGTGCGCGTGGAGCCCTATCGATCCATCGAGCGCTACAGTCACGTCATGCACATGGTGAGCGGCGTGCACGGCGAGCTTGCCGCCGACCGCGATGCGTTCGATCTGTTCGCCGCGGCATTTCCGGCCGGGACGCTGGTGGGTGCGCCCAAGGTACGCGCCATGCAGATCATCGATGAGCTCGAGCCGGTGAATCGCGGCCTGTATGGCGGAACGGTGGGTTATTTCGGCGCCCACGGCGACATGGATCACGCCATCACCATCCGCACACTGGTGTTCAGCGGCGATGAGTACAGTTATCAGGCCGGCGCCGGCATCGTCGCCGACAGCGTGCCGGAAGCCGAGTACGAAGAGGTGTTGGCCAAGAGCGCGGCCCTGGTGCGCGCGCTCGAGCTCGCCGAGGAGGGGTTGTGAAGCCGCACCTGCTGCTGATCGACAACTACGACTCCTTCACCTACAACCTGGTGCAGGCGTTCCTGGTCCTCGGCGCGCAGGTGAGCGTCTACCGCAACGACGCGCTCGCGCCGCAGGAGGCGCAGGCGCTCGCACCCTCGCACCTGTGCATCTCGCCCGGACCGGGGACGCCGTACGACGCGGGCGTATCCATGGACATGATCCGCGCATTCGCCGGTCGCATTCCGGTGCTCGGCGTATGCCTCGGACACCAGGCCATCGTGGAAGTGTTCGGGGGCAAGGTGGTGCGGGCCGATCGCCTCATGCACGGCAAGACTTCGCTGGTACGTCACGATCAGCGCACCCTGTTCGAGGGTCTGCCGCAGCCGTGCGAAGTGGGCCGCTACCATTCGTTGATCGCCGCTCCCGCGACGATGCCCGCGGAGCTCGAGGTGAGTGCGCGGACCGCAGAAGGGGAGATCATGGCGGTGCGCCACCGTTCCCTGGTGGTGGAGGGCGTACAGTTTCATCCCGAGAGCATCCTGACGCCCGACGGGCCACGGCTGCTGGGCAATTTCCTCAAGTACACCGCCGGTGAGCGCGCTGCGCAAGCCACGCCCGGAGCAGGCCATGGCGCTCCCGCGTGAGCTGCTGCAACAGCTGTTCGAGCGCCGCGACCTGTCGCAGGCGCAGGCCGAGGAGCTGCTCGCTCACCTGACAGACCCGCAGTTGCCGCCGGCGATGGCCGGGGCGATCCTCGCGGCGCTCTCGACCAAGGGCCTGGTGGCGGATGAAGTGCGGGGCTTCGCGCAGGCGATGCGGCGCCTGGCGCGCCGGCCCGACCTGCCCGCGAACCTGCGCGCGGTCGACATCGTCGGCACCGGTGGGGACGCTTCCGGAAGCTTCAACATCTCCACCGGCACCGCGCTGCTGACCGCCGCCTGCGGCGTGCCGGTCGTCAAGCATGGCAACCGCTCGGTCTCGAGCCGCTGCGGTAGTGCGGACGTGCTCGAAGCCCTCGGGCTCGCGATTCCTGCGGATGCGGAGGCCGCGGCGGCGTGTCTCAAGGCCACCGGCTTCACCTTCCTGTTCGCGCCGCTCTACCATCCGGCCACGAAAGCGCTCGCCCCGATTCGGGCAGCGCTGGGCGTGCGCACCGTGTTCAACATCCTGGGACCGCTGGTCAATCCCGCGCAGCCGCCGCTGCATCTGGTCGGCGCGTTCAGTCTGGAGGTGGCGCGGCTGATCGCCGACACGTTCCAGGGTCTGCCCATCGAGCGCGCCTTCGTCGTGCACGGCGCGGGCGGCTGGGATGAGCCCACACCCATCGGTCCGTTCACGCTGTTCGACGTGCGGCCCGGCCGCGTCGAGGAGCGCGTGCGCGCGCCGGCGGAGTACGGACTCGCCCCCTGCAGGGTGAGCGATCTCGCCGGAGGCGACGCGGTGCACAATGCCCGCGCGCTCGAGGCGGTGCTGTACGGCGAGGATCGCGGCGCGCATCGCGATTGCCTGCTGTTGGGTACCGCGCTGGCGCTCGAGCTGGCGGGCGAGACGCGCGAGCCCCGCGCGGGCATCGCCCGTGCAGCGGCGGCCGTTGACTCGGGCGCCGCGCGGCGATTGCTCGATGCGCTGAGGCAACAGCGGCCGGAGCGCAACACGTGAGCGTCGCGTTTCTTGATGAAATGGCCGACGCCAGCCGCGAGCGGGTGCGAGCGGCGAAGCAGACCCGCCCGGAGGCGGCGCTCGAGGTTCACGCCCGGCAGACCCCCGCGCCGCCGCGCCTGCGCCTCGATGCTTCCGGATTCGATCTCATCGCCGAGCTGAAACTGCGCTCGCCGGCGGCGGGACAGCTGGGTCCGCCGAGCGAAAACGTGGCGGCACGCGTCACGGCGTACGCGCGCGCCGGCGCCGCCGCGATCTCGGTCCTCACCGAGCCGAGCCGCTTCGATGGTTCACTCGAGCATCTCGCGAGCGCCACGCGGGCGCTGGCGCCGCTCGCCGTGCCCGCCATGCGCAAGGACTTTCTCGTGGATCCCTACCAGGTGCTGGAGGCGCGCGCCCTTGGTGCGGGCGGGGTGCTGGTCATCGTGCGCATGTTGTCGCGCAGCGAGATCGATGCACTGCTCGCTTGCGCTCGTTCGCTGGGACTGTTCGTGCTGCTGGAAGCCTTCGACGCGCGCGACATCGAGCTCGTGCGCGAGCTGATCGAGACGCACGCGGGAGCGAACCCGTTGTTGGCGGGCGTGAATTGCCGCGACCTCGCGACGCTGCAGGTGGTACCGCAGCGCCTGCTGGAGCTCGCGCCGCTCCTGCCCGCGCGCGCGCCGCGGGTGGCCGAAAGCGGCGTGGAATCGGCAGCTGACGCGCGCCAGATTGTCGCGGCGGGGTACCAGCTGGCGCTCGTCGGCAGCGCGCTCATGCAGGCCGACGACCCCGAAGCGCTCGCCGGGGTCCTGCTGGCGGCGGGACGCGCGGCCCGCAAGGCGCCTTAGATGTGGATCAAGATCTGCGGCATGACCACTCCTGAGGCGGTAACCGCGGCGGTGGATGCGCGCGTGGATGCAATCGGGTTCGTGTTCGCCGAGTCGTCGCGCCGGCTGACGCCACAGCGGGCGGCGCAACTGGCGCAGAGCGCGCGCGGGCGGGTGCGCTGCGTGGCGGTGACCCGGCATCCGGCCCAGGCCACGGTGGATGAGATCCTGAGGGTGTTCAGGCCGGACGCGTTGCAGACGGACCTGTCCGATCTAGATCGGTTGCAACTGCCGGCCGGACTCGATCTGCTGCCGGTCGTGCGCGGCGGGGATGATGCGCCCGCAACCCTGCCGGGGCGGATCCTGTTCGAGGGACCCATGAGCGGTACCGGCGTCGCGGGCGACTGGAACGCCGCCCGCCGTCTCGCGCGACGCACGCAGCTGGTGCTCGCAGGCGGACTCAACACCGGCAACGTGGCCGCCGCCATCGCCGCGGTGCGGCCCTTCGGGGTTGACGTGTCGAGCGGTGTCGAGGTGCGGCCGGGAATGAAGAGTCCCGCCGAGATTGTGAACTTTGCATCGGTCGCGCGTGCCGCATCGGAGGATCCCGCATGAGTACACCCGCCGCACTACCTGACGCCGCCCGCCTGCTCGCCGACCTGATCGCCGGCGTATTTCCCGACGCACGCGGCCGCTTCGGCCCGTTCGGCGGTCGTTACGTTCCGGAAACGCTGATTCCCGCGCTCGAGCGTCTCGAGCGCGGCGTGCGCGAGCACCTGCATGAGCGCAGCTTTCAGGCGCAGTTCTCCGAACAGCTCACGAGCTGGGTGGGCCGCCCCACGGCGCTCACGTTTGCGGGCCGCTTGTCGGCGCGCTGGGGCGCGCAGCTGTGGCTCAAGCGCGAGGATCTGGCGCACACCGGTGCGCACAAGATCAACAATGCGATCGGCCAGGCGCTGCTCGCGAAGCGGCTCGGCGCCAGGCGCATCGTTGCCGAGACCGGCGCGGGACAGCACGGCGTCGCGAGCGCCGCGGCGTGCGCGCGGCTGGGGCTGCCCTGCACGGTGTACATGGGGTCGATCGACATGGAGCGCCAGGCCCCCAACGTGGGACGCATGCGCCTGTTGGGCGCCGAGGTCGTGCCCGTGACCACGGGCGATCGCACGCTGCGCGCCGCCATCGATGAGGCTCTGCGCGCCTGGGTGTCGGATCCGCTCGATACTTATTATCTGCTCGGCTCGGTCGTGGGACCGCACCCGTATCCCTACCTGGTGCGCGAGCTGCAGTCGGTGATCGGTCGCGAAGCCCGCGCGCAGATGCTCGCCGCAACGGGTGCTTTGCCGGATGCAGTCATCGCCTGTGTCGGGGGAGGCTCCAATTCCATGGGCGCCTTTCATGCGTTCATCCCCGACAGCACGGTCGAGATCATCGGCGTGGAGGCGGGCGGGCGCGGCGCGGGCTTGGGTGACAACGCCGCGACGGTCGCCTTCGGGCGGCCCGGCGTGCTGCACGGCACCTACTCCATGCTGCTGCAGAACGAAGACGGCCAGATCCAGGAGACGCATTCGGTGTCCGCCGGGCTCGACTATCCCGGCGTCGGCCCGGAGCACGCGCTGCTGTCGGCCGTGGGACGCGTTCATTACCAGACCGCGAGCGACGAGGAGGCGCTGGCCGGGGTGCGCGCCCTGAGTGAATGCGAAGGGATCCTGCCGGCCCTCGAGAGCGCGCACGCTCTCGCGGGCGCGGCCCGCTGGGCACAAGCGAACCCCGGCCGCTCCATGCTCGTGTGTCTCTCGGGGCGCGGGGACAAGGACATGTCCACTCTGCAGCAGACGCTCCTCGAGCGAGAGCGCCGATGAGCCCGCGCGAGCGCATCAGTCAGGCGATCCGCGCCGCCGCCGCGGGGGGCGAGCCGGCGCTCGTGGCCTACCTCACCGCGGGTTACCCGCAGCGTGAGAGGTTTCGCGAGCATGTGCGCGCGCTGGCGGCCGGGGCCGAGGTGCTCGAGATCGGCGTGCCGTTCACCGATCCGATGGCGGACGGCGTCACCATTCAGCGTGCCAGCCTTGCGGCGCTCGCCCAGGGCGTGAGCCTCGAGTGGATCCTCGCCGAGCTGGAGCAGATCCGCGAGGTCAGCGTGCCGCTGCTGCTGATGAGCTACCTGAACCCCCTGTTGGCCTTCGGCCTCGAACGGCTCGCCCAACGGGCGGCGCGCGCCGCGGTGGCGGGCTTCATCGTGCCCGATCTGCCGCTCGAGGAAAGCAGCGAGCTGCGCGCGGCGCTGGATGCGGAGCGGCTCGCGCTGGTGCAGATGGTGACTCCGGTTACGGAACCTGCGCGCCTGCAGCAGCTGTGCGCGGGCAGCCAGGGCTTCGTGTACGCCGTCACCATGACCGGGACGACCGGCAAGCATGTCGCGGTGCCCGACGAGGTGATCAGCTATCTCGATCGCGTGCGGGGGAGTTCTCCGATTCCGGTGTGCGCCGGTTTCGGCATCCGCAGCCGCGAGCAGGTCAAGCGGCTGCGTGGGCACGTCGACGGGGTGGTGATCGGCTCGGCGCTGGTGGAGGTGCTGGAGCGGGGGGAAGATCCCACGGCGTGGCTGCGGCAATTGCGTTTCAATTAACCGATTCAGGATGCTCGAGCTCAGGGGCTTGTGTCAGCAGGGGCGAACGCTGCTCCAGACAGTCATATAGATCGCCAGCGACATCGGTCCAACGACGCAACTTTGCCCGCGCGATCATCGTTTTTCGCTGCTGCAGGTAGTCGCGATCGGTGATCAAGCGACGCACGGCACGGGTGATGTCTGCGGTGTCTGCAGGGTCGACGTAGTCCATCAATTCCCCGCAAACTTCCGGAATCGAGCTCGCTCTGGAGGCGACGCACAAACTGCCAAACCACGCAGACTCACCCACCGGCAGGCCCCAACCCTCTACGTGGCTCGGGAAGACGGAAAACAGGCAGTATTTATACAGCCATGCCAGCACTTGATCGGAGGGGCCGTTCACGACGCGTACGAACTGTGCAAGCACAGCGTCACGCTCCAACTGGGCGCGAACCTCCGCGCCACCGACCCGCCCGTACATGCCCGCAAACAACAGTAACGGTGTCTTGTCACCGAACTCCCCGATCAGGCGCCGCCACGTCTGCAGCAGCGAAATTCCGTTCTTTCTGGCATCGATCGTGCCTGCGGCAAGCACGAACTCCCGGCCCGCGAGCTGCGTCAATTGTGGCGGCAGGGGAATCTCAGCGTTGCGCTCAAAGCCGACGAACTCATGCGCAAGCCTCGTGACGTGAATGGGTGGCGCCATATTGTGCTCAGCGGCATAGCGACGCAGGTCAGCGGCTGCATAAGAAGATACGCAAGTAAACCGGGTTGCGTATTGCAAAGCCTCATCCAGCCAGCGGCGGAAAAGGGTCGTCATCTTGGTGCGCACGTACTGCGGGTTCGAAACCGGGATCAAGTCGTGCACCATTTGCAGCACATCACCGCCGCGTGCGCGATGCTCAGCCGCGAAGCGCCATAGTTCCGGAAACACCCAGGTGGTGCCAAGACAGGCAAGACGGCTGTCCGGCGGCAGCACGGTAATTTTCCTGACGGCAATGGGGCGCACCACCTGGTGGTTGCGGGCGCTGGGCGCCAATCCCTTTCGTTGCAGGCGATGCGGCGCGAGCAGAGCGGAAAGATAGATATCCGCTTTTTTCAGCGTGCGCTGCAGTTTGCCTCTCGCTGCCTGCCGCAGATGGCTCTTGATTTGAACTTTGCTGGGAAAAATCCTCGATGTTTGCTGCAGACCCAGATCGATCAACAGACTTTCCGCACTGAACTCCTCTGCGTGCGCGAGACGGGCGGGATCGAATTCGTAGAATGCCCTGCTGCCACGATCGAAGAAGACGCCGCGAATCACCTCACCGCCATGGTCACGCGCCAGCGATCTCACAATATTGAGCTCCACTCGCTGGATGCCGGTCACACGGTCGCTGTGCCCGGCCCAGTGAGCGATGTCCGTGGCGTCGAAGTAGATCGTCATGATGTGAATCGTAAAGCATGGAACGCCTTGCCCCAAGTTGCGCACCGCAAGGGGCGAATTTGCCTATCGCCGGTAAAGCGCCGATCCTCACGCGACTCATGAAGACCCTGACCATCGCCGCCCGTTTCTGCGGGCCTGCGGCCTCTTCTAACGGTGGTTATTTCGCCGGGCTGGTCGCGACGCTCGCGTCCCGCACACTGGCGGTGCGCCTGTTGAAACCGCCACCGCTGGACACGGAGCTTGCCGTCAGGGACCTCGAGGACGGTACCCTGCAGGTCGTGCATGCAGAGGAGGTGATTGGCGAGGCGCGCCCCGCGGTGCTCACACTCGACGCCAAGCCTCCCCCGGACTATCTCGAGGCGGTGGAGGCCTCGCGTCGCTACGCGGGCTTTCGCTATCACCGCTTCCCCAGCTGCTTCGTCTGCGGCACCCGGCGGGTGCGCGGGGACGGCCTGCGCATTTTCGCGGGCCCGATGCCGGAGCGTGGGGTGGTCGCGGCGCCCTGGGTTCCCGACGCATCGCTCGATCGCGGTGATGACAAGGTGCGCCCGGAGTTCATGTCGGCGGCGCTCGATTGTCCCGGTTACTACGCGGTCGCCCCCGATGACCGGATGATGCTGCTCGCGGAGTTCACCGCGCACGTGGACCGCCTGGTCCACATCGGAGAGTCCTGCACGCTGGTGGGCTGGCAGATCGGCTCGAGCGGCCGCAAGCACGAGGCCGGCACGGCGATCTTCGACGGCAGGGGCGAGTTGTGCGGCAAGGCCCGCGCGCTGTGGATCGAGCCGCGCAGTTCGGGTGAAAGCCGCGCCTGAGGAGTCTGCCTTAGGCGCGAGGCGCGCCCGCGCGCGCCGCAACTCAGCCGCGACTCAGGCGCATCATCGCTTCCGTGTAACGTGCGCCGGCAGTGATGCCGGCGGGAAACACCGTCTCGATGGCGGCCAGCTCCTCGGCGTCCAGGCGTACCTCAAGCGCCCCGAGGTTCTCCTCGAGATTGCGCACCCGGCGGGTGCCGGGAATGGGCACGATATGCTCCCCCTGCGCCAGCACCCAGGCCAGCGCCAGCTGCGCCGGGCTGCAGCCCTTGGATTTCGCGAGTGATCTCACCTTATCGACCAGCGCCAGATTGCGCGTGAAATTCTCGCCCTGAAACCGCGGGTTGGTGCGCCGATAGTCATCGGACTCGAAATCCTCGGGGCTCTTGATGGTACCGGTGAGAAAGCCGCGGCCCAGCGGACTGTAGGCCACGAAGCCGATGCCGAGGCGCTCGCAGCTTTCCAGTACGCCGTCCTCGGGATCGCGCGTCCACAGCGAGTACTCGCTCTGCAGCGCCGTGATGCGATGCACGCGGTGGGCGCGCTCGAGCGTCTGCGGGGAAACTTCCGAGAGCCCGAGGTGGCGCACCTTGCCCGCGCGCACCAGCTGCGCCATGGCGCCCACGGTGTCCTCGATCGGCACGCTTGGATCCACGCGATGCAGGTAATACAGGTCGATGTGAGCGACCTGCAGACGCTTCAGGCTCGCCTCGCAAGCCTCGCGGACCCGCTCGGGACGGCCGTCGACGGTGCGCGCGGCGGGGTTGTCGCGCACGAAGCCGAACTTGGTGGCGAGAAAGACGGCGTCGCGCCGGCCACGCAGCGCGCGCCCGACCAGCTCCTCGTTGGTGTACGGGCCGTACATGTCGGCAGTGTCGAGGAAATTCACGCCCCGCTGGAGCGCGTGGTGCAGCGTGGCGATCGACTCGCTGTCGTTGTGCGCGCCGTAGTACTCGCTCATGCCCATGCAACCGAGGCCCAGAGCCGACACGGTGGGGCCATTGCGGCCGAGTGTGCGTGTTTGCATGCGAGTCCTTGTGGCGCCAGAGGTCACGCATTCTGCGCCCGCGGGTCAGCGGCACGAATACACAATAAGGGAGAGGCGCAACCGGCGGCTAAGGCGTCACGGCGCTCACCATGTGCGCCTGGCGCCAGCCGCCGTAGCGGTAGTACAGCGCGGCGAGTATCGCGGAAAGCACCGAGGACACCGGGAAGCTCCACCAGATCGCATCCGCCTGGTAGCTGTCGAGAAACAGCTGCGCGAGGGGGA
>Ga0209011_1000225_pt1 | contig 24063 bp, 14 predicted proteins | sample BlaSpr_A8_OM1_M3_FD_187986 | JGI IMG/M metagenome (GOLD analysis project Ga0209011, IMG submission 187986) | Forest soil microbial communities from Thunder Bay, Ontario, Canada - Black Spruce, Ontario site 2_A8_OM1_M3 (SPAdes) (version 2) | ecosystem: Environmental > Terrestrial > Soil > Boreal... | reverse complement strand
GAACCGGTGCGATCACGCCGGTCGCCTGGCTCGAGCCGGTGCAGATTGGGGGGACGACGGTGAGCCGGGCGACGCTGCACAACGAGGACGAGGTCGCGCGGAAAGACGTGCGGCCGGGCGATCACGTCGTCATCCAGCGCGCCGGCGACGTCATCCCCGAAGTCGTGCGCGTCCTGACCGAGAAACGATCGACATCGAGCCGGCCCTGGCACATGCCGAAGAAATGCCCAGAATGCGGCACCGATCTGGTGCGCGAGTCGGGTGAGGCGGCCACGCGCTGCATCAACCCAACGTGCCCCGCCCAGGTTCTGGAGCACCTCCGACACTTCGTCGGCTCGCTCGACATCGAGGGTTTGGGATACGCCACGCTGCAGCAGCTAATCGACCGAAAGTTAGTCAAGGACCCGGCCGACCTCTACCACCTGACGAAGGAGCAGTTGATGACCCTCGAGGGCTTTGCGGACAAGTCGGCGCAAAACCTCCTCGACCGCATCGCCGCCAGTAAGTCGACGACGCTGATCCGGTTTCTCTCCGCCCTCGGCATCAGCCATGTCGGCTGGACGATGGCCGGCTTGCTGGCGGACCACTTTGGAACGATCGACCGCCTGGAAGCCGCGAGCGTCGACGACCTCCGGGCGATTAGCGGCGTGGGCCCGACGGTTGCGGAAGAAGTCCACGAGTACTTCCAACGGCCCGAGTCACGTCGCCTGATCGAGCGCCTGCTCGCGGCCGGGATCGAAATCAAGAAACCCGAGCGCCGCGAGGGCCCGCTCTCCGGAAAGACGTTCGTCCTTACCGGCACGCTGAGCTCGTTGACGCGGGGACAGGCTGAGGAGCGGATCAAGGCACTCGGGGGCGCGATCGGCCCCGGCGTCTCCAAGAAGACCGACTACCTCGTGGTAGGTGCCGACCCGGGCTCCAAGCTCGAGAAGGCGCAGCGGCTCAAGATCCCGATCCTCGACGAGGCCGCCTTCCTCGAGCTCCTCGGGCAAACCTCTTGACAACCTAGGCACCGTTACTCGGCGATACGAGGGGTCGCAGATAACGCTAAGTGAACGCTATCAGAATTTGTAACGAGTCGTGACAGGTCCTTAACCTTTCTTTGGGGCCGCGCGACGCATATTGCGAGTGTGTCGATCCCGCCCGTCCTCGCGGTGCCCGGCGGTCGCGCCGTCGGGCGCCTGAAGCGGATCAGCGCTCGGGGCCTGCTCGCCTTGCTGACGGCCGCTGTCATCATGCTGGTCTCGGTCCTCGGCGCGCTCTTGCCGGATGCCACCTTGCCCCTCACCTGGTATGTGCCGGTGCTCGACAGCGCCAGGCTGATCATTCTCGCCGTCGTCCTCTTTCTCTCGTCGACCGACGTGGTGATCCGCCGCCACGGCCGGTCGCTGCCCCTGGCGTTTGTCAGCGTCGTGCTCGGCATGCTGTGGCTACAGCACATGCTGACCTTCCCGGGCGTCGCTCCATTCGCGATGCCGTTCGTGACCAACCAGACAGCACCTTTTCTCTTCCACGCCGCGCACATCAGCACGCCGGTACTCTTCGCCGGGATCCTTTTCTACCGGGCGGGTCCGCTGGCCCAACCGCGGCGGTCATTGGTCCGGGTCGTTGCCCTGGCGTTGGGCGTGAGTCTCGCGGCCGTCGCCGTCACGGCCGGCCTCGCGCTCATGTTGCCCCCGCTGATCGTCGACGGACGCTTCACCGGATTCAACATGCTGCTTCAGGCCGGCCCGTTTCTCGCCGTCGCCTTTGTCGCCATCGCCTACCGGCGCGCAAGCGGCCGGGACCGCCGCATCGAGACGAGTGTGATCGCCGGTTTGATCTTCGTCAGTATCGAGACCATGGTCTTCATGTTCATGCAGGCCCGGTACGACGGATTCTGGTACGTCGGGCATGGCTTGACGGTGCTGCCCTGCGCCGCCCTTCTCGTGGGCACGGTCGGTCTCTATGCCGCCGCCCGTCGGGACGCCGAGGTCCAGCTGCGGGTCGTGGAACAGCTCAAAGAGTCGCAGCAGCGGCTTCAGGTCATCATCGACACCTCACCGAGTGCCGTGATCACCGCGGAGGAGCACGGCCTGATCACAGGCTGGAACCGCAAAGCGGAGGAGATCTTCGGCTGGTCGCACGATGAAGCCGTCGGGCACACGCTGACTGGCACGATCATTCCTCGTCGCCACCGCGACGCCCACCAGCGAGGGCTATCACGCTACATCGAAACCGGCGAAGGACGGCTGATCGGCAAGACCGTCGAGCTGGCGGCCCTGCACCGGGACGGCCACGAATTTCCGGTCGAGGTGTCCGTTTCCGCCACGTCCCGTGCCGGTTCGCGAGTCGACTTTGTGGCGTTCGTCACCGACATCAGTCAGCGGCGGATGGCCGAGCGCCTTCGAGGTGTGCAGTTCGCCGTGACGCGTCCGCTCGCGAACGCGGCGACCTGGACGGAGGCGGCACCGCAGGTGCTGCGGGGCATTTGCGAATCGCTCGGCTGGGCCGCGGGCGAGTTCTGGAGGGTGGACAACCACGCAAACGTCCTTCGCTGGGAGTCGGGCTGGTATCGACCGTCGAGAGACTTTGGCGCCTTCCAGGCAGCCGGCATGGACCTGACGTTCGCTCGAGGTGCGGGTCTGTTAGGGCGGGTCTGGCGGACGGGCCGCGCCGCTTCGGTCGACGATGTCGCGGCCGGGGATTCACCGCGCGCCTTGCAGGCCAGCCGGGCGGGGCTCCACGGCAAGTTCGCCTTCGCCGTCACCAACGGACGAAAGGTGATCGGGGTGGTTGCGCTCTTCAGCCCAGAAGGCCGGTCGCTTGACCGGGCCATGCTGCGGGTGATGGCCGACATCGGCAGCCAGATCGGCCAGTTCATAGAACGGCGCCGCGCCGAGGAGGAATTGCGACGGAGCGGCGAGCGGATCCGAGCCATCCTGGACAACGTGGCCGACGGCATCATCACACTTGACGAGCGCCTGGTGATCCGCTCGTACAACCCGGCGGCCGAGCGGCTCTTCGGCCATGCCGCGGACGAGGTGATCGGCAAGGATTTCGTGCGCTTGATCGCCGAACCCAACCGTCCCGAGGTCAAGCCCCAGCTCCGGTCGTATTTGCGAGCCCAGCAAGGCCTTTTCGAGATGGGGAGCCACGAGACTTTCGGACTCCGAAAAGATGGCACAACCTTCCCGATGGAGTTCAACGTCGGTTGGCTCGGGCCCCAGCGGTTGGTCATTGGGAGCCTGCGGGACGTCTCCGAGCGGAAAGCCGAGACCGAGGCGCTCCAGTACCAGGCGCTGCACGATCCCTTGACGGGCCTGCCCAATCGAACGTTTCTTCGCGAGCGTCTAGAAGAAACGATCCGCGCGGGCGAGCGCGAGATGAAGCCGTGTGCCGTGCTGCTCATGGACCTCGACGGGTTCAAGAAGGTGAACGACAGCCTCGGCCATGAGGCGGGTGACCAGTTGATACAGCAGGTTAGCCAGCGGATGAAGGGGGTTCTGAGGAAGGCGGACACCATCGCTCGTTATGGTGGGGACGAGTTTGCGGTCGTCCCATGGGGCGCGACGGATGTCCCGCGGGCGGTGCTGATTGCTGAAAAAATCGTGCAGGCGGTTAGCAAGCCCTTCACAATCGACGGCCAGCCCATCAGCGTCACTATGAGCATCGGGGTGGCCGTCTGCCCGCAGCACGCCGACGATACGGACGCCCTGATTCGCCGCGCGGACGTCGCGATGTACGCGGCCAAGCGAGCCCGCAGCGGCTTCAGCGTCTACTCGGTCGATCAGGAGGGGGGCGACAACGGCGGACGCGTGCCGTTGATCGGCAAGCTGCGCTACGCGATCGATCAGTTCGAGCTCGTGCTCCACTACCAGCCGATCGTCTCCCTCCCGAACGGGCACCCCTCGAAGGTCGAGGCGCTCGTCCGTTGGGGCCATCCAAGCCACGGGTTGCTGCCACCCGATGACTTCATTCCCTCCGCGGAGCAGACCAACCTGATCAAGCCCCTGACCGCCTGGGTGCTCAACGAAGCCCTGGGCCAGGTGCACGCGTGGTCCAAAGCTGGCATCGACGTTGGCGTAGCGGTGAATCTCTCGGCGCGAAACCTGCTCGATGACGAGCTGCCCGATGCGGTGGCCCAGTTGTTGAGCACGTGGCAGGTGGATCCGGGGAAGCTCAGCCTCGAAATCACCGAGAGTTCGATCATCGCGGCGGAGGCGGAGGAAACACTGCAGCGTCTGCACGCGACCGGCGTCCAGATCTCGGTCGATGACTTCGGCACTGGCTACTCGTCGCTGACGTACCTCAAGCGCCTTCCAGTGCAAGAGATCAAGATCGATAAGTCCTTTGTTATCGACATGGCGACGAACCGGGACGGTGCCGCGATCGTCCGCTCGACGATCGATCTCGGGCACAACCTCGGGCTGACGGTCGTGGCAGAAGGTGTCGAGGATGAGGCGACCGAGGCGCTGTTGCGCGAATACGGTTGTGACTTCATCCAGGGCTTTCACATCGCCCGCCCGGCGGCGGCTGGCTTGCTGGGGCCGTGGCTTCGCGCGCGTGCCGGTCTGAACGGCGCGCTCAGCGCCTGACGCGCAGTAATCTATAGGTCTTGCCCGAACCCGAGTCCGAGCTTTCGTCCCGCGAGGTCGAGCACGTCGCCCGCCTGGCGCGACTGGGGATCACACCCGAAGAAGTCGTCCGCTACCGGGATCAACTGCGCCACATCCTGACCGCGATCGACGCCCTGAAGCGGGCCGATACCTCGAAGGTACCGGCCACCGCGCACCCGCTCGAGGAGCGCAACGTGATGCGCGAGGACGTGCGGCAACCCTCGCTACCGGCCGAGGCGGCGTTGAAAAATGCGCCGAGCCGCCGGGGCCCGTACTTCAAGGTCAAGGCGATCCAGGAATGACGCTCTTTCAGAAAACGATCCGCGAGCTGCACCAGATGCTGATCGACCGCGAGATCTCGTCGGTCGAGCTGACCGAGTCGGTGCTCGGCCAGATCGCAGCCGTCGGCGAGAAGACGAAGGCCTTCCTGGTGGTCACGCGCGAGCTGGCGCTTCGCCAGGCGAAGGCGGCCGATGAGCGGCTGCGCGCCAAGCGCGACGTCAAGCCGCTGACGGGGATCCCGATCGCGTTGAAGGACGTCCTTTGTGTCCAGGACGTCGTCTCGACGGCCGGGTCCAAGATCCTCAAGGGGTTTTCGCCGCCCTACAGCGCGACCGTGGTCGACCGCCTGGAGGCCGACGGCGCCGTATTTTTGGGGAAAACGAACTGCGACGAGTTCGCGATGGGCTCCTCGAACGAGAACTCGGGCTACTGGCCGGTGCACAATCCCTGGGCGCTCGACCGTGTCCCGGGGGGCTCGAGCGGCGGGTCGGCCGCGGCGGTGGCGTCGGGGGAGGCCATCGGGGCGCTCGGCAGCGACACCGGCGGCTCGATCCGTCAACCGGCAGCGCTGACCGGCATCGTCGGCTTCAAGCCCACCTATGGGCGCGTCAGCCGATACGGCTTGATCGCGTTTGCCTCCTCACTGGACCAGATCGGCCCGATGACGCGGGACGTCGTCGACAGCGCCATCCTGCTGCAGGCAATCGCGGGGCACGATCCACGCGACTCCACCAGCTCCGCGCGCCCTGTACCCGATTACCTGTCGACCTTGCGGGGCGGCGTCAAGGGCATGCGCCTGGGGGTGCCGAAGGAATACTTCGTGGCCGGGATGGAGCCGGCCGTCGAGCAGGCGATCCGCGACGCGATTCGTCTTCTCGAGCAACAAGGGGCGTCTATGGAGGAAGTCAGCCTGCCGCACAGCGATGTGGCGCTGCCCGCGTATTACATCATCGCGCCGGCTGAGGCCAGCTCGAACCTCGCGCGCTACGACGGGGTCCGTTACGGCTATCAGGCGGAAGGCGCGAAAAATCTGATCGAGGAATACATGCTCACGCGCCGGCAGGGATTCGGCCCCGAGGTCAAGCGCCGCATCGTGCTCGGCACCTACGCGCTCAGCTCCGGGTATTACGACGCGTACTACCTGCAGGCGCAAAAAGTCCGCACCCTGATCATCGAGGACTTCAAACGCGCCTTCGAGAAGGTTGACGCACTGCTGGGCGCCACCTCCCCAACCGTGGCCTTCCCGCTGGGCGCGAAGACGCAGGACCCGGTGGCGATGTACCTCAACGACATCATCACGATTCCCGCGAACCTCGGAAACGTCTGCGGCATCTCGGTCCCCTGCGGCCTTGCCGATGGACTGCCAATCGGCCTTCAGGTGATCGCACCCGGATTCCGGGAGGAGGTCGCCCTCCAAGTCGCCTACGCGTTCGAGGCCGCCGCCGACTTCCGCAAGCTCCAGTCTCCACTGATGCGGGCGGCCGCGGCATGAGTGCGATCGCGACTCGTTACGAAGTCGTGGTCGGCCTCGAGGTCCACGCCCAGGTGCTGACCCAGAGCAAGATGTTCTGCGGCTGCTCGACCGACTACCTGACCGCGCCACCGAATGCGAACACCTGCCCCGTCTGCCTCGGACTTCCCGGGTCGCTCCCGGTGATCAACCGGCGCGCGGTCGAGGCGACGATCCGGACCGCGCTCGCGTTGAACTGCGAGATTCCGGAATTCTCGAAGTTCGACCGCAAGAATTACTTCTATCCCGACCTGCCCAAGGGCTACCAGATCTCGCAATATGACCTGCCCTTCAGTCGCCACGGTCGCCTCGACTTCGATGTGAAGGGCGAGGCGCGGCGCTGTGGCATCACCCGCGTCCACCTCGAGGAGGACACGGGCAAGCTGTTGCATGCCGGCGCGATTGAGGAGGCCCAGTCTTCGCTCGTCGACTTCAACCGCGCCGGGGTTCCCTTGATGGAGATCGTTTCGGAGCCCGATCTGCGGAGCGCCGACGAGGCGCGCGAGTATGTCGTGCGATTGCGCGCGATCCTCCAGTACATCGGCGTCAACAACGGCGATATGGAGTCAGGGCAGCTGCGATGCGACGCCAATGTGTCTCTCCGGCCGGTGGGCCAGGCGGAGTTCGGCACCAAGGTCGAGGTCAAGAACATGAACTCCTTTCGAGCGATTCATCGTGCAATCGAGTACGAGATCGGGCGGCAAACCCAGGTGCTCGAAACCGGCGGTCGGCTGGTCCAGGAGACGCGCGGCTGGAACGATGCCCGAGGACTGACCGTCTCGCAGCGCACCAAGGAGTTCGCGGAAGACTATCGCTACTTTCCAGAGCCTGACCTGCCACCGCTCGAAGTCAGCCGGGCGTGGGTGGCGGAGATCCAGTCCAGCCTGCCCGAGCTTCCGGCGGCGCGCCGGGAGCGCTTCATCACCGCCTACGGCCTCACGCCCTACGACGCCTCGCTGCTGACCTCGTCAAAGCCGATGGCCGCCTACTTCGAGGAAACCGTCCGGCTGGGGGCCCCCGCCAAGGCGGCGGCGAACTGGATCCTGAGCGACTTCAGCCGCCTGCTCAATGCCGACCGCAAAGAGATCGATCAGGCGTCGGTCAAGCCCACCCACCTGCAGCAACTGATCCAGCTCATCGACTCGGGCGTCATCAGCGGCAAGATGGCGAAGCAGACCTTCGAGGCGATGTACCGCGAGCCAGATCCGGGGCCGGCGCTGACGGCGTTGAAGGGCTCGAGCCAGATCAGCGGCGACGCCGAGCTGGAGGCGATCGCTGACCAGGTCATCGCCGAAAACGCCAAGTCGGTGACGGACTTCAAGGCGGGAAAGGAACAGGCCTTGAAGTTCCTGATCGGCCAGGGGATGAAGATCTCCAAGGGCCGCGCCAACCCGCAGCGGCTCGAGGCATCGCTCCGAGAGAAGATCAAATAGTGCAACTCACGGTCGGCGAGCTCGCCCACGGCGGGGCGGCCGTCGCGCGCGTTGATGGCCGTGTCGTTTTCGTCGAAGGGGCCATCCCCGGCGAGACGGTCGAGGCCGAGGTCACACACCGGCGGAAGGACTTCTGGCGCGCTCAGGCTACCGCGGTGCTGGATCCGGCGGCTGCGCGCATCGAGCCGCCCTGCCCGTACTTCAAAGCCGGATGCGGCGGGTGCCAATTGCAGTACCTCGCCTATCCGGAGCAGCTCGCCCAGAAACGCCAGGTGCTGCATCGCCAGCTCGAGCGCGCCCAGCTGGAATTTCCGATCGATCGCATCGATGTCCTGGGGATGGACGACCCCTGGCGCTACCGGCTCCGCGGCGAGTTCCATGTCTTGCGGCGGGGCGGGGCGGTCAGCCTCGGCTTCTATCGAAAACACACCTATCAGACGCTGCCGATCGACGCCTGTCTGATCCACGCCGAAGCGATCGAGCGCGCGCTCCCGGCGTTCGCGCGTGCCGCAGAGGATCCGGCGGCCGCCCGGGTCACGGCACTCCAGTTCACCTGGGCGCCGGGGACCAGCGACTTGCTGTGGGCGCCCTATCCGCCGGGCTCGGCCGATCCCGGGTTCGGTATCCGGGCCGCCGGGTGGATCCCGGAGCTGAATCTCAATGACGATTCCGTTGGCATGGACGATGCAGGCCGCCACTTTCGTGTACGTCCGGAGGCGTTCGTGCAGGTCAATGCCCGCCAGCGCGACGTCCTCTACGAGCGCGCGCTCGCACTTGCGCAGCTCGGTGGCCGCGAACGCGTCGTCGACGCGTACGCCGGGATCGGGATGCTCACCGCGCGGCTCGCGGACCACGCGCTCGATGTCATCGCCGTGGAAGAAAGCCCCTATGCGGTCCGACTCGGCGAGCTGAACATGCAACTCAACGGTTGTGGCAATGTCCGATACCGTCGCGGACGCGTCGAAGACACCCTCAGCCAGATTGAGAACCCGGTGGACGTCCTGGTGCTCGATCCGCCGCGCGCCGGTTGCGCCGAGACCGCGGTCGAAGCGATGGCGAACCTGCGGGCCGAACGGATTGTCTACATCTCGTGTGACCCGTCAACGCTGGCGCGAGATGTCAATCGTTTTTGTGCCGCCGGACGCTATACCCTTGTGGAGGTGGCTTTCGTCGACATGTTCCCCCAGACCTTCCATATCGAGGCGGTCGTCAAGCTCGAACGGAACGCATGAGCTTCGTCCACCTTCATACGCATTCTGAATACAGTTTGCTCGACGGCGCGAGCCGGATCTCCGAGATGGTCCGCCTCGCCGCGGAGACCGGCATGCCGGCGATCGCGCTCACCGACCATGGGGTGCTCTACGGTGCCGTCGATCTCTACCTGCAGGCCAAGGCTGCCGGCATCAACCCGATCATCGGCCAAGAGGCCTACGTCGCGACGCGCTCGCGCCACCAGAAAGAAGGCCGAGCCGATCGGGATCCGTATCACCTGATCCTGCTCGTCAAGGACCTGGCCGGCTACCGCAACCTCATCAAGCTCTCCAGCCAGGCGCACCTCGAGGGGTACTACTACAAGCCCCGAATCGACAAAGCCCTCCTCGCCGAGCACACCGAGGGACTCATCGCGCTCTCGAGCTGCCTCGGTGGCGAGGTGGCAAGCCGGCTGCTCGAGGGTGATGAGGCGGGGGCCGAGCAGGCCGCCCTCGAATACCAACGAATGTTTGGCGACGACTACTTCCTGGAAATCCAGGACCACGGCATGGAAGAGCAGACCCGCGTGAACCAAGGGCTGGCCCGGCTATCGCAACGCACCGGGATTCCGCTGGTCGCGACGAACGACTCGCACTACACGCGACGGGACGACGCCGAGGCGCACGACATCCTCCTCTGCCTGCAGACCGGCACCGTCGTCTCAGATCCAAAACGTATGCGATTCCACAACGACGAGTTCTATCTCAAAACGCCCGCCGAGATGGCCGAGCGATTCCGTGACTTCCCGGAGGCGATCGCCAACACGGTGCGCATCGCGGAGCGCTGTCACCTGGAGCTGGAGACACGCCCGCTATTGCCGCGCTTCGAGGTCCCGACCGGCCAAACCCCGGAAAGCTACCTGCGGCGCCTCGCGGAGGAAGGCTTGAAGCGGCGGTATCCCGAGCTTGGGCCGGTCGTCCGAGACCGCTTCGAGATGGAGCTGGCGGTTATCCAGGAGATGGGCTACGCTCCCTACTTCCTGATCGTCAGCGATTTCACGGACTACGCCCGCGGGCACGGGGTCGCCGTCGGACCGGGGCGTGGCTCGGCTGCGGGCAGCATCGTTTCGTACGCGCTCGGCATTACCACGCTCGATCCACTCAAGCACGGGCTGATCTTCGAACGTTTCCTGAATCGGGAACGGATCTCGATGCCCGATATCGACATCGACTTCGACGATCGGAACCGCGACCGGGTCATCGAGTACGTGGGGCAGCGGTATGGCGAGGATCATGTGGCGCAGATCATCACCTTCGGGACGATGAAGGCGCGGGCGGTGATCCGCGACGTCGGCCGCGCGCTCGACGTTCCGCTGCGGGACGTCGACCGGCTGGCCAAGCTGGTCCCGCCGCAGCTGAACATGACGCTCGACAAGGCGATCCAGATGGTCCCCGAGCTCGCCCAGGCCGAGCAGGACCCCGTGTATGCGCGCCTGTTAAAGAATGCGCGCAAGCTCGAAGGCCTGGTTCGTCACGCGTCGACGCACGCCGCCGGAATCGTGATCACGCCGGAGCCGCTGCAGCAATACGTGCCCCTGCAGGCCAGCATCACACGCGGCGAGAAGAACGGCCAGGAGAAGCGGGCCGTGATGACGCAGTACGAGATGAACGCGGTCCAGAAGATCGGGCTGCTCAAGATGGACTTTCTCGGGCTGCGTAACCTCTCGATCATCGAAGACACGCTCAAAAATCTCGAGCTCACCCGGGGGCTGACGCTCGACATGGCGGCGATCCCCTGGGACGACCCGGCCACATTCCGGCTGCTGCAGGCCGCCGATACCAACGGCGTCTTCCAGCTCGAGTCTCCCGGGCTGCGTCGCCTGCTGCAGGACATGCGGCCGACGACCTTCGAAGACATCACCGCGGCGATCGCGCTGTTCCGCCCGGGACCCCTCGAAGGCGGCCTCGTCGATACCTACATGAAATGCAAGCACGGCGAGCAGGAGATCGTCTACCCGCTGCCGCAGCTCGAGCCAATCCTCAAAGAGACCTACGGCGTCATCGTCTACCAGGAGCAGGTGATGCAGATCGCCTCGCAGCTGGCAGGCTTCACGCTGGGAGAAGCGGACGTGCTCCGCGCCGCCATGGGCAAGAAAAAGAAAGAAGAAATGGCGAAGATGCGAGCGAAGTTCATCGCCGGTGCGGTCAGCCGCGGTGTCAGCGAGCCGAAGGCGACCGAGATCTTCGACCTGATGGCGTTCTTCGCCGGTTATGGCTTCAATAAGTCGCACAGTGCCGCCTACGCGGTGATCTCGTACCAGACGGCGTACCTGAAGGCCAATTACCCGCTGGAGTACCTGGCGGCCCTGCTGAACAACGAGGCCGGCAACTATGACAAAGTCGCGGCCGCCGTGCTCGACTGCCACGCGCGCGACATCGAGGTCCTCCCGCCCGATGTCAACAGCTCCGAGGCCGGCTTTTCCGTTCGGGATGGAAAGATTCGCTACGGCCTCGCAGTGATCAAGAACGTCGGGACCCACGCGATCGACCTGCTGCTGAACGAACGTCGGGCCCGGGGGCCGTTCAAGTCGTTGCTCGATCTATCGGTGCGTGTGGACCCACGTGAGATGAACAAGCGGGTGCTCGAGAGCCTGATTCGGTCCGGTGCCACCGACAGCCTGGGTGAGCGCGGCCGCTTGCTCGCGAGCATCGATCGGGTCAGCGACCGCGCGACTCAGATCATCAGCGAGCGAGAAAGCGGCCAGACGAACCTGTTCGGCATGCTGCCCGATGCGGACGAGATGGACGATCCCGCGGCCGGCCTTGTCTCTGTGATGCCGCCGATGCCTGACGATGAGCGGCTCAAGGGCGAGAAAGAGCTGCTCGGCCTGTACCTGTCTGATCACCCGTTGCGCCGGATCGAACAGGAGCTGCACGCCAAGGTCGACACCTATGCCAACCAGGTCACCCCCGACATGGAGGACTACGAGGTGCGCATCGGCGGCGTCATCAAGGCGGTGCGGCCGATCTTGACTAAGACCGGGAAGCCGATGGCCTTCGTCCAGCTCGAGGACCTGACCGCGACGATTGAAGTCATCGTGTTCACCAGGCTGTTCGAGGAGAGTCGCGCGCTTCTCCTGTCGGACAACGTCGTCATCGTGCGCGGCAAGGTCGATGCGCGGACCGCGGCCGGCGAGGACGAGGAGCGCGGCGAAGTTGCGAAAGTCATCGCTGACGAGATCCTCGCATTCGATGACGCCGGCCACGAGAGCTGGGTGCGTAACCAGGTCGTGCACCTCGATGTGCCGGCCGAGGCGACGCCCGAGCAGATGGCGTCACTTCAGGAGATCCTCGGCCGTTGCGCTGGCCCGGACCGCGTCGTCCTTCACCTGCAACGCGACGATCAGATCGTCGACATGGACCTCGGGGAAAAATTCCGCGTGCAGGGCGGCGGATTAGCCGGTGACCGAGCGCAGCGCGAGATCGACGCGCTGTTTTCACGACCGGTGTGGCGCCTCGAGGTCATCCGGCGCCGCGCGCCCGAGCGTCAGGTCAATGGCGGCCGGCAGCCGCGGACGCTCGTCGGCTCAGCGAGTTCTTAGCCGATCAGGAAGATGCTCGACAGGGTCGAGACCAGGACCAGGGCCGCCAGCAAGACGACGAAGGCAGCGACCGGCGCCCAATCGAACTCTCGGGGGCGTCGCGGAAACCACTGGCGGAACGGCCGCGCAAAGGGCTCGGTTGCCTGCATCACCATCTGGGTGATCGGGTGCCAGGGATCCATCTGAAAGAAGCCGAAGAAAACGCGGATCAGCACCAGGATGATGCAGAAAATCAGGGCAGAGCGGACAATGACGACGAGCGCGACCGCGAAATTCGCTGAGCCAAGGAACGCCTGAAGGGCATAAAGAAGAATGATGCCGACCAGGAACGAGAGATCGAGTCCGCCCGCCGAAGGGATGATCCGCCGAATCGGCGCCAGGTACCACTCCGTCGCCAGGACGATGATCCGGCCGGCTTCGGAATACAGCATCTGGGGGAACCACGAGAAGATGGCGCGCACGATCAAGAGCAGGATCAGAATGTTGATCAGAACTTGGATGAACGCCGCGCCAGGAAACATCGCAGCCTAGTTTACGGTCTGCTCATAAACGCAGCCTAAGAATCAGCGGCGGCGCCGGCGGGTGAGCAGCTCACCGGTTGGGTCGTCCGGGGGCTTCTTCGGCGTTCGAGGTTGCGCAGCCCTGGCGGCGCGGACGCCCTCGACGCGCTCCCGGAGGCGAGTCACGGTCGCCTCGGCGGGCAGGGCGGGCGCCGGCGCCCGCTTCATCGCCGCGCGCCACGCCGGCATGTCTTCCAGCCGGAAGATCAGACGCCGCAGGGCGACGTCGATGGGGAAGAGCAGGATCGCGAGCACGAGCAGGATCTCGCTGATGGGCAGGGCGGCGTGCACGCTGGGCACCGGGACACGGAAGGCCTGCGAAACGTCCGAGAGGAGAACCCCGCCGCCGGCCTGCGCGATCGCCCTGAGCGTGGCGACGTCGGTGCCAAGCTCGCGGTACTCCGGTGAGTACGGAACAACGAGCCCGCTCGTCGTCGTGTGTCGAACCACGCCGCCGGCCGACTCACTGACGTGGAGGAGATAGCTCCCCACCTGGTCGGTCGGAAGGTCGCCCTCGAAGCGGCCCGGGCCGGTGGGCGACAGCGTCAGGCTGGCGCCGGCCAGGTCGGGGGTGACGGCGTTGACCGTAACCGTGGCGCCCGAAGTCGATGGCGCGGTCACGAGCAAGTGCGTGTGGTCGCCCTGGACCCGCGTCTCGATCTGCAGCGCGGGGTCGCCCGGCTGCGGCAGGCTCGCATGGACGATATCGCCGAAGAAGCGATTGGCTGACGGCCAGCGCAACAGGTCCGCCGTCCAGCGGCCTTGCGCATCGCTCGTCCATGCCATCACCCGGCCCAGCCCGTACTGCCAGGTCGCCAGCAAGGGATCGCCGGTTGGGCTCTTCAGCACGATGTCCGCCGCGGCCCGTGGCGTGGTCGCCACGTAGCCCGAAAGCGCCGGGAAACTGTCAAGTGGCACGCCAGGGATGACGTCCGCCAGCGAAGCCAGTTGCGGCGCGATGCGACCCTCGACGATCCAGGGCTTGAGCGCCTCGCGTGTTTCTTTCAAGAAGATCTGCGGGACGTCTTGGAGGCTGTGGCTCTGATAGAAGCGGCCGTGTCCCCAGCCCGCCATCGCCTGCATCAATGATGCGTCGTTCCCGGTGGCCGCGATCGCGACGGTGGACAGCGTGATCCCGCGGCCGTGCATGGCGGTGATCGCCGGCTGGTAGTTGCGGTCCATCGTGTCGCCGTCGCCAAAGAGGATCACATGCTTGATGGCGGCCGTCGCCTTGGTCAGTGCCTGGTCGGCCGCGCTCAGATCCGGGGCGTAGCTCCCCGGGTCACCGAGGCCCAGGGCCTCGATCTTGCGCTTGACGGCGGCCTTGTCCGTCAGGGGCGCGAGCGGGACGACGATGCCCATGCCGCCGTTGGTGACGGCGACCATGTCGCGCGGCGTGAGCTGGTCGACGACCGCCTCGGCCGCACCGCGCAAGATCTGGTCGCCCTGACCACTCTCCGTCGATTCGAGGGCGAGGACGACCGCGACCGGCGGCTTCTGCATGTCCTGCGGCAGCTGGATCTGGACCGGCAGCGTCGTCTCCAACGGCGTGCCGGCGTAGCCGCCCGGACCATAGCTGTCCGTGCCACCGATGACGACCAGCCCGGTGCCAAGGTCCCGCACGGACGCCTGCAGCAGATTCATGCCGTCGGCGCCCAGGCTCGTCGCCGAGATGTTGACGAGGACGAGGGCCTGATAGGCGGCGAGGTCCGCAGCCGAGCGCGGCAGCTGGTCGGGAGTAATAGTTACCGTGCCGATGCCCGTCGAATGCAGTGCCGACTCGAGGCTCGCCGCCTCGCCCAGCGTGTTTTCCACCAGCAGGACCCGTGGTGGGCCCACCACCTGGATCAGCGCTTCGCCGAGGTTATTTTCCGCGTACGTGTCGCGCACCGCGTCGATCACGACCCGCACGGCGTGGAATCCGGGGTCGGCCGGCTTGACCGTTTGCTTGACGGTGGCCTCGCCTACGGGCAGGTCGAGCTGCACGGTATTGATGAGCGTGCGGTCGAGATACCAGCGGACGGTTGCGTGCGTGGCCGTGTTGCTGACGATCAACGCCTGCACGTTGGCCTGCTGACCCTGGGTGAGCGTGCGCGGCGCATCGAGGCGATCGACGTACGCCTCGGCTCCGAGCGGCACCGGCAATGCGACCGTGTCCACCCGGACCCCCTCGGCGCGCAGCAGGCGCGCCTCACCGACGGCGTCGCCGAGATTGCCGCGTCCGTCGCTGATGAGCACGATGTGCCGCCGGCTGTCGTCCGGGAGGATCGATCCACCGAGCTGCAACGCGGCGGCGATGTCTGTGTAGTGCGGGTTCGGTTGGCTCTGGAACTCGCCAAACTGCGGGTCCTTGCTGATGTTCACTTCGACCTGGGGGTCGCGACCGAAGCTGAGGACGCCGGCGCGGTTGTCACCCTGCCGTTGTTGCAGGATGCGGCGGACAGCGGCGGCTTCGCTGTCCAACGCGCTCTGTACGCTCGCCGAAAGATCGGCCACGACCAGCAGCGATTGCTTCGACGGCGCCGTCTGAACCTGAAATCCGGCGAGCGCGGCGGTCAGCAGCAGCACGATCAGGGTCCGCAGCCCGAGCGAGATGCGGGCCCGCCGCGGAGGTAGTGGCGGCGGGAAGAAGCGCCAGATGGCGACGATGATGACCAGCGCCAGGACGCCCGCCCCCAAAAACAGGGGACGGGTCAGCTCAAAGCCCACGGTGGAAGGCCAGCCATTCGGCCGTCACGACGGCCAGCGCGGCGAGCGCGATCCATGGCCAGATCTCGAGCTGGCCACGGTGGGTTGCCTGGACGACGGTGGTTCGCGTCGGCGGAAGCGTGAGGCGGTCGGGTGGTTTGAGCTGCGAAATGGGATCAGAAAAGAGATTGACGCTGAACCAGGAGCGCTGCACCTTGCCGGCGATGGCCTGCTCCACGGTGTAGAGGCCGGTGGGATCCGTGTCACCGAACGTCGCGATCGACGCGGTGGCGAGCGAGCGACGGCTGCCGTCCGGCCGGATGACGCTGACGGACGTTGCTCCCGCCTCCGGGACGATGGTGATGGGTTCGTCGGGATGGAAGCTGTGGCTCGGGACGCTGGGAGGCAGCAGCCACTCACTCAGGTTCTGTACGAGGATCGGAAAGGCGATCCGCAGCGGCAGATCGGACTCATGGAGATCGAACCCGACCAACACCTGCCGAAACGGCTCATCGCGCACCAGCACGAGCGGCGTCTGCAGGCTACTGATCAGCGGCCGGCCGAACGTCGAGCTGCGCAAGTCCTGGCTGCGGGCGATGTGCACGTCCTGGAGGTCGACATTGGCCAGTAAGGGATCCCCGGCGTCGACGGCACGGACGCGCCCGATGCCGACCGCTTGCCCGCCGGCCAACGGAGACCCCGCCGGGGGATCGACCATAACGAACGGTGCGTCCGGCAGCACAGGCGGCGAGAAAACGTCGAAGACGGTCAGGGCGTAAGCGGCGCTCGCATGGTAGGCCGCGGGCGCGATGACATCGAGCTGCAGGTCGGTGCGCAGCCGGAGCGCCTGCTCGAGGAACACGTTGCCCGGGGTAACGAGCAGGACGCGGAAGGCGCGTGGAGTGCGGGCGACCGCCGTGGCGCTGTCATCGAGCGCGAAGATGTCGCTCCCCGCCAGATGCGCCGTCACGGAAGTCGCGTCACCGGGAACGGGGAGGACGAGGTCCTGCGCCTGACCGGCGGCGAGCGTGAGTGGCCGTACATCGAGCAGGTGGCTGTCGGCCCGCCACTCGACGCTGACCGAGTGCGGCTGCTGGCCGAAGTTCTGCACGTGAAGGTAAGCGGCGCGCGATTGCGCGCTGGTCCGGACCGTTAGCGACGTGAGCCCGACGTTTTCCCCCGAGACGCCCACCCGGTGATACTCGACGGGAAACGGCAGGCCGGCCGCGAATGACGCGCGCAGCGGCTGCACGATGCCGTCTGAGAACAGGTAGGCACGAGCGTCGTCGCCTGCTCGGACCAGGCCCGCGGCCATCGCCAGGGCCGCCGAAAGATCCGCCGCGCCGTTGCTCGCCGTGACGGCATTGACCGCGCGATGCAGCGTGTCGCGGTCACCGGTCACGGACGCGACGATCCGTGCGACCGGCCCAATGGCGATCACCGTCATGCGGTCCTGTGGGCCGAGCTGGTCGACGATCGCGTTGACCTGGCGTTTCGCCACGTCGAGGCGCGATGGCGCGACGTCGGTTGCCTGCATCGATGCCGAGGCGTCGAGGAGAACGATGCTGTGGCGGGCGAGGGCGGCGCCGGCAGGCAGCGCCGGTTGCACCGCCGCCGCGACCAGAACAGCGGCGGCGAGCAACTGGAGAAACAGCAGCCAGCTGGGACGAAGCCGTTGCCAGGGGACGTTCGCCTGCCGGTCGCGGATTTGATTGGGCCACAGGTGCAGCGCCGGCACGACCCGCGTTGGCCGGCGAATCTTCAGAAAGTAGAGGGCGACGATGGCGGGGAGCGTCAACGCCAGGATGGCGGCCGCGGGGGCGAGGAAGCTCATGACACGCGCGCCTTTCCACGCCGGGGCGCGCTCATGCGAGCAATCCAAGGCGGCGCAGCGTGATCTGCACCATCTCGTCGATGGGTTCTACGGTCGACAGGCGTGCGAAGCGCAGGCCACGGCGATGCGCGGCGCGCTCGATCTCGTCGGTGCGTTGGGCCAGCGCGCGCAGGTACGTGCCCTGGGTGAGCGGCGTGGCCGTGAATTCACGCTCGAGCCCGGTCTCGGCGTCCTTGAGCCGCGCGTCCCCCGACCAGTCGGGGGTGATCTCCTGGGGTGCGAGCAGCTGGAGGACCGCCCCCTCCTGCTGGGCGCGCTGCAGCGCCGCGAGCGCCGGATCGATCGGCGGCTCGCCGAGGCCGTCCGTGATGAACACCGTCATGCCCGGGCGCTGGCGCCCAATCGGCCAGACCAGCTTTTCGTAGTTCGTCACACCACCGGCCGGAAGGGATTGCAGGCGGGCAAACAGCCCCGCGGCGGCGCGCCGACCGCGATAGGGCGCGCCACCCGACGTGGGTCCGTCGGCAAAGACCGTCAGTCGCACCCGGTCGAGCGCCGCCAGTGCGACGTAGGCGATGGCGGCCGCCAGCCGCCTCGCCGTCTCGGCTTTGTTCGGTTTTCCCCAGTCCATGGACCCGCTGAGGTCGACGAACAGGCTCAGGGGCAGCTCTTCTTCGGCGACGAACAGCCGCAGCATGAATCGATCGAGACGCGCATAGGCGTTCCAGTCGATGAGACGGAAGTCATCGCCAGGCGTGTAATTGCGAAAGTCCGCGAACTCGACGGACTGACCGCGCCGGCGTGAACGCCGTTCGCCGCCCATCTGCCCGCTGACGGCGCGCCGGACCTGAAGCGCCAGGCTTTCGAGCCGGCGGAGCAGGGCGGGCTCCAGCAGAGCGGCCGCCATGTTACGCCTTGGCGGGTTCCTTGACGGTGTGCTCCAGGATCTCGCTGATGAGACGATCGGCGGTCATGCCGTCGGCCTCGGCCTCGAACTGCAGAAAAATCCTGTGGCGTAACGCCGGCTGCGCGACGGCGCTGAGATCGTCGAAGGCGACGTTGTAACGGCCCTCCAGCAGCGCGCGCACCTTGGCGCCAAGCACCATCGTCTGCAAGCCGCGCGGGCTCGCGCCCCAGCGGACGTAGCGGCGCACGCTGTCGAGCTCAGTGCGATCCGGATGTGTCGCGCCGATCAAGCGAGCGGCATAGAGCAGCACGTGCTCCGCGATCGGCACCTCGCGGGCGACGCGCTGCGCCACCAGTACGGTTTCGGCGTCCGCGACTGGACGAAGCTGGGGCGTCGATTCACCGGTGGTGCGCCGCGCAATCTCGAGCAAGTCGCGCTCGCTGGGGAAGGGCACCAGGACTTTGAAGAAAAATCGATCCAGCTGCGCCTCAGGTAGCGGGTAGGTACCTTCGAGTTCGATCGGGTTTTGCGTGGCGAGGACGAAGAACGGCGACGGCAGGGGCCGGGTCTGCGTGCCAACCGTGACGGTGCGCTCCTGCATCGCTTCGAGCAGCGCGCTCTGCGTCTTGGGCGTGGCCCGGTTGATCTCGTCGGCAAGCACGAGATTCGCGAAGATGGGTCCGGCCTGGTAATGGAACTCGCGCCGGCCGGCCTCGTCGCCGATGACGTTCGTGCCGACGATGTCGGCGGGCATCAGGTCGGGGGTGAACTGGATCCGGGAGAAGCTCATCGACAGGGCCTGGCCGAGCGAACGGACCAATACCGTCTTCCCGAGCCCGGGCACGCCTTCGAGGAGCACGTGTCCTCCGGCGATCAGGGCGATGACCGTGTCGCGGACCAGCGCCTGCTGTCCGACGATGAGACGGGCAAGCTCCGTCTCGAGCGATTGGGCCAGCTCGGTGACTTTGGCGGCGTCGACGCGCGGTTCTTCGGCGATCATGATCCTCCCTCGAGCAGCGAAGGCGGGTTATTTCGGGCCGACCGCACTCTGCTCACCGAGTTGCGAGAAATACTGGCGGACGAGGTCGCGTTCACTGCCGGGGATGAGGCTCCGGTCCGTGGCGTCGAGTGCCGCCTGCTGGTACGCCTGGATCACCTGGCTGTAGGGACTCAGGGGCACATCCTGTCCCGGTCCCAGGGGCGTCGGATCATTCTGCGACTGACCGGGCACGGGCTGGCCCGGCACATAGACCCGCTCGGTGCTCGCGGCTGCCGAACCGCTGCCGGTTCCCGAGCCGTTCGAGCCGGTGCCGCCGGTACCGCCGCTACCCGTACCGGTCCCGGTGCCAGTGCCGGTCCCCGTGCCGGTGCCGGTACCCGTACCGGTCCCCGTGCCCGTGCCGGTACCCGTACCGGTCCCCGTGCCCGTGCCAGTCCCGCTGCCACTTGCGCCGGCGCTGGCGCCCGCACCGGGACTCGCGCCCGGCGATGCGCTGGCGCCGGCGTTCGCCTGCGCCCCCTGGCCTTTCGCGTCGCGATCCGCCTGGCTGGCGAGCTCCTGGCGAGCGGCCTCCAGCCCATTGATCGCCGAGGCGACCGCCTGGTCGGTGTTTTGCTGCTGTTGCAGTGAGTCAAGTTGGCTCGCCACGTCGTTGAGCGACTGCGCGGCCGCGCTCGTATCGCCGTTCTTCAGCGAGGACGACGCCTTGCTGAGCGAGTCGCGCATCTGGCTGTTCTGGGCCTGCTGCGACGCCTTCGCCAGCGCTTTGGCCAGTTCCTCGCGGTCCTTGGGCGACATGTTCTGCAGCTGCGAGGCGAGGTCGCGCACGGCCTGCGCCCCCTTCGCCGGGCTGCTGCTGATCGCCTGGGCGGCGGTCCGACCCGCCGACGTTCCACTGAGGGCGTTGGCGAGGTTCTGCGCGCTGCTGGTCAGGGCCGGCGTGCCCGGATCGGTCAGTGTCCGGAGTTGCTGCTCAGCGGGCGTGATCGATTCGAGGGCCTTGCGCGGGCTGTCCGCCTGTCGAATCTTGGCCGCGGCATCCTGCAGGATCTTCTGCAGCTGTGGGTCCACCGGCGTCGGTTTCGTGCTGTCGGCGATTTTTTTCTGCGCGTTCTGTATCGCTTTGGTGGCGCGCGCCTGGCTGACGCGATCGGCTTGGCGTTGCGCCAGGACCTGGTCCATCGGATTGGGCAGCAGCGCGAGCGCCAGCGAAAAGATCGCGAGAACGGCGACCAGGGAGGCTTCGCCGCGGTTCACGCGGACCGGGAACGCCGTCGCGAGGCGGGCGCTCGCGGCCTGCTGGAGCGCATCGCGCCGTTGAACGTCGTCCATCGGGCCAGACTGGGTTCGCCGCTCCCAGGCCGTGGAGAGTCGCTCCTTGAGGCCGAGCCGAAAATCCGCGAGCCGCATCAGGACCGCCGCGCTCGGCCGCCGGATCAGCCACGCAAGAGCCGCGATCGCCAGCACGACCGGGATGCCGACGGCGGCCACCAGCGGGCGCCCCTCAAACGGGGTGAGTCGGGCGATGATCAGCACCAGGGCGATCCAGGCGAGGGCCGCCACCAGCGCGTGCACGGCATAGCGCGCGGCCCGAGCGCGGGCCGCCGCCCGGCCGAGTTCGCGGATGATCGCGTCGAGTGAGTTCATGTCGTTGGCGGCGCCGTCGCACGCCTCCGCCACGGCAGGTGCCGAATTGGGGACAGCAGCAGGGCGCCGAGGATGAGGGCGATGACGCAGATCGCGAGCTGCATCGTCACCGTCGCCTGCCAGTACTGCCAGCCGCTGAAGAGCCCGCTTGGGATGGCCGTCCCCCCGCCTTGCCCCGAGATGTACGGTCGGGCGACGATCGTGCCCTTCCCGACCGGCCCATTAGGAACCGCGTAGCAGCTCTGGACGCCGCCAGGGGTGGTCGAGCACGCCATCCCGCCGCCGCCGGTGGCAAAACCCATGCCGTTTCGGACACCGAAATTGGTGATGGGCCCGTTCGTGCCGATCGTAATGAGGGGGATGAACGGGCTAAGATAGGTCACCGCCGGGGGAGCCGGCGCGGCCGTCGCCTTCGAGTAGTCGATGTCGGTCGGGAAGAGCAGCCCGTAGAGCAGGCTGCCGGCCAGCAGGACGAACGCCGCGCCGTACGCCGAGACGGTCGCCGGCAGCGTGCGCTGAAACGCCGTCGAGCAGGCGATCCCGATGATGCCGAGCGTCAACGCGCTGACGGCCGTGACGAGGAAGGCCGCGGCCACCTGGTCGAGCTCGATGCCGCCGAATAGGAACACGAGACTAAAAATCGGCACCGACAACAGCAAGAGCAAGAGCACGAACGACATCGATGCGAGCAGCTTGCCCCACAGGATCGAGAAGGCCGGCAGCTTGGTGACGAACAGCAGATCGATCGTCTGTCGTTCGCGTTCGCTACTGATCGCGCCCGCCGTCAGCGCCGGCGTGATGAAGGCGAGCAGGACCATCTGGAAGAGCACCAGATAGAGAAACAGACCCTGGCCATAGTTGGCGGCCTGTCCGCCGTTGAACGCACTACGGGCGTTGGACGCCATCGAGGAAAAGATCGCCCAGCCCAGGCCACCCAGCAGCAAGACGTAGACCGTCATGGCGAGCGGCGAACGCCAGGTGCGCATCCGGGAGCGATACTCCTTGGCGACGATCGGATTCCACAGTGCGGTGACGACCGGGTTCATTGCGCGTCCTCCGTGGCCCTCATGAAGGCATCTTCGAGACCGCCGTCGAGCTGACTGAAACCCGAGACCTTGATGCCCGCTGCCGTCAGGGTCTGCAAAATGGCGGCCGCCGTTGCGTCGTCACCCTCATACTCGGCCTCGATCGCGCCATTTAGCGTGGTGACGGCGTGGATCATGGGCAACGGCCTGAGCACCGCGGCGGCCTCTTCTCGTTGACCGAGGACCGTGATGCGCAACCGCCGGCCGCTGGTCAGCTGCCGGATGACGTCTTGCACCGGCCCGGTCGCTCGCATCCGACCCTGATCGATGATGCCGACCATGGTGCACAGTTCGGTCAGCTCCGGGAGGATGTGGCTCGAGATCACGATCGTCTTGCCCATTTTTTGCAGTTCCTTCAGGATCTCGCGCATCTCGACCCGCGCGCGCGGATCGAGTCCCGAGGCAGGCTCGTCAAGTAACAGCACGGCGGGGTCGTGCACCAGCGCCCGCGCCAGGCAGAGCCGCTGCTTGAGGCCACGAGACAGCGTGTCCACGGCCTGGTCCCGACGGTCCGTTAACCCGACGAGCTCGAGCAGGTCGTCGGCGATCTTCTTGCGACGCGCCTTGGGCTGCCGGTAGCACGCGGCGTAGAAATCCAGGTACTCGGCAGCGGTGAGCTGATCGTAGACACCGAAGAAGTCCGGCATGTAACCGAGGCGTTCGTGGACAATGTCCGGCTGCCGGCTCACGTCGGCGCCGTCGACAAAGGCGCGACCGGTGGTCGGTTCCAGCAGCGCTGCCAGGATGCGCAGCGTGGTCGTCTTCCCGGCGCCGTTCGGTCCGACGAAGCCGAAGATTTCCCCTTTCGGCACTTCGAATGAAACGGCGTCCAGCGCGGTCCGCTGCCCGTAGACTTTGGTGAGCCGCTCGACCGATATCACTGGACTGTCCCTGAGAGCGTAATGGTGCCCGTGGCGAAGGCGCCGCTGTTGCTGAGCCGCAGTCGGATCAGCCCACTATCGGGATTGACGGCGCTGTCGGGCAGGCTGGTCGTGCCGTTCTCCTGGTATGCCACGTCGGTCCAGGCCGACCGGGACCAGTCCCATACCTGGCCCTGGACCGCCGCCGTGGACCCCGTCCCACCGCCCGGGGCGGGCATGAATTTGCCGCCATACGGGTTGGAGGCCGTAAGCGAGACGCTCGTAAGGTGGGTGCCGGCGACCAGCGAGGGCGAAAGTTCGTAGGTCACGCTGCCGCTCTGCATCAGGAGCATGCCCGGCGGTCCTTGGCCTTGCGCGTCACCCACGACATCCACGATGCGGCCGCTCACCACACCGGCGGGCAACGAGCCGGTACCAATCTGGTCCAGCGGCAGCGACAGGGCGACCGCGGATTCGGCCGTCGATCGCGGATGGCTGCCGTTCACGGACAGGCTCTGGAATGGCTCATGCGTCCAGGCGACCAGCAGCGGCGTGCTCGCGAACGATATGCCCTTGAAGCTTCCTCCGGTGGGCAATACGGACAGAATCTGCGTCTTCGCATAGTCTTCGCGCTGGGCGTCGGTCGGCTGCTGCGGCTGCGGGCCATTGAAGAAGGCCGCGCCATAGATGCGGGTGTAGGTCGGCATGCCGAATTGGGTGGCTGCCTTTACCGCCAGGCTGACCGTCGCCGTGGCCCCTGGTTTCAGCGCGCCAAACGTCTGAAAGCTGTCGCCCATGATCAGGACGGCATCCGTAAACGCCAGATTCGAGTGGTTCTCGATCGTGCCGTTGAGATTCCCGTTCAGC
>Ga0209011_1000224_pt1 | contig 24256 bp, 21 predicted proteins | sample BlaSpr_A8_OM1_M3_FD_187986 | JGI IMG/M metagenome (GOLD analysis project Ga0209011, IMG submission 187986) | Forest soil microbial communities from Thunder Bay, Ontario, Canada - Black Spruce, Ontario site 2_A8_OM1_M3 (SPAdes) (version 2) | ecosystem: Environmental > Terrestrial > Soil > Boreal... | reverse complement strand
CGTACAGCTGGCTCGTGGCCAGCGGCATCGTCGAAGGCACGTTGCGAGTACCGAAGATGGTCACGCCACCGACGTCGATCTCCTTTCCTTCCTGGGTGAGCTCGACGTTGCCTCCTGTCTCCGCAGCGAGGTCGACGATGACCGAGCCGGGACGCATCCCTTTCACCATCTCGGCAGTCACCAGCACGGGTGCGCGCCGGCCAGGTATGGCAGCGGTCGTGATCACCACGTCGGACTTGGCCACGTGCTCGCCGATCAGCTCCCGCTGCTTGCGCAGAAAGTCTTCGGACTGCTCGCGCGCGTAGCCGCCTTCGCCGACCTGGGCCTCCAGCGCGAGCTCGATGAAGGTCGCCCCCAGCGAGCTGACCTCCTCCTTGACGGCAGGGCGGACGTCGTAGGCCGAGACAACCGCTCCAAGGCGCCGCGCAGTCGCGATCGCCTGCAGTCCGGCGACGCCAGCCCCCATGACCAGGACGCGCGCTGGTGCGACAGTTCCGGCCGCGGTCATCATCATCGGAAAGAACTTGCCCAGGCGGCCGGCCGCCATCAGCACTGCCTTGTAGCCAGAAGCCGACGCCTGCGATGAAAGCGCGTCCATCGACTGAGCGCGCGAGATGCGGGGCAGCAGCTCGAGGCTGAAGGCCGTCACGCCTCGCTTGGCCAGCGCGTTCACGATTTCCCCTTGCGTTGCGGGCTGCAGGAAGCTGATCAGCACCGATCCGCTTTTCAGCAGGCCGACCTCGTTCGCGGCGGGGGCCTGGACCTTGAGCACCGCGTCGGCGTCCTCGAGCAGGGCTTCGGCGCTCTTTATCACCTTGACGCCCGATGACTCATAGGCGGCGTCGGGGACGAAAGCTCCAGTGCCTGCGCCCGACTCGACGCTGACCTCGAGCTTCGCGGCGACCAGCTTGGCCGCCGTGTCGGGGACCAGCGCGACCCGGCGTTCTTCCGCAGCCCGCTCTTTCGGAATGGCGACCTTCACCGATGAGGACTGTAAGGAATACCGCTTGGTTGCTGCACACGCGTAAAATCCGTAATCCGCGGCTGAAAGAGACAAAATTGACGCAGCAGATCATCAACGACCTAACCATCCAGGCCGCCACCGTCAACGGTTCCGGAAGCCAGACGGCCAATCTGGTTTTGACCAGGGCGATCTTCCGCATGGGCATCCCTGTGGCCCCTAAGAACGTCTTCCCTTCCAACATCGAGGGCCTGCCCACCTGGTATCAGCTTCGGGTCACCACGGAGGGCCATATGGCCCGGTCGGACAAGGTGGACATCCTGATCGCCTTCAACCCCGCGACCTGGCACCAGGACCTGGGTACTGTGCGCGCCGGGGGTGTCGTGATTCACGAAGAGGTGTTCTCCACGGCGGACGTCCGGTCCGACGTGACGTATTACCCGGTGCCCTTCTCAAAGCTCGCCAAGGCGAAGATCCAGAGCGACACCCTTCGCAAGCAGCTGGCAAACATGATCTACGTCGGCGTCGTCGCGGGCGTGCTCGGCATCCCGCTGGAAGCCCTGGAGCATGGCGTGAAGCGTCAGTTTCTGACCAAGCCGAAAGCCGTTCAGGTAAACGTGGACGCGATCAAGGTCGGGTACGACTACTGGCAGGACAACTTCTCCAAGACCGATCCGTACCGGCTCGAACCGATGACCGGACTGGTCGAAGGCAAGGTCCTCGTCGAGGGCAACCAGGCGGCCGCGTTAGGGGCGCTGATGGGGGGCGTCACCGTCGCGGCGTGGTATCCGATCACGCCGTCCTCTTCGGTCTGCGAGAACCTCATCGCCTATGCCGAACGGTTCCGCACAGACCCGAAAACGGGCGAAAAGCTCATCTCGATCGTGCAGGCCGAGGACGAGCTGGCGGCTGTCGGGATGGCGATCGGAGCCGGTTGGGCGGGCGCGCGCGCCATGACGTCCACCTCAGGACCCGGCATCTCCCTGATGGCCGAGTTCTCCGGGCTCGCCTATTACGCCGAGGTACCGGTCGTCATCTTCGACATCCAGCGCATCGGCCCTTCGACCGGGCTACCGACGCGCACCTCGCAGGCGGACGTGGCTTTTGCGTTCAACCTGTCGCACGGCGATACCAGGCACATCGTGCTGCTTCCCGGCACGGTCGAGGAGTGCTACGAGTTCGCGCGAGACGCGTTCGACTACGCGGACCGCTACCAGACACCCGTCTTCATGCTGTCCGACCTCGACCTCGGAATGAACCTCTGGATGACTCCCGAGTTCAAGTACCCGGACAAGCCCTTCGACCGGGGCAAGGTGCTCTCGAAGGAAGACCTCGAGCGCCTATCGGGCGAATGGGGACGCTACCGCGACGTTGACGGCGACGGCGTGCCGTATCGCACACTGCCCGGCACCGACCACCCCGCGGCCGGCTACTTCACGCGCGGTTCAGGCCATGACGAGTTCGCGCGCTATACCGAAAGCGCCGATGCCTACGCAAAAAACATGGACCGGCTCGCGCGAAAGCTCGAAACCGCGCGCCATACGCTGCCCGCACCTGTGATCGACGAAAGCACGAAGTCCCCCGTCGGCCTGATCGCGTTCGGCTCGACGCACGCCGCGGTGATCGAGGCGCGAGAGGCGCTGGCCGCGGCGAACAAGCCCGTCGACTACTTGCGCCTGCGCGCCCTTCCGCTCTCAGACGAGGTGGCGGCCTTCGTGTCGCGACATGAGCGCGTCTACGTCGTCGAGCAGAACCGCGATGGACAGGTTTACGACCTGGTCCGGCTCGCCCTGCCCCCTGACCTCGTCTCTCGGGTCCACTCGATCCGCCACTACAACGGCCAGCCGATCCCGGCCGCCGCCATCACCGAACCGCTGCAGCAAATGGAGGCCGTGCCCGTATGAGCGCAACCCTGAACCGAGTTGGACTGCCGCGTGATGCCTATAAGGGGGCGGCCACAACCCTTTGCGCGGGATGCGGCCACAACTCGATCACCAACCATATGATCAAGGCGCTGTACGAGCTCGGGGTCGAGCCCCACCGCCTGGCCAAGATGTCAGGCATTGGCTGCTCGTCGAAGACGCCCGCCTACTTCGTCGAGTCCGCGCACGGCTTCAATGGCGTGCACGGCAGGATGCCCGCCTTGACGACCGGCGCTCAGCTCGCGAACCGGCAGCTGATCATGCTCGGCGTCTCCGGCGACGGCGACACTGCGTCGATCGGCCTCGGCCAGTTCATGCACATGATCCGCCGCAACATCGACTGCACCTACATCATCGAAGACAACGGCACGTACGGGCTCACCAAGGGCCAATTCTCAGCGACCGCAGACCTTGGGTCGGTGCAGAAGAAAGGTGCGGTCAACACCTTCCAGCCTATCGACCCGTGTGCGGTCGCTTTGACGCTGGGCTGCTCGTTCATCGCCCGCTCTTTCAGCGGCGATGGCAAGCAGGTCGTCCCGCTCATCAAGGCGGCGATCGCCCACCGCGGAACGGCCATCCTCGACATCATCTCGCCGTGCGTCACGTTTAACGACCACGACGGATCGACCAAGAGCTACAGCTGGGTCAAGGACCATGAGGAATCGATCGCGGACGTTTCTTTCATTCCTTTCTTCGAAGAGGTGCACGTCGACTACGAGCCGGGGACCACACGTGATGTCCAGCTCCACGACGGGTCGCACATCATCCTGAAGAAGCTGGGCGAGGACCACGACCCGTCAGACCGCCGCGCCGCGATGCGTGTGCTGGAGGAAGGACGCGCGGCAGGTCACCTGGTCACCGGGCTCCTCTATCTCGACACGACGATGGATGACTTCGCCACCACCGAGAACATTCCTCAGCGCCCGCTGAGGGACCTCGGCGAAGACGTGCTCCGCCCGACACGCGACCAGTTCGCTCAGTTCATGTCCGAGTTCGCCTGAGCCCCAAGGTCGCCGTTTCGGAAGTCGTCCGCGGTACCCGGCTGGTCGCGCGCCGCGACCCGGCCATGGCACGGGTGATCAAGGCTGTCGGCCCTCTCACGCTGCGTGATCCGCTCGACGACAGCTTTGCTGCTCTGGTGCGTTCGATCACATATCAGCAGTTGGCGGGCGCCGCCGCGGCGGCAATTCACGGGCGATTCTTGAAGCTGTTCGCCGAGGCCCCGTCCCCGGCAGCCGTGCTGGCCCTCCCCGAGGTGGCATTGCGGTCCGCCGGGCTCAGCGGCTCGAAGACGGCGGCCATCACCGATCTCGCGCGCAAAGTGGCGGACGGCACCGTTCCGCTGCATGACGTCGAGTCGATGTCAGATGACGACCTCGTCGCGCGCTTGGTGCAGGTGCGAGGCATCGGCCGGTGGACTGCCGAGATGTTCCTCATCTTCCAGCTGCGCCGGATGGATGTGTGGCCGGTGGACGACTACGCGGTACGGAAGGGTTGGGCGATCGCGCACAAGCTCAAGGAGCTGCCCAAGCCTCGCGCCCTTCAGGCCGAAGGCGAAGTCTTTCGCCCTTACCGAACCGTGGCCGCGTGGTACTGCTGGCGCGCGACCGACACAGTTCTGCCGGCCTGAGAAAGTGCGAGGCGCTCTCTGTACCATTTCGTGGATCGCAGCCGTGCCAAGTTCGGCGGGAGGGAGAGGGTGGCCGTAGCACTTCCGGAATCTCCGGATGTTTTCAAGGACGCGACGTGGGAGGACATCCTCCCCTACTACGAACAGCTCGCTTCGCGTCCGCTCGATCAAACCAACGTCGAAGTGTGGCTGGCCGACTGGTCGTTGTTCGAGTCGATGCTGTCGGAAGCCGGCGCTCTCGCGAGCTTCGCCTACACGTGCGACACGTCTGACCCCGACCGCGAGGCGGCGCAGCTGAGGTTCGGCATGCAGATCACACCGAAAGCCCGCGAGCAGCGCGTGCGGCTGCAGGAACGTTTGGTCGAGCTCGACTATGTGCGGCCTGGCCTCGAAACCACGGTTGAGCGATTCAAGAACCAGATGGAACTGTTCGCCGAGGCCAACGTTCCCCTCTTCGCCGAGCTGTCGAAGCTCGAGACGGAGTGGTCGAAGGTCAACGGCGCGATGACGGTGGAGTGGGACGGGTCGGAAAGGACTCCCGCCCAGCTTCGGCCGTTCCTGCAGTCCAGCGACCGAGCCATGCGCGAACGAGCTTTCAAGCATCGCGCCAAGCCGTACATCGATTTGCGCGACGAGCTCGCAGGCATCTTCGATCGCATGTACGACCTGCGCCAGCAGGTGGCCCGAAATGCGAACTTCGACAACTTCCGCGATTACACGCATCGCGAAAAGAATCGGTTCGACTACACGCCCGACGACTGCCTGCGATTTCACGAGGCGGTCGAGTCCGCAGTGCTTCCCACGGTCGGGCGGTTGATGGAGCGGCGGCGCCGCCGGATGCGTCTTGACCCGCTGCGGCCGTGGGACGTCACCGCGGATGCACAGGGCCGACCGGCCCTCAGGCCATTCGATGACATCGCGACCTTCATCGATCGTGCGGGCGATGTGTTCGGCCACGTCGATGCCGATTTCAAGACGTACTTCCGCAGCATGGCCGACGCGAATCTGCTCGACCTGGACAACCGCAAGGGCAAGGCTCCGGGTGGCTACTGCCAGACCCTGTCGTTCAGGAAGATGCCGCTCATCTTCATGAACGCCGTGGGCATGGATGACGATCTGCGCACCCTGTTGCACGAGTCAGGCCATGCCTTCCATTCGTTCGAAGCGTCGAGACTTCCCCTCCTGTTCCAGCGCCATCCCGGCTCCGAGATGGCAGAGGTCGCATCCATGTCCATGGAGCTGCTTTCCGCTCCATTCATCGGTCGGGACAGTGGCGGCTACTACAGCGACGAAGATGCACGGCGGTCGAGAACTGAGCTGCTGGAGGGAATCGTCCTGTTCTTTCCGCACTGCGCGTCGGTTGACGCCTTCCAGCAATGGATGTACTTGCACGAGGACGGGCGCGTCGCCGACGCACGTGACAGGAAATGGCTCGAGCTGCGACGGCGATTCGAGGGTCCTTTCGTGGATTGGTCGGGTCTGGATGCGGAGCGAATCGCACGCTGGTACCAGCAGCCGCACTTTTTCGGGAACCCGTTTTACTACATCGAGTACGGGATCGCGCAGCTCGGCGCCCTGCAGGTCTGGCGAAACAGCCTGCGCGACGGCGACTCCGCGGTTCGCAAATATCGCGAAGCGCTGGCTCTAGGCGCGACCCGGCGGCTCCCCGAACTGTTCCACGCCGCAGGGGCAAAGCTGATCTTCGACGGCGAGGGAATGCGCGAGCTGATCTCCCTGGTGGAAGAGGAGCTAGCGAAGCTCGACTAGGAGCGAGGCTGCTCCTTGATTGTGCCAGCGTGGCAGGGGCGGCTGGGTTCAACCCAGCCGCGACTTTGTCTACTTAGTCTCCCTGCGTTGCCGGGCTTCAGCTTCTTGATCAAGTCCCATCCATATACCGGAATGGGAGCAGCGACTGCGGCGAAGCCGCACTCGCGATGCATTCAGCAGGTCACATCCTTATCGCCGCTTGCGCGCAGGGAAAACCATCCGGGTTTCCCCTCATAAACTAGTTGTTCGCGATGTTGCGCAGCGGACGACGGGGGCCAAACCGCGGCGCCCCAATCCCGGAGACCATCAGCAACCTGATGACGCGGGCGCGGTGCCCACGGTAGGGGTCGAGCAGCTCCAGCATCCGTTCGTCGCTCGAGCGCGGGGTCCCCTCCAGCGCGTAGCCGACCGTGTGCGGCAGGTGGTAGTCGCCGACGGGCACCGCGTCGGGGTCGCCCAGCGCGACAAGGGCGACTTTGGCCGCGGTCCACGGGCCCACACCCGGAAATGCGTCGAGGCGGCGGTAGGCGCTCGGGAGGTCCATGGTGGTGATCTCTTCGAGCCGGTTGGCGCTCCTGGCTGCCTCGATGATGACCACCGCCCGGCGGCGCTCCACTCCGAACCGGTGGAACGCCCAGTAGGGCGTTCGCGCCAGCACCTGCGCGGAAGGCGGGAGCTTGAGTCGCACAGGCCCCGGCGCCGGCTCGCCGAGTGCCGCGACGAGCGCTCGATATGCTGCTTTCGCCTCGATTGTTGTCACTTTCTGCTCCAGCACCGCCGGCACCAGAGCCTCGAACACCGCCGATGTCCGTGGCAGCCACAAGCCCGGGTTGCGGCGGTGGAGGTCGGCGATCACCCGGTGACGCGGCTGGAAACCAGTGGCATCGTCCAGCTCCCCGCATAGGGATGGCGCCTTTGCTGCCGCCCACGTGGCGCCAGGCCCCCAGGCTTCGACTTCGATCGTTTCCGCGACTCTCCGCAAGTGGACCGTAGCCGGGCCCTCTGGCGTTCGCGTCGCACGCCATACGTCGGCGCCATGAATCGTCAGCGAAGGACCGTACTCGATCGCGGCCAGGGTTGAGAAAAGGTCGAGCGGCCGCGTGGTTTGAAATGACGTTCGCACCTGCGGTTCCACCCCAAGCAGGCTAACGCCTCAGCGGCACCGCCAGCACAAACGTGCTGCCGCTTCCAAGTTCGGACTGAACCGTCAGGTCCCCGTCATGCATCCGGGCGATCTCTCTCGAAAGCCAGAGTCCCAGCCCGGTGCCCTGCACGTGCTGCGTGCTCTGGATCCGGCCGAATCGTGTGAACAGGTTGGCCTGGTCTTCCGGGCTGATCCCCACGCCCCGGTCGATGACGGCAACGGTGGCATTCCCGTTGTCGCGCTGAATGCGGACGGTGATGTCCGATCCAGCCGGAGAGTACTTGGCAGCGTTGCTCAGCAGGTTTCGGATCACGATCTGGAACCTATCTCGGTCGACATCAGCCTCCAGAGGCTCGGCCGGCTCGTCGAATTTGAGGTCATGGCCTCGCAGAAGCATCTTCACCCCATCGATCGCCAAGTCAGTGATTTCGACTACGTCATGTCGTTTCCTGTTGAGCTCCAGCCGGCCCTCTTCGAGGCGGGAGGCCTCGAGCATCTGCTCGAGCATCCAGTTGATCTCGTCGGACTTCGAGATGAGAAGGGGCACAACAGAGTTCGCCTTGGGCGAAAGCTCCCCCAACGAACCGGCCTCGAGCATCGTCAGGTATCCCTTGATGATCGTCATCGGTCCGCGTAGCTCGTGCGACGCGATGTTGAGGAAGTCGCTCTTGGCCTTTTCGAGATTGTGGATTCGCACGGTCAAGGCCACCCTGTCGAGCCCGGCTGAGATGCTGACCGCGTACTGGACGAGACTGTTGAGCTCGTCGTCACCGAAGATCGACGTCAGGCGTCCGGAGACGATGACGATCGCCGCGCGACCCTCCTGCAGATCCAGCGGAACGATGAGCATGTGATCCTTGCGCCAGGGCTCGTGCCCCTGCTCGGCCAACGGCATGAGGTCGTTTTGTCTCGCGATCTCCTCTGCTTCGCCAACGGCGATCCCTTCCGCCGCGAGGATTGATCGATCCGAATCGATAACGAATGCGCCCTCCCCACCGACCAGGCGCTGTGCCCAGCCGAGCGCCCGGTGCGCCAGGGTCTGGCGATCGGGGCTGTAGAGGAGAAGATCGTGCAGGGCGCTGCGAAACTGGTCTTCCTCAGGCTGGCGCCAGAACCGTCTCAACCAGGCCGGCGGCGCAAAGCTGACATAAAGGATCGGTACGACGGCGAGCGTGATCAGGTCGGTGACCAGCGTGCTGGCAACGCCGAGGCTCGGTGCGAATGTGCCGAACATCACGACGAAGAGGATTCCGGCGTAGCCGGCGCTGAGCGCGCGCAATCGCGCCGCTTCGACGGCGTGCCTGCCCCTGGCCGCAATCCAGAACCGGATGATCGGCTCGAGGATGCATAGCGTCCACACGATGAGCACCGCCGCCAACGCGATTGATTGCAGCGGGCGGTGCGTACCTCGAGTCTCCGCGGGGAGCTGCGCGAGGATCCCGAAGGCACCCACCAGCACGATGCCGGCAGCGACAAAACGGCGGGTGCGTTGGGTAATCGGCACGAACGAATCGCGAAACATCACCAGGGCATAGCCAGAGATAAGAAACAGAACGAGGGCGATGTCGGTCAGGGCCTGGGCCTCGGCGCCGGATCCGCCCAGGATCGGAGCGATCAGGATGAGAAGGGCGAGCGAGCACAGGGCAAGCGCCAGGTAGCCGTGGCGCCGGTCGGGTCGTCGGATCCAGCTCGCCGCGGTCCTGATCGCCAGGAACCCGACGGCGATGGCGATGGCCAGCTGGAGAGCCAGGAGGAGCTCGCCCATCGGGGGGAGGATAGCCTAAAAAGACATTTCAAAGACAAGGAGTTAGCAGTGAAGTGGATCACCCGGAAGAATGCCAGCGTTGACCGGATCGCCTGTCCGTGGCTGGTCAAGCGGTTCATCGACCCGGACGCCGAGTTCATGTACGTGTCTGCTCCGGAGGTGATGTCGATCGCCGAGCGGGAGGGCGCGATCCCCTACGACGTCGGCGGCGTCGAGCTCGGCCACGTGGACGGGAGATGCAGCTTTGAATCGATCGTCCTCAAGTACGAGCTCCACGACCCGGCGCTGGATCGCCTGGCCCAGATCGTGCATGGCGCAGACGTCAATGCCGACATAGCCATAACACCTGAGGCGGCCGGGCTGAAAGCTATAGCCTTCGGGTTCGCGATCGTCCATGGCGAGAACGACCATCTGAAGATCGCCCTCGAGTCTCCCCTCTACGACGCCCTATACGCGTGGTGCCAGCGCGACGTGGCGAAGGTCAGGTCGGCGGAGTGATCGCGATCCCGTCGGGATCCGTCTGCGCTCCGCCGACCCGCCTAACCTCGAAGCCCTGAAGGCCACGCACGTCGGGCTCGACCTTCGCCGCACCTCGACCTTCGAGGAGGTTGATGCCGAGGTGATGGTGGTAGCCATCCCAGCTCATGAAGCGCATCACCCGTCCAGCTTCGGCGATGAGTTCCATGCCCATCGACTCATAGAAAGCCTGAGAGGTGTCGAGGTCGGAGACGTTGAGGTGCATGTGACCGAGGACCGTCTCGCTGGAGAACTTCTTCTGAGGCGCGTCCGCCATCCGCATGAGCCGTTCGAAATCCAGGTGGTCGGTCCCGATGTTCAACTTGCCGTTCGGGTACTGCCACTCGCTACGCGGGCGGTCCGCGTAGACCTCGATGCCGTTGCCCTCCGGGTCGTCGAAGTAGAGAGCTTGGCTGACGTAGTGATCGGCGGTGCCGGTCAGCGGCAGGCGCTCTTCGAGCGCACGCCGGAGGAAACCGCCCAGCTCCTCTTCGCGCGGCAGCAGGATGGCGAAATGGAAGAGGCCGGCGGTATGCCGCGGACGCTGGCGCCCGCCTGGAAGGGCCTTGAGGCGAAGCAGGGGTGAGCCACCGGCTCCCAGGGTCGCAGCGTCCGCGCCATCCTCGATGCGGCTGAGACCGAACCGCTCGTAAAACTCGACCTCGCGCTCGAGGTCGAGCACCTTGAGCTCGACTGCGCCAAGGGGCCAGCTAGACGACATTGCAGCTTCTATCTACCCGGCAAACGGCGATTCCGAACCGGAGCCGTCAGCGGGTGGGGTGGCTCTGGCGTGAGGCAGGGAATGAGGCAGCTCCGGTCCTGGGCTGACCCGTCGACGACGAAGCCCAACGGGTCGCGGAGTCAGGCCTGCTGGATGTGAGTGGGGCCGCGCCGGGCCGGCGGTCGACGCGGTGATGCGCAACTCGAGGTGTCGCAGCTGTCGTAGCCGCGGCAGGAGGCGCTTCGGCCGCTGGGGCCGGCACGGGCGCCACAGCCAAGCTCGTCACCGGCAGGCTTTGCGACCTTTGCGCCGGCAGGATCTGCATCACCGGCAGAGGCGCCCCTGCCATCAGGCCGAGGGCGAAGAACGTGACCGCCGCGCCCGCGGTGAAGGCCTGCAGAAGGCGTCCGGGGTGAGCCAGCGGCGCGTGAGTCCTCAGCCGTCCGGCAGCGACGGGCAGCGCGTGAGCCGGCGGTGTTGGGGCCAGCTGGGCGCGGATCCAGTCCTCAAAATCGACGGGTTGGCCAGCCTTCTGGCGAGCGCCGCCACTCCTGCCGAAAGCTGCGACTCGGAGCAATGCCATCAACCTCTCCTGCGGCGATCCCGCCACCAGATCGCAGCCTCGGTCCGGCTCAGCACCCCGATCCGCTGGAAGACGCTCGTAAGGTGCGCCTTCACCGTCTTCTCGCTGATCCCAAGGCGGCGGGCAATCTGCTTGTTCGCGAGGCCCTCACCGACCAGCTCGAGGACCTCCCCTTCGCGTGGGGTGAGGTGCCCCTCCTGCGACTTGCCACTCCGCGAGGCTAGCACGGCCCTGGCGGCTCGAGGCGCCAGGGGAGACTCGCCGCGAGCCGCCGCGCGCACGGCCCGAACCAGCTCCTCCGGTTCCGCGTCCTTCAATAGATAGCCGGTGGCGCCGGCGTCGAGAGCGGCCATCACGGTGTCCTCTTCGGCGTAGCTGGTGAGCATCACTATCCGAGTTGACGGCCGGCGCCGCAACATCTCGCGTGCGGCGTCAATTCCGTCCATTCCGGGCATCGAGACGTCCATCAGCACTAGGTCAGGGGCGGCCTCGACCACCATTTCCACGGCCTCCCTGCCGCTCTTCACCCCTGCGACGACGTCGATGCCCTCCTCGGCGCTCAAAAGCTGCATCAGCCCGCTTCGGACCAGCGGATGGTCGTCGACCACCATGACCCGTATCTGATCACTCACCGAACTTCCACCGTCACCGTGAGCTCGCTGCCTTCCGACGGCCGGCTGCTGATCGCGAGCTCTCCACCCGCGTCCTCGACAAGGCTTCGAAGCATCGCCAGACCGACGTGGCCTTGCCGCTGCCGCTCGATCACCTGCTCGGCGGTGAATCCCCTTCCATCGTCGTGCACCGCAAGTGTCGCGGTGCCGTCAACCACCGAGACTCGAACATCGATTTGCGACGCGGCGGCGTGAGCTGCCGCGTTGCGGATGGACTCCTGGGCCGCTCGGTAGAGGAGAGCACCGAGCTCTGCATCCACGTCTCCAAGTCCGTCGGTGATGAGGGTAGTGGCGATTCCCTCGCTTTCGAGTGGCGCAAGCAGCTCGGCGAGGGCGCCTTCGAGCCTGGTGCCTTCCAGGTTTGGCGGCGCGATCTCGACGATCAGGCTGCGCAAGTCGCGGACCGCTTCGCGGGTCGAGCGCGCGGCTTCTCGAAGCACTGTTTCGATGGCCTCTGAGTCTTTGGCCCCGCGCCGAGCGGAAGCCGCGCTGAGGCTGAACGCGACCCCGGCGAGGGTCTGCACCACACCGTCATGCAGGTCGCGGGCGATCCGCCGGCGCTCGAGCTCCGACGCATCGAGCGCACGCTTCAGAAGGGCCTCGCGATCCTGACGAGCGCGGTCCAGACTGCGGGCCAGCCGCCATGCGAGCGGCACCTGAACGGCGAAAAGGACGAGGATGCCCGCCGCCAGCACCGGGAAGAAGGCGGCCCAGATCCGTCGCTGGTCATCGTCGATCGACGAGTAGACCTGTGAGGTCTCGAACAGAAGCGTCTCGCCGGATGGCGCGCGGACGGGCAAGTACGCCTCGAGCAGCGGGCCCAGATTTCGGTCGTAGCGGTTCTGAGGCCTGCTGAGCTGGCTGACCTCCGCAATCACGCGGCTCTCGCGCAGCGCCGTCAAGCGGCTGGAGTCCAGTGGATAGACTTCGCCGATCAAGCCGCTGGCGTCCGATAAGACGACCCGGCCTGAGCTGCTGAAGAGCTTCACGCGCACGACGCGTGTGCTCAACACGCGTTCGTGGATCAGCCGGTCAAAGGTGGTGGTGGCCGTAGGGTCGCCGTCCATGACGCCGCTCGTCAGGGCCGGTTCGACGATGCCTCGGCCGTCGATCGCAGCCACCTCCTGTGCGTTGCGGGTGGCTTCTTCGATGGCGTTGCGGCTTACCACCCAGTACGCGCCAGCCGTGATTGCGGCGGCAGCCAGCAGCGCGGCGAGCACGAACTGAAGCACCGCCGACGCCGCCGTGGAACTGAGCCCCCATGGCTTCAGCAGGTTCATAGAGGTCAAAGGCTAACCGCGGAGGGGCATTTTCCAAGGGGTCCTACGACCTTTGTCCCCCTGTCGCCCAATGGCGCCGGAGGCTGCCCTCGCCGGACACTCCTGGGGCGGGTTCGCGGTTCGGCTGGCCGCCCCCAGAGTCGTCGATTCTTGATTGCGGAGGTATGCAATGCAGCTAGTCCTGGAAACGCTCGAGAGGGCACGCCGGTTGCCCAGACGATTGCGCAGCAAAGCGCTGCGCTATGGTGCGATCGCGGTGGCGGTTGGCGCAGCCTGTATCGCCGCGCCGGTGCTGGCGCACGACGGGCCGAAGACGCCGCCTCCGGCGTGCAGCACCACACTGCCGCTGACCACGCCGTGCACGCCAACCCTCGTCCGACCGGGCGAGCCCGGCGCGCCGTACCTCGTCACCTTGCCGGGCGTCGGAACGCTCAGCTTCATCATCGACCCGGCGACCAACAAGATCACGTCGGCGACAGTGTCGGGGCTGGGGGTCAACTTCACTGCCTCCACGCCGAAGATCAGCGCTGACGGAACCAAGGTCTACGTGACATTCACCAACAGCGCCAACCCGACCCAGGTCTATCGCGTGAAGGTCAAAGTCAAGCCGTCCGAAACGGCCGGCGGGGCTCCCGTGATCAACGCTAAGGTTCGCGGAAGTGCGAACGGGCACGGCGAGCACAAGAACCACCACGGCGAGCACGAGGGCGGCCGTTAGCGAACGGCGTCCGATCGACATCGAATTTGGAAGGCAGGCACCGCACAGTGCCTGCCTTCTTCGTCACGGTTGGCAGTGGCGAGTCACGCTCGTCGCTATCGGCCTGGCGCTGAGCGGTGCGCTCTCCGCCTGTGGCGCTGAGGCAACCCAGGAAGCCGCTCAAACTCCGGCCGGAACACCTTCGCCCCTCAAAGCCGCAGCGCAGGCCATGCAGGGTCTGAGCAGCTACACATTCGAGGGCGACGTTGCGGCCGACGCACTCAAGTTCCACGTTGCGGGGTCGTTCAATGCGCCAAATCGCCTCGCGGAAACCGTCACGCCTGAGGGAGCCACTCCGACAAAGATCGTTGTCATTGGAAACCGTTCGTACCAGTTGAACCCGGGAAGCTCCACATGGACGGTCGGCCCCGGTGCGGGCCGCGGAGCGGCCACGGATCCACGCACCGCATTTAACGCCCTTGCCCAGGCCTCGCCCTTGTCGGAAACTGGCGACCGTTACTCCTTCCGTGTCTCCGGTCAGGCGGCCTCGAGCCTGGTTCTGGGATCAGCCGACGTGAGAGGAACCGCAACCGTGCGGGCCGGCCGGATCGTCGCCCTGTCGTACGCCAGCGAGACGCCTGCCGTAAGCGTCGACCTCACTTATGCGGCATTCAACACGGCGCCAGTGGTGACGCCTCCGCCGACCTGACTCTCAGACAGCCCGCGGCGCCATGTAGGAAACGATCCGTTCGACCTTGATCTTTCCCTGCTCGTCGAGCAGCCACGTCTGAGCGGAGGGAAACACCTTCGATTCAGTGCTCACCTCATACATGATCAGCGCGTTCCGCTCATCGCCCATGGCTGCAAATATGCGCAGACTCCCGGGCACGACTTGTCTTGCAAATTGAGTCAGGCCGCGAGGGGCATCCATGTACTCGTCGATGCCTGTCAGGTTCGCGGCAGGGCTGTAGAACTGCACGTCATGGGCAAGGTTGCCTCGCACCGTGTCGAAGTCGTGATTGGTCCAGGCCTCCAGGTGTGCGCGAGCAAGCGCGAGCGCCCGCGAGTCCGCTTTCATTGCGTGATGTTCCATCCCTTCATGTCAGCGAGTGTTGGCTGGGGAGGAAGGATTCGAACCTTCAACCTTCTGATCCAGAGTCAGCTGCGCTACCGTTGCGCCACTCCCCAAGGTCGATACCGCGTCTGATTGTCCCAGCCAGGCGTCGTAGGGGCGGGCGGCCGGCCAAATTGTTGCTGATTTTGTTACGCCGCGATTGGAACCATTTGCCTGTCGACCCTCTGAGGCCTCGCGGTATTTACCCCCCGCGGGGCCTCTTCATTACTCCCGGGTGATGACGACGTCAGGCTTCTTGGAAGAACCTTCCGAGCGCACCGTCATCCGGATCGAAAGGGGCTCCGGAGTGCCCATCAGCCGGCCGAAAGCCAATTCCATCAGCGTCTTCGCGCGGTAGAGGTTGACTGCCCAGCCGACCCCGAAAACCCGGTCGCTGAACAGGCGTTCGGAATTGGGGTTCCAGTAGGCGTCCCGAATCCGCTGCCAGGTTGGGGGTCGGAAATCGTACGGAACGAGACCGAACACCCGCCCCTCCCAGGTTCGCTCGGGCTCGGGTTTCGACAACTCGGTCGCGACCGCTGCCACAACCAGGCCAAAGGCCGCAAACCGCACCAGCCGCCGCACACGCCGTAAAGTCCGCATATCGCAATGAAGCGTAGTACCAAAGTAACGTTGCACGTTTTGAAACCGTTGTCGCTCCTGGGGTAGATGGCCGCAAAGCTTCAATCCACAGCAACCTGGCTGCGGTGGCTAACGCCTGGTCTCCAGATCAAGCGCTGGCTCCTGCTGCTCATGGTCTCCGAGCTCGTGCTCGTGCTGGGTGTCGCGTACGCGTTGAAGGAGATCTATCAGACGCTCACTTTGCCGCACCAGTTCTACTACGTCACGCTGCAGTTCTGGCCGTATTGGGCCCGCGCGACGATCTTCGGCATCCTGGGTGTCGGCCTGCTGCTTTTCAGCTACCTGAAGCTCACACAATCCGTCCTGGGCCCATTCCTGCCCGGCACCAACACGAGCAGCATCGTCGAGGTCATTCACGCGTTCCGCCTACGCGGCCGAGGTCCCCGCATCGTCGCGATCGGCGGCGGCACCGGCTTGAGCTCTTTGCTTCGTGGCCTAAAGGTTTACACGTCGAACCTCTCAGTCATCGTTACAGTGGCGGACGACGGCGGCTCGTCAGGAAGGTTGCGTGACGAGTACCGGATCCTTCCTCCCGGCGACTTCCGTCAGTGCCTCATCGCGCTCGCCGATGCCGAGCCCTTGATGAAGCAGCTCTTCGATCACCGCTTCAAAGAAGGTTCGCTCGACGGCCACTCGTTCGGGAACCTGTTCATCATGGCGATGGCCGACGTCACCGGAAACTTCGAGCACGCGCTTCGAGAATCCGGCAAGATCCTCGCGGTCAAGGGCACAATCGTTCCCTCCACCCTGCAGGACGTGACACTCGTCGCCTCGATCAACGGCCATACGGTCGAAGGCGAGTCGAGAATCCCGAAGCAGAATGCGCCCATCAGCCATGTCTTCCTCAAGCCAGATGGCGCGCAGGTCAACCCGGAGGCGGCTCAGGCCATCCTCAACGCCGAGCTGATCGTCGTCGGCCCTGGATCGCTGTACACGTCGATCATGCCGAACCTCCTGGTCGAGGGCATGGTCGAGGCGATCAAGGCTTCGCCGGCGCTGAAGGTTTACATCTGCAACCTGGCCGCGCAGGAGGGTGAGACCGAGGGCTACACCGTCGACGACTATCTTCGCGTGATCCGCGAGCATGTCGGGGCCAACCTCTTCGACTTCGTGCTCGTCAACTCCAACCTCGCGCACAACCCGACCGGCGGGCAATCGCAGGTGATCTTCAAGCCCGTCGATGTGACCAGGCACCCCGAGGTGAGGTTCATCGCAGCGGACGTGGTTAACGTGAAGCTGCCGTCACATCACGATCCCGAAAAGCTCGCTCGCGTGATCATGCGGAAGGTCTGGCAGGCGTAGAGCCACCGGGCACTCCGCGGCCTCGCCGGCGACTGAACATCTCGACGATGATGGTGGCGGCCGCTACGTAGAGGATCGACACGAGCGCATCGACTATGTAGTGCTCACCGAGATACACGATCGACACCATCACCGCCACCGACCACAAAGCCAGCCCCACCGCCAGCAGCCGGTATCGCTGCCACGCGTAAACCGTGGCCAGCATCGGGAAGGCCGCGTGGAGCGAGGGAAAGGCCGCGAAAGAATTCGGATTGAAGCTGTGATACAGCGGCGTCACCAACGTGTATCCCCAGATGCTGTGGACGGTCTTGTCGTTGATCTTGACCACCTCGTGCAGCTGGTACCAGGGCGGCGCGCTCGGCCAGAAGAGATAGGTCACGAAGGCCAGGAAGCACATCAGAAGCAGCGCGGCGACAAAACGCCAGTAGTACTCGCGATTGGTCACCCAGAAAACGAACCCGACCACGATCGGGAGAACGAAATGCATGAAATAGAAAATCATCGCGATGACGTCCTGAAGGCCGACGACCCCAGGGTGATAGAAGGCGTGCTGCAGTGTCAGCGTCGGAATGGTGCCGGCGAACAACCAGCGCTCCATCCCCGAAAGATCGTGGGGCGCGAAGTTGGTCTTCGACGCAAACCCTCTCATCGCCTCGTAAGCCAGGAACAGCAGCAGGAAAGGCGTCCAGTCGGTGATGAACGTGCGGCCGCGGCCGAGGGCAACCGCAATCACGAGGAGTACGAGCAGAACCCACTCCGGTTCGATCGAAATGCCCTGCCACAGCATCACGCCAAAGATCAGGGCGAGATACAGGACGCTACCGACGAGGATTACCCGCGGACGGCGCGCCTTGGGATGCGCCTCAGCGGGTGCGGACAACAGCCACCGCCGCAATCTCAACCGTCACGGAGAAAGGAAGCGCATTCGTACCCAGGGCGGCCCGGGTGTGCCGGCCTGCATCGCCAAGCACATCGACCAGGAGGTCCGAGGCGCCGTTCATCACCTTCGGCTGGTCGCCGAATCCATCCTCCGACAGCACGAAGCCGATCAATTGCGTCACCTGCTCGACGTTGTCCAGGCCGGCGGCCGCTTCGATCTGGGCCAGCACGCTGAGCGCACAGACGCGCGCCCGCGCCTGGGCCTCTTCCACCGACACCTCGTCGGGACATCGACCGGTAAGACGCTTGCCATCCTCGACCGAGACCTGGCCGGAGATGTAAAGCAGCGCGCGGCCTTCGCCGATCGGAACCAAGCGCGTAGGCACGTATGAGGCTGCCGGCGCAGGCGGCAAGGGCAGCTTGAGTCCCAGCTCTCGCAGACGCTCATGTGGTCGTGACGTTGCATTCATGGCTCGAGCGAGTCTAGTGGCGACGGCCGCGCAGGTGGGCGACGCCGGCCAAAAGCACTATCAGCAGGGCTCCGAGGCCAAGGACGACATACGGTGCCTGGGACAGCTTGAGGAGGTCGAAGATGCTGGTGCCGGAAGGGGACCCCGATGTCCGGCTCCCACTGGCGACGGGCGTCGGCGAAGCAAACGGACTCTGGGGCGTTCCTCCTGTGTCGCGATAAACCCAGAGGGCGGCTACATGATCGGCCGGCCGGAACGTAGCGACGTACAGGGTCGGAGACTCGTCGTTGGAAACCGCGAGCGCGGTGATGGATTGAATTGGCGGCTCAAGCGAAATGAAATTCTGACCGCCATCGTTCGTGCGCCACAGCCCTCCCGAGCGCGAGCCGCCACCGTCGCTGGCCGCATAGAAGCGGTCGAAGTGGTCGGTGATGAAGGCGACCCGCGTGTAGTCCGTCGAAGGCAGGACGCTGCCTCCGCTGAGCGCCGTGAATGACGCTCCGTTGTCGCTGGAGGCGAAGAGTCCGGCATTGGTGCCGGCGATCACCCGCCTGACGGTGCCGGTGGGCGGCAAGGGACTCGCCGCGAGCTCAACTACGAAAGTTCCGCTGATCGGCGGATTCAGAACCGTCCAGGTGACGCCGCCGTCGATGCTTTGATACATCTGCAGATTGCCGACGGAGAGCGGTCCGTCAGAACCCACCAGGATGCGGACCGGCGCATTCACAGCCGGCACCGCGATGGCATCGACGCTCTTGTCGGCGAGTCCAGACTGCGACCACGAGCTTCCGTCCTGGCTGAGGAAGACGCCTTTGTCGGTGCCCGCCACAACAAGGGTGCGCGCGAAACCGAAGGCGCGTACGACGCGCCCCTCGAGCCCGGTGACCGAAGACCAGGTGGCGCCGCCATCGCGGCTCAGCAGCGCCCCGGCGCCTCGCGTGCCAGCCAGCACGACACCGGTCTTGAACGGACTGAACACGATGGCCGTCGGCTCGGCCTTGCCGGTGTACACCTGGTTCCACGTTGAAGCGCCGTCGGTGCTCCTGAGAAGCGCACCCGCGGAGTTGCCGGCGATCACCGCCTGGTTGTTGGCGGGATCGACCGCCAGGGCGAAGATCGCCGACCGGCCCTGGTGAGGTAGAGCCTTCAGCGCCACCCACGTTGAAGGCGGTGGCGCGTCCGCGAGAACGCCCATCGCGGCGATCGTGAGGGCCCAAATTGCCAGAAGCGTCGCGGCAAAACGTCGGCCAGAAAGCGACACAAGCCTGCCGATTATCACCTAAGCCGGGTAGCCGGCGACCCAGCCTCGAGGAGGGCGGTTTGCCTACAATCCGTGCGTGCTGGCTCGAGCCGCGGCCGCACTGGACCGCGCTGCATTCAAACCGGCCTCGCTGCCGAATGACCTGATCACCGGCCTGGCGCTGGCTCCGCCGGTGGTTGCGGGACTCATCATCTTCAAGGTTCCGGCCTTGGAGATGCTGGCGATCGCGCTCGCCGTCGGCATTGCCGGCCAGATCGTGGCGCGGCTGCTGTGGCGAAAGGAACTGCCGCGGACGCAAGCGAGCCCGCTGATTGCCGCAGTGTTCGGAGTTGCTCTCATTGGAGCGGGCGCCGGCCCCGTCACGAGCCTCGAGATCACGAGCCTGGCGGTGATCCTGGAGCTGCTTCGTGCGCGCTATATACCCGCGATTCGCGCCCAGGCCGGTTTGCTTGCGTACGCAGGCGTCGCGCTGATCACGCGCGGCGCGCCGTTCGCTTACGTCAGGCCCGCCGACGGCACACCTTTCCCCGACCCGATCAACGTCTGGTATCACTACTTCAGTCCCTCAGCCGCCGCGATCGATCCCATCGCGCTGTATGTCGGCAATGTCCCCGGGCCAGTCTTCGCGACGTCTTTGCTCGCAGTCGCGGTTGGAGCCGCGTGGTTGATGTATGCGCGGCGGGTGAGCCTGGTCGTGCTCGTCGCATTCCTGCTCGGGGCCCTCGTGCCGATCTACGCGTTTCATTGGGACTACGTCTTTCAGCTCGACAGCGGCCCTACATGGTTCGCTGCCGCGCTGCTGCTCGCAGATCGGCGCCTGCTCCCAGGGTCGTGGACGATCCGTCCAGTGCTTGGCTTTGGGGCCGGCCTTCTCGCGGTCGGCTTGAGGAGAAATGGCTACGGCATCGAGGCGGCGTTCATCACTGTGGCCGGGGTACAGGCGGTAATGGCGGTGTTCGTGCTGCTGTTTGGCGGAGGTTCGATGCTTTCGGCACGCTGGAAGCGAACGCGGCGGCTGCGCCAGCGTGAAGCCAACCTCCGGGTCGTCAAGAGCGTGCCTAAGGCAAGCTAGCCGGTTAGGCGATGGTGACCTCGGCTCTCACCAGGCCGAGGCTCCCAGCGAGCGTCTCCGCGCGGCGCCTCACCTCGGTCAGAGTTTTTGGCGCGAGGCGCCGGAACGGTTCGACCTTGATGCGGAGGGTCTGTTTCACCGCCGTATGAGTCCACGTTCCTGCCACGCGGCCGCCCACGAGCACGACCGCGGATATCCAACCCGAAGTTCGGCTCACCCGCGAGCGGTGAACCGACGAGTAAAGGTGTTCGCGGTTTACGTGGCCGAGCAGGTACGGGTCGAACAACGGGAGAAGTTGAACCGAGGGTATCGCGGGCGTTTTCGCGATGGCATCGAGGTCGGCGGCGAGCACCTGGGCACGTGTGCCCTCAACCGAAACCGGGACGAGCTCCGCCTCCAGCCCTGCCCAGGCGGCAGTTCCGACACCAGGCCAGTTGCCCCACCACCGTGTGAAGTCGAGCTTGCCGGCGGGCCCGAAAGCCCGTAGGTAGCGTCGGGCGACTTCGATCAGAGCGGCGTCGGGGTCGACCTCGCGCCAGGATCCAAGCCATTTCTCGGGGCGGACGAAAGTGACGCTCTGGCCGCGGCTGGGCCCGAAGCAGAGCACACCATTGCGTGCGGCGGGCTTGAGCATGCCGCCCCAGCCAGACCTCAGCGCCTCGAGGACGCGGACTGAGTGTCCCTTGCCGACTGCTTTGATGATCTCTTCGCGCGTCACGGGCGTGCTGTCGAGGGCGTCACCGATTTCTCCGACGAGCTTGAGGATCTCCGGCTCGGTTAGGTGGATCAGCTTGAGCCATGACTTGTTGATGCGAATCCAGCGGGTGCTCATCGCAGCGGTGTAGAGCGGCAGATCGTCTGCGGGGATCAGGTGCAGGGTGCCGCGCATGAGCCATGTCTTCACCAGGCTCTTGTCCTTCCAGAGCGCAGCACGAACGTCCTGGACAGCGCACTCCGCGCGCACGCCGACCTGCAGCTCCGCCGCGGACATCAGCTGCGCCTGGGCGCCACCAATGTCACCGACCACTCGCGTGAGGTCGTTCTTTGGGGCGCGAGCAAGCAGATGGTGCCGCTCAAGTCGAAAGGCATTGACCTGGGCCCAGGTCAGCTCCTCGGCCACCGGCGGTGCCTTCAGTCGAACAGCTCGCGGCCGCGCGTGACGAACTGATCGCGCCGGGGGCCGGTTCCCACCAGCTCGATCGGGACGCCAATGAGCTCCCCGATTCGCTCGACGTAGGCCCGGCATTTTTGAGGCAGATCGTCCCATTCGCGGGCGTCGCCGATGTCCGACATCCAGCCGGGCATCTCCTCGTAGATGGGCTTGCTGTGCTTGTAGTGGGAGATGTTGGCGACGGGGTGGTCGAATTTCTTGCCGCGGAAGTCGTAGCCGGTGCAGATCTTCAGCAGTGGCTGATCGTCGAGGATATCCAGCCGCATCAAGGCCGCGCAGCCGATGCCGTTCAGGCGCGCCGAGTAGCGCGCCACAGCTGAGTCGAACCACCCGATCCGGCGCGGACGGCCGGTCACGGTGCCGAACTCATGGCCACGCTCGCGGATCTGGTCCCCCACCTCGTCCAGCAGCTCTGACGGAAAGGGGCCGTAGCCGACGCGCGAGGTGTAAGCCTTGAAGACGCCAAGCGTCAGGTCGACCTTGGTTGGAGGGATCCCGCTTCCGGTCAGGGCGCCGCCGGCGGTTGGGTTGGAGCTGGTCACGTATGGATAGGTGCCAAAGTCCAGGTCGAGCATCGTGGCCTGCGCGCCCTCGAGGAGGATGTTGGCCTTGCGGTCCAGAGCGTCCTGGATGATCGGGAACGTGTCCTTGATGTAGGGATCGAGCTGCTTCGCGTAGCCCATGTACTCGTCGAGCATGCTCGACCATTCGTACGCATCTTTCCCATAGAGCTTTGTGAGGATGGGATTCTTCACCTGGTCCACGACGAAGGCCAGCTTCTTGCGCATGAAGGCCTCCTTCTGGAGGTCGCCGATGCGGAAGCCGATGCGCCGGACTTTGTCCGCGTAGGCGGGGCCTATTCCGCGCCATGTGGTGCCGAGGCGGTCGTCGCCTCGCGCCTCTTCCTCGAGCTGGTCGAGCAACGGGTGGTAGCTCATCACCATGTGTGCGCGTTCGCTGATGATCAGGTTCTTGGGCTCGATGCCACGTTCCCGCAGCTGAGAAATCTCTCGCAGCAGGACTTTGGGATCGACGACCACCCCGTTGCCGATGATGCAGACGCACTCCGGGTAGAGGATTCCGGATGGCATGAGCTGGAACTTGAACTCGCCGTGCTCGGTGATGACGGTGTGGCCCGCGTTGTTGCCGCCCTGCGAGCGGATGACCATGTCGGCCTTGGAGGCGAGGTAGTCGATGACTTTGCCCTTCCCTTCGTCGCCCCACTGGCCCCCGACAAGGATGATGACCACGGACTTACTCGGTTCCTGGTTCGGGCCGGCGCGTCTCCAGGTTGTAGAACCGCGTGTGGTCGCGGCGGAACTTCAGCTCGACCATGCCGGTCGGGCCGTTGCGGTGCTTCGCGACGTGGAGCTCGGCGATGCCAGGCCTTTCGTCGGACTTGTAGTACTCAGGCCGGAAAAGGAACATCACGACGTCCGAATCTTGCTCGATCGAGTTGTGCGTTATAACATTTCCTGCTACGAAGTTGTGTAGATCTTCTACGGTCAGATCGTAAACTTCGTCTTCACCATCTGGGCTGATCGCGCTGATCAGATCCCAATAAACGTCACTGATAGAAAGCAATTCGAGATCGTCCGAACGTACAGCTCTCGCCAACCTGCCGGCTCGCTCTCGGCTCAGATTCTGTTTGTAGATTCCGGTACCGCTGTAGGCACTACCAATACCGGCTTGCATTTCACGCGACGTAATTCCGGCTGCGGCCATCGCGGGGAGCGCGTGCGTGCGCCACACACTTGCGGGGATCACGTCTCGATTGGTGTTGGAAGTCTTGCCGGCCAGGTACTCGACAATCGCAACCTTGTGAACACTCTTGTCACTGCCGAGTGCGCCGACGACTGAAAGAAAACGAAAGATGTCTTCTTGCCCATTGATCCAAACGTGAAACTGATCGCGGCCCTTATCGCCCTGTGAGTGCCTTGAAAGCCTTGCAGTAATTCCCAACCGCAGGAGCAGGCTTTGGACATCTCGCGCAAGTCCTTCGCTGCTGCTGGCGTAGTAGACGTTGGCGTAGTGGCCGATCCCATGCGAGAGATGGACGCAACCGTCGGTTGACCACAGATGGCGCAAGAAGACAGTGATTCCCGCCAGCGATTGATTGAAGACCTTTGCAGGGACTCGTTTCTCGTACGAGCGGAGTCCAAAAGCCCCGAGTTTCTCCAACCAAACGCGTACCGGATTGCGTACTCCGTGAGTCAGATGCCGAGTCGGAGGAATGTAGACCTGGATCCACGTGCGCTCGGGATGGATTCGCGGCCGCACCTCATCGCCGAAAACGGCCTTCGCCAGTCTCACGACTTCGTCAGCCAGAATCGGATCTTTCGTCGTGTACTGGATCGCGTGCGTCGGCAGTGTGCAGCCATCACCGATCAGGTGCCCCAGGAGCCCCAACTCCTCTGGACTCATGCTGTCCTCTACGGGTCCCTGAAGGATTCTCGGTAGGGCAATTCGATCCCCGGGGGCTAGCTCGTCAAGCCGCCGCCAACCTTCCATCGTCAGGAACTTGTGATTTGCCGTCGCCCGAATGCTGCGGCCGAGGTTGGTGGACAGCTTGAACACCGGCTTGCGGCCGGTGGCGAATGCATTCGTTACTGTCTTGGCTTCCATCCGCCACCAACCCTGGTCCAGGGCGAGTACGCGGAAGCCGGTCTTTCCAACGAGATCCTTGAT
>Ga0209011_1000223_pt1 | contig 24287 bp, 24 predicted proteins | sample BlaSpr_A8_OM1_M3_FD_187986 | JGI IMG/M metagenome (GOLD analysis project Ga0209011, IMG submission 187986) | Forest soil microbial communities from Thunder Bay, Ontario, Canada - Black Spruce, Ontario site 2_A8_OM1_M3 (SPAdes) (version 2) | ecosystem: Environmental > Terrestrial > Soil > Boreal... | reverse complement strand
CGCTTGATGGCAGCATCTGAATTGCCGCCAATGAGGATGGGGAGCTTTTCCCCTTGCGGCGGCAGCGGACCGAAGTAGCCCTCCTCGTACGGATAGAACTGCCCATCGAACGGTGTCTCGGCGCCTGACCAGAGGTGTCGAAAAAGGCGGATAGCCTCATCGAGTCGCTTCCCGCGGGTGGTCCACACGCCGCTCGCTCCGATGTTGCGAAATTCCGGTTCCGAGTAGCCAGCTCCAAGCCCTAGCGTGAAGCGGCCATTCGACAGCAGGTCGAGCGTTGCCGCTTGCTTGGCGACGACGAACGGATTGCGCATCCCGAGCACGATGACCGACGTGCCAAGACGGATCCGGCTGGTGCGCGCCGCGAGATAACCAAGGAGGGTCATGGGCTCGATCACCCAGGAATAGACATCTTTGAGGTCAGGCCCGACCAGCACATGGTCGAGTGGCCAGACGCCATTGAATCCGAGCTCCTCGGCGACTTCTGTGATTTGAGTGAGCTGGCCTAGCGTGACGCCTCGGTGACCGTTCGGCAGGGCGACATGGACGTCCACTGTTCGAGCTTAGCTTTCGGCCGTAGGTGGGCGTGGTATTTTTGCCCTGTGAGGGCGGTCGTCCGAAAGCAGCTGATCTTGCTCGGGCTCGGGATGGGCGCGGCGATTCTCAGCATGGTTCTGGGCAGTCTCGCGACATGGGCATTGCACGTCTCTGGTCTGTGGGTCTCCTTCACGGCTTTTGGCGCGTTCATGCTGCTTCTGTTCAAAGTTCGACCAGATTTCTTTCGCTAGCGAGGTTCCAAGGTCGAGATTTCGCTCCCTATATGGGGAGGGAAGCCCGTTAAGTGCCGTCCTCAATCGCCACTAGGGCTCGGGGATGACTTCACCGATAGCGCGCCTGACCGCCCGCACAACCGCCTGAAGAGTCCGTCGAGATAACCGCGGCCCGAGCGGCCCACGATCGAGGAACTCGCGATCAATGGTGGTGATCTCCTCGCAGAACAACAGCCCAGGGCGAGAAAGGCCTCCAGCGCGGGACGGCAACGGTACTCTCGTTGGCCCCAACCGCCCCGCCGAGAAGATCGGGACCACGATCAGGTCGTCGTGCAGACCATTGCGCCTGTCCTCGGAGATCACGAGCGCCGGGCGCGGTTGGTGCGGATCGTCAGGCTGACCAGGTGTGTAAGCCATCCAGAGCTCACCGCGTCTTGGTATGCGACCGAAGTCCTTAGCGGGCAGGGCGCTTCAACTTCCTGCTGATCGCGGCGCGTCGAATCTGCCGCCAGGCTTCATGCTCAATTTCCTCGAGAGGTTCCGCGGCGCTGAACTGCTCGATCATCGCCTCGTCCTGACGAACCCGGTACCAGTTCTGCAGGGCAGACTCCATGACCTTGCTGCGGTCCATGTCGGCGTGACGCTGGACATAACCGTCGACGGCTTTGAGCAGCGCGGGGTCAACCGTGATGCTGATCTTCGCGCGCCGCCGTTTGCCAGGCGAAGTTGCCACGCCCGTATCGTACTACTTTTTGTCCTACCAACGCCCCCACCCTGCCCTCCCCCGCAAGCGGGGGAGGGAAAGATAATCCCCACCCTGCCCTCCCCGGCAAGCGGGGGAGGGAAGAGACGGGGATTCAGCCCCGAATGACTGCCCAAGCCGGGCATACAAAGGCCGACGTCACCTCTGGCGCCGGCTAATGCCCGGGTCATCCCCAACTGCCGCGTGTCGCGCCGACCTAAGGACGAAGCCCTTAGGGGAAAAAATGATCGGGCGACCCCTCATAATCTCAACGGCAAGCTATAGGATCGATGAATCCCATGCATGTCACAGTCTGTATCTGTACCCGCGATCGCGGACCGACGATCGCAACGAGCCTTCGCAGTATCGGTGGTTCGCAGTATGACGATTACGACGTCGTGGTGATTGATCAGAGCCGGTCTGACGATACTGAACAGGCGAGCAAGCGCGTTGATACGGTCCGTACGCGCTTAACCTATGCTCGCTCTCAGACGGTCGGTTCGGCGGTTGCCCACAACCTGGCAGTGGAGTGCGCCCAGGGGCCTTTAGTGGCCTTCACCGACGACGATTGCGAAGTCTCGCCGGACTGGCTGCGCCTGATTGTCGCTCACTTCCAGGCCAATCCCGAGGTCGGCCAGGTCTGTGGCGCGGTTATTGCCGGACCGCATGATGCGAAACAGGGATTCGTGCCAGACTCCGTGATCACACGGATGGCGATGACCCGCAGCCCGTGGCTCAAGTGGAGGGAAAGAGGGATCGGAGCCAACATGGCATTTCGCCTTGATGTCCTGCGGGCCGTTGGCCCATTCGATTCGGCTCTGGGTCCCGGAGCGCCCTTGCGCTCGTTTCTCGATGGAGACATGACGTACCGCGTGCTGAGGGCTGGGTACGCAGTCCTCGACGTCCCGGATGCCTACGTTATTCATCACGGTTTTCGAACCTGGGACCAGGGGACAACGCTAATGCGGGGCGTTGGCCTTGGGATGGGCGCCGCCTACATGAAGCACCTTCGTCTGGGCGATATTGCTGTTATTCCAACGCTCTTCTGGGAGTGGGTGCGCTTCATCTCGTGGGGCCGCCTTATCAGGCTTCAACGCCGGTCCGGCCTTGCCCGCTTTGCCTTCTACGCGCGAGGGATGCTGAGCAGCTTTCATTATCGGATCGATCGCTCTCGGCGAATCTATATCGTGGACTAGGACGTATATGATTCGCGCGCTCGCGGCCTGGCTGGTATCGGGTGCCTTTCTCGTTTGCGTCGCTTACCTCCTGCTTTGTGGGCTGTACCTCAACCTTCTGGTGGTCGCCGCGCGGCGATACAAGCCGCTCGGCCTTCAAGGCTCACCGACCCACTCGATAGTCCTGCTCGTCCCAGCCCACAACGAAGCATCCATCATCGAAGCAACCCTTCAGCGGCTCACCGAATTGCAATATCCTGCGCACCTCCTACGGACGATCGTCATCGCCGACAACTGTACGGACGACACGGCCGAACGAGCCGCAGCGGCGGGGAGCGAGGTGTGGGTGCGCACCGATCCCTTGCAACCGGGGAAGGGCGCAGCCCTTGGCTGGGCCATTGGCCGGCTCGGGAGCAGCGCTCCGGACCAGGCCGTGGCCGTAATGGATGCGGACAGTATCGCCACGACAACCTGGCTGCTCCGGGCTGATACCTATCTCCGGTCCGGTGCCCGAGCGGTGCAGAGTTTCTATAGCATCGAAGCCGGAAGGGGTGGTTGGCGCGCACAACTCATGACCGTGGCATTCCTTCTCTTTCACCACGTCCGGTCGGCCGGGCGGAGTGTCCTGGGCTGGTCGGCCGGCCTGAAAGGCAATGGCATGGTGTTGCGGTGCGACCTGCTTGATGATGTGCCCTGGTCCGGACTCACGATCACCGAGGACCTCGAATATGCGTGTCAGCTCGCGGCTGAGAACGTTCCCGTGGCGTACGACGGCGGCTCGACGGTGTTGGGACTAGCTGGGACTACTCGGGCTGGCGTCCGGAGTCAGCGTCTGCGGTGGGAGGGTGGGCGCTTCCGGGTGCTCCGTGAATGGGGGGCGGTCCTCGTGAGGCGTGCGGTCACAGGCCGTTCGCTTATCGCACTGGACGGCGCGATGGAGCTCTTTGTACTCCCATTGGGGCTGCTGACCTTGGCCGCCCTGGGTCTGCTCCTCGTGTCGGGAGCACGTGCGGCAGCGGGCCTCACATCCGTGTGGTGGCCAGTGGCGTGCGCTCTTACTGTGGGCCTCATTGGGCTACACGTCCTCGCGGGTATGTGGGTCGCCCGAGCCCCGGCCCGACTCTACGCGGCCGTCGTCTTTGCGCCGGCCTACCTCATCTGGAAAATTGTGATCTATGTTTGGCTTGCCCTGGGCGTGGAACGAAACCGCTGGATCCGAACCGATCGGTCAAAGCGCTGAGTGCAACCGATGGATCCGAACCGATCGAAGAGGTTCGCAATCCGGACCCACAACCTGACGGGGTTTGCAGAGCCGCAGCTGGTTTCCGAGTGATTGTCCTGGGTTTGCCTTGGGACTCTTGTCACATGTCGCGCTGTCTCCGATCGCCTAGCATTAGGAACCCGACACTAGGATGATGACTAAAGGCCAGACCGACGCAGGCGCCGAATTCGAAACAACTCCAGCCCGATGACAGAAACAACTGGTCTCCGGCCGGTTCTAAGCGTGGGGAAGGCGTCCGGCGGCCCTCGCCTTTCGGTTCTGGTTGGCGGGACCCTGACTGAACAAACTCGCCGCGATATCGAGGCGAATCGCGCCCCCCGAATCGATGTCTTCCTCATGGCCGATGGTTTGGGAGCCAACATCTACGACTTTGGCCGCCTCGAACTGGCCGCTCGGACTGAGCGGCGGGCGTCGTTCGCCTACCGTATGGCGCGTCGCACCAGGCAATGGAGTCTGTGGCTGGCGTACTATGCGCTGCCGCTCGTGCGGCACGATGACGCAGTCTACGCTACCGGCGAAGACGTAGGCTTCGCCCTCGCGGCGCTACTGCGAGCGTATCGTGCGCGGCGCCCACGCGTTCTAGTGCGGCTGGAGGAAGTGAACTATGGCCGAACGCTAGCCCGACGTACGGCATTTAGTCTCTTCGCGGAATACGCGCTTCATAGAGTCGAGAAAATGTTGTGCCGTACCACGGCACACCTCCACTACTTGCACAGTGTCCGCAGACAGCCGATGAAGAAGCTGGCCTTCTTGCCCCAGACGTGCGACCTAGACTTTTACAACGAAACGTACGTTGGAAACCCGCCCATGGCGGACGCCTTTAGTGAGAAGCCTTACATCGTAAGCGCTGGCCTTGAGATGCGCGATTATCCAACCCTGATCGAAGCTGTTCGGGACCTCCCAGTTAATCTGCTTATCGCGGCCAGCAGTCCCTGGTCTCACAACCAACTTGGTCCCGAATTGAGCAGTACCCTACCAAACGTTCGAGTGTCCAGCTTCTCTCCCGTCCAAATGAGGGAGCTCTACCGCGCAGCCGCATTCGTTGTCGTTCCTGTTCGGCCAAGTTTGCGCGCATGTGGTATGAATGTGGCCCTCGAAGCATGGGCAATGCGAAAAGGTGTCATTGCCACACGCACGGCGGGGCTGCTCGACTACATAGTCGACGGCCACAATGGGCTCTTGGTGGAGCCGTATCATGTATTGAGCCTACGACGCGCGATTGTGCGGTTATTGAACGACCCAGATGAAGCGCGGCGGCTCGGCAGGAATGGGCGGACTAGTGTGGAGCGCCACTTCAGCCTGGACGAATACGTCGCATGCGTTGGCCGAATCGTGACCTCGCCCCCTGAAAACTCGCAGTAGCGTCCCGCAAGCGAAGTTCGTTGGCAAAACCCAGCGATGCTGGCGAGGATGTCGTCCGGCGGTCAGGGTCCAGATGAATGGCTAGGTGAGATTCCCGCATAGATACAAGACAGCCGGACGTACGCTGCCGGCATGCCCCAGCCTTACGAGACACATGAGAGGGATCCGCGGCGCTGGGTTTGCAGGAAGCCAAGCAGGCGCTGGCCGAATTCGTTCGCTATTACAACTACCACCGGCTGAGCGGCACCCTTGGCTGGATCACCCCCGGCGAACGCTATGATGGCACTCCCATCACCGACCGGGGCTTCGAGCATATCCCAGCTCTGGCCCATCGCCAGCCCAGGCTGAAACGCTTGATGAGTGTCGCCTAAACCGTCCGATATCTATCCGGGAACTTCAGCTAGGCGGTTTCGTCGCTGGCGGCCAGAGTAGAGGCGGATAGCGTGCTCGAGTTGGCGCGTGCTGTTATGGGCTTCCCAGGAGTTGTTTCTCGGTGCGGAGGGCAAACCACCGCTCCGCCTTATTGATACGAGAGCTGCAGCTGGGGTTGATGGAGTTAGTAGCGGGCGGTGCCGGAGCAACCAGCGCTCCACCGGAGGCTCTTTTGAACGCCGGAGTTGTCGAGCAGGATCTGCACGTCGCGGCGGGTGTGGCACCTCCAGGTTGATGCACTCTGGGAGGCCTTGAACTCGATGGCGCGATGCCGACGTTGGGTCTTGCCAATGATGCCGCTAGGTCCCGGTCCAATCGACTCCGGCCGGCGGAGCACTGGAGGCTGCTAGCCGCCGACCGGGAACGGGCAGGCTTGCCCGTAGGAGCCCGCGGTAGACCCGCCGCATTACGGTGGGATTCTTGCCCCAGAATCGTTTGCGGAGTTTTTTGTCTGGGCAGAGGCGCGAGAAATAGAAACTTCGAAGAAGCAGCCAGCCCCGGCGATTCCAGTACCACCAGCGTGGTCCATACTTTCGGGTAAACAGGAGATCTCCATACTCGAGGTCGAACGTCGCCACCGCGTAGTTGTGGTCCGCCGTGCGCGCGAAGAAGTGAGTGACAGAGATCGATGGCAGGTAGGCGACCTTCCAGCCCTTTCGGTGGAGTCGAGTATGGAGGTCCAGGTCATCTCGGTAAATGAAGAATTGCGGGTCGAATAGACCGACCTTCTCCAGGGCCGCCTTCCGGTAGATGCAGATGGCGCCCACGAGCCAGCCGACATTCACCGCTGAAGTGGCCGCACTAAAATCGCTAGGGCTCCCGCCGAGCACGGCCCGGATCCGTCGTCGAATTGCGGGACCGATCTGTTGGAGGTGGCGCGCGGATCGCTGGTAGGTCCCGTCCGAGTTGAGTAGCTTGCATCCGGCCGCCCCCACATCGGCGTGCTGCTCCATGTAATCGACAAGCCCACGCATGGTATCCGGATTCACGATGACGTCCGAATCGAGGCTTAGAATGTAGCGCCCTTTACAGGATGGAATAACGAGGTTTCTGGCCGGGCCGGCTCCAAGATTCCCCCGGTTGACCACGAGGCCGACCCCTGGGTACTCACGCTTGATCATTTCGACCGTGCCGTCGGTCGAGGCGTTGTCCACGACCCAGTGTTCGATGACAAGTTCACCATGATTTCGCTGTACTGCCCCGAGGGTGTCCCGGAGCATGTCGCGGGTGTTGAAGCTGACGGTCACAATTGAAAGATCAGGCTGAGCTGGCATGAGACTCAACTCCTGGGATCGCCCGCCTCGACCTCTTCGGGAGGACTGGTTCGAGCCACGTGAATCGCGATCTGTCTGCTCAGCCACGATTGAAGGCCTCGACGTAGACCGTTTCTGCCTTGCGATGATCACTGTCGGGTGCCGGCTGAATCGTCGACTCTCCCGGATCGCATACTTGTCCGTCAAGAAAGCCAACTTCCTCGAGCACCGCGAGAATCGTTGGGCTGTCCCAGACCGAACGATGTTGGTAGCCGTACACAATCTCTGCCAGCGCGAGAAGCGGCGTCGGTCGATCGGGGCGAACTCCCGCGATGTATGTTCCCCCCGATACGTAATCGCGAGCATACAAGCCAAAGTCAGGGACTCCAAGGCGTAAGACTCCCAGCGGTCGGAGCAGCCGGCGACATTCCCGTAGGAATTGGAGAGCCTCCCACGTGGAGAGATGCTCTAGAAGGTGTTCGTGAAAAATTACCGCCGCGGAGCTATCGGGAAAGGGCAAACGTAGCCTCAGATCCCAGGCCAGGTCTGCACCCTCCCCGGCGAGATCAACGTTGATCCACCCTTCCAAATGCGTCGGGCCGCAGCCGAGATGAAGCTTCGGCTCAGGATACCGTGAGAGGAGCTTCGGAGCCGTACGAGTCGACACAGGTTTCAGGGCACTCGTCATGGCGGCCTTTATGTAAGGGCGAAGCCTTGCTGGGACCAATCGCTTTCCGACTCCCTTGAGACCCGGCTCAGCAGGAGCCGCTGCATCGAGACGCGGGAGGGGAGAATACCCCTGAAGACGTAAGGTCGCCAGATAGGCGGCTATCCGGCCCGACTGATTCGCACCGGAAGACTCACTTTGAAGCCCTCCCAAAACTTTCACCATGGAGTTCGGCGCCTCTCTGGCACGCCGCGCGCCATCTTGCCGCTTCGTCTGCGTGTTGCCTGCAGCAACGATCGTGGCATCAGTGCGTTTGTCGGCCCAGACGGGCTCGTCTTTGGTCTGGCAGTCTCGAACTTTCTCCCCCCGAGAGCTGTTTACCGACTGCATTCAGCACGTCAGTAAGCTCGATGTCCTTGAGGTAAGCCAACGGACAGTCATAGTTGGTGCAACTCCCTTCTTCCGTCCGTGTACGCCTCGACGCGTTCATAGTCGCGCGCTCGCTCGGCGGTGTCCGATTGATCACGATCGGTGCGGGGCGGGCCCGTCCGAGCCACACAGGCTCGGTTGGGCCGGCCAATACGACAGTCGGCACGCGGGCGGATTGGGAAATTTCAAAGACTGAGCTGTTGACGCAGATGCAAACTCGGGCACGTCGCACAAGTGCCGCCAGCTCTGGAAGCGTCGTCTTCCCTACAAGAGAAACCGACGGCGCATGCATCTGTTGTCTGATCTCGGTGACGTGCGGCTCATCGCGCACATGACCGGTGAAAACGAGGTCCGCCCCGTACCGGCTAAAGAGCTCGTCAGCGAGTCGGCCCCAGCGCTCGGCGAGCCACTGCTGGCAGGGCCAGTGGGAGCCCGGGTGCAGCACGAACAACGATTGGCTGGCCCCTAGATTGTTTGCTCTAAGGACTTGCGCGACGGCTTCCCTGTCCGCCACGCCGTCCACCCGGGTGGGCGTCACGCGTCCATCAAGCCCCACTGCCCGGACCAGCGACAGGTTATCGTTCATCAGATCCATCGCGCCCAGATCGCGGCCGTGGTAGGACCCGAGGTTCTCGGTAAGCAGACGTGGAAACCTCCGCGCGTATCCAATTCGGCGACCCCGGCGCCCGACGATCCAACCGATGAGGTGGAGCACATTTGACCCCCAGTTGAATGTGGCGATCAGGTCGTAGCCGAAGCCCAACTGCCAGATAATCCTCAGAAGCTGCCAGCTCTTCCACCTCCAGCTGCGGCCCACATTACGACCATTCCTTCTGTACAGCTGGCTCAGCACGATTCGGTCAAAGATTTGAGATCGTTCGAAAACGGGATACGACTCTTCGCCCGCCAGCAGGACAATCTGCGCATAAGGAAATCGGTCTCGAAGGTCGTTTAGGCAGAAACTGATTCGAAGCGCGTCGCCCGCAGCACAGTTGTCGACGACGAGAAGCATTCGCGATACACCCTGCTGCGCGGGGAAATCAGCGTTAACCGCCACCGCGATCCCCCTCGTAGTTTCCCCGGATATCGCTCGAATCGTGAGCCTCGCCTGGGCGGAGTAAAAACGCTAACAAAGGTGCTCGCAGGTCGGACTCCGCGTGCACGAATCCCACTTTGCCGCTGATTGCGGCTGTGATACGGACGTCACGAATCATGTTGGTACACGCCTCTCCACTGAAGCCGTCTCGGCGTCTACCCCAAGTATCCGTTCGGCCGCTGAGCGACCGCCGAGGGCGTCGCTGACTCCGCACCAGAACTTCAGATTGAACATCCCGCTGCAGAGCGCGTGGGCGAGAGCCGGCTGCCCAACGATGAGCGCGGCGCGCGCCGCGAGATAGGCGCCCGGTGCAAGCGCTGCAGCAGCACTACGGTGGACCAGTCCCCACCGCACGAGGCGCTGGGTGTACGGATGCCTCTGGTAAAATTCCCGCACCACCCATTCATTGATGGGCCTGCCCCGCGCCGTCCCCATGGCAACATCGGCGCGACCATACTCATAAGCCCCCCTGAGCCAAGCTGCAAAGCTCCTGTTAGCGAGATGGTCGGCGATAGCTCCACCGCAAAAGACGAACTGCAAGCCCAGCGACGATAGCCTCAGCCCGAGCTCAACGTCCTCCGCCCTGCGCAACCCCACATCAAACCCACCGACTCGCCGGACGTGGTCCAGCCGCACAGAAGCGTTCCCGGTGAAAAACTGGCGAGGCCCTATCGACCAACGTCCGGCAGTCATCGCCTCATACTGCTCGCGCAGCGTCCTGGACTCCCACCGCCCCCAGGGGGAGCGGGGCGGGACAGCCGGCAGGAGGGGACCCACCACGACCCGGTCGGAAGCGGTGCCATGGGCCTCAGCATGGGCAGCGATCAGGCAGGCAGCCGGGATGACATCATCATCGAGAAACAGCACGAACGGGCCCGTCGCATGTCGAAGGCCGAGATTCCGCGCAGCGGATGGCCCCTGGTGTGGCTGTTCGAAGACTTTGAGCGAAAACCGGGGATGAAGACTCCGAGCCATCTGGGCAGAACCATCTGTACCGCCATCAGAAACGACAACCACCTCCGTAAGGTCGGCTGGATACTCCTGGCAGCAGAGCCCGCCGAGCACGCGCCTGAGCGACGCGGCACGGTTGAACGTCGGGATGATGACGCTAAAGGCCTTGTCGCTGCAGCCGGGGCCTGGATTCACCCCACCGCACCCCGAGACTGCACGCCGAGGTGCCGCCAGCGGCCGGCAGCTGCAGCGACGCCCCTAAGCTGCCCGAACGAAATGATGCGAAACGCCAGGGCAAGCCCACCGAAGGCAAGGGCACCAGCAGGAACCTCGACGAGGAGACCGAGCGGGCGGAGCACCCAAACGAACCCAGCCATTCCCACAGTCGCCAGGCCGGCCAGACCAATCCGGCGCAGGGTTCCGCTGTCGAGAATTCCCGTGGTGTATTTGATGGCCGCCAGTGCTTGCAGGACCTCAGTTGCGAGCAGGCTCAGGGCCGCTCCGATAGCTCCATTTTGGGCGCGGTTTTGGAAGAAAGGGATCAGCACCAGGTTGAGCGCGATATTCACGGCGGTCGCGCCTGCCAACACCTTTGTCCATGTGATTTGGCGGTTCATGGCAACGAGGACCTGGTAGGCCATCACGTTGAAGTAGATGGCCGGGATGGCGAAGGCAAGGATGATAAGGATGGTGACGGATTCCATGAAGCCGAAACCGTAGAGCATCGGGACGAGCTGCCCGGCCGTGAGCGCCGCTCCCGCCGCGACGGGAAGACTCAGGATCAGCACGATTTCCAGAGCCGGCCGGGCGACAGCCCTCAGGTGCTCGCTTCCGCCGACGAATGCCGACGCTAGTCTGGGAAGCCAGGCCGTAGACAGAATCACTGGAACGAACAGCAGCGCCCCCAAGAGTCGCAGCGGAACGCTATACCAACCGACCACTCTCGCGGAAGTCAACAGCGAGAGCAGAACGGAATCGATCCACAAGTAGACGGTGAAGTTGATTACGGTAAGCCAGTAGGGAAGGCTCGAGACGGCGAGAGCTCGCACCCCCGCGGGGTCCCACCGCAGGCCGAAAGAGAAGAATGGCCGGATCCACAACAGGTTCAACAGGACGGTGATCGCGGCTACACACAGAGAGAGCAGCATCAGCGAAATGACGCCAAACCCCGCGAGGACCAGGGCGATTCCTAATGCGGTTACCAGCGCGGTGTTGATCCCCCTGCCGAACGCAATGTATTCCATGCGTTCGATCCCCTGGAACGCCGACTGGATCGGTTCGACGAGTAGGCCGAGGAACATCGACGCGGTAGCGATCCAGAGGAGCGTCGCTTGGAAGCTGTCATAACGAGCGATCTGGATGAACAGGGCCATTAGCACGACGGATGGCAACACGGCGGCCAGCCTGGCGCCGATAGCCGTCCCAAGCAAGCGGGAGCCTTCTTGCCGGTCCCGCGCGATCTCCTTGACGAGCAGGGTATTAATGCCGAGCCCCGCAATGGCAGCGACGATCGAAGTTGCCGACAACGCCACCACATATTGGCCAACGGCCCGTGGTCCCAGAGTGCGTGGAACAACGATGGTCCACAACAGGCTCAGGATCCAGGTGAACAGTTGACCGCCGGCGAGCGCCACGATGTTTCGGGCCAGCCGGCTGTGAGCGGTCGGGACCGCGTTCAGCTGCTGGCCAGGCGCAATCTTTAGTGCCATATAGTCCTCGCGGCGGCAGGGGCGTCCTCGCCGGTCTGTTGGCCCAGCGCTGAGCCACGCTCATTCGTAGGAACGGACCTTCGCGCCTGGACGGTAGAACGCTCGGCCAGCTCGCTGAGGTGCCTGGCCAACCTGGACGCGTAGTCATTGAGGTTGTACCGACTTGAGGCCACGTGGCGGGCCTGCCATCCTAGCCGTGCTCGCACATCCGGGCGCGCCAGGAGAAATCGAACGGCACGACGCAGCTCCCCGGCGTCACCGGGTGGTACGTAGAGACCCGACACGCCGTCCTGGACGATGTCAGCCTGGCCATCTGTGGCGGAAACGACGCAAGCCTTGCCCATGGCCATGGCTTCGAGCAGGGTGGTCACGCCTGCCTGGAAGTCGGTTGGAATGAGCGGGATAACGACCACTTGGGCGCGCGCGTACAGGGCTCGCAGCGAGCGATGGTCGATTTGGGCGAGTTCGAAGTTGGGTGACCATCGCTCGGGGGCGCGCGACCGCGCTCCGGGCGAATGAGTACTCCCGCGAGCGATGATTACCTGCTCCCTGAGGTCGCCGCAGGCCTGTGCCAGGGTCAGATAATCGCGATGTTCCTGGCCGGCCGAGACGATGACCGATTCCTCGCGCCCGGAGATCGGATTCCAGAACTCGGTATCGATTCCGTACGGGACGAATGCGAGCTGGGAACCGGCGGTCCGCAGCCGCTGCCGCGCCCGCTCGAGTTGATGGCGCGAATGGAACACGATCCGAGTGACGCCGCGCTCGATCGAAAGGACGGTAAAGAGCGCGCGCTTCAACCTGGTCGTCAGGTGGTGCGCGATCATCAGGTGCGGGCGTCCATCGCCGAGCACCCGCGTAGCCAGCGCGAACGGGATACCGACGTGCTCTCCGTCAGAAAAGACAACGTCGAATTCGCGCATCCGCTGCAAGGCGGCCGCGACGTGTCGAATCGATTGCGGTGCGGACCGGTTCCGCTGGGAACCTCCGAGCTGCGACCAGTCAAGCAGGTGGACGCCGTAGTCTCGCTCAAGTAGAAGATATTCTGGGCATGGGCGTCGCTTGGCGGCCACGTCTGAACGGATGCCCGGACTCAGCCGCTCGGAGACCAACATCAAGGTGCGCGGCCCAGTCATCGAGGTCCTCCGCCGGCGTAGCGCACCTTGGACTGTCTCGTTTCGGCGTGAATAATATGAGCCGGCACCCCAACGGCCGTTGCGCCGGCCGGGACATCGTCGATCACCACCGCATTTGCCCCGATCGTGCAGTCATTGCCCAGGCGGATGCCGCCAAGAATGCGGGCGCCCGCACCAACGAACACCCCATCGCCGATGACTGGAAATTCCCACGTGCTGCGCATCCCCACGGTGACAGCGTGAATGAAGCTTGCGTTCGCGCCAATGCGCTGGGCGATGATGACGCTACCGAAGGGGTGCGCAATGTAGAGCCCCGGACCGATTGGCACACCGCATCCGATCTCGATTCCGAAAAGAAGAAGATTTAGATGCTGCAAGAAGAGAGGGAGCCCCCTGATTCCGCGACGCTTGCACCAGTTAGACAAGCGATAAATGCCCGTCGCCCAGACTGCCGGATTACGCCAGAAAAGACCGATGGCGTCCCGAAGCCTCAGGTGTTCAGAGCTTGGTTCCGCCCCTTGCGGGCGCCTTCCGCGATCCAACCATCGCTTCAAGTCCTCACCGAAGGCGCTCATGACTTGAGCCTCAACGGCGCACCTCGGCGGAAGGCCCGGTCACGACCTGTCCCGGCGGGACGTCGCGCGTCACGATGGCCCCGGCGCCGATGATGGCGCCGTCGCCGATCGTGACTCCTTTAAGGATCAGGGCTCGGGCGCCGACCCACACGCGGTCGCCGAGACGAACTGGCCGATTGACGACCTCACGCCCCGGCATGGCGTGCTGGTCGGTGTCCATGATGAGGACATCCCAGCCGATCATGCAGTACTGACCGATCGACACGTCCTGCCAGGCGATGACCTCCACGTTGCGATTGAGGAACGTGCCTGTCCCGATGCTAAGTCGAGCTTGCGGCCCCACCTCAAGCCGTACGCCGGGCGAAAACAAGCAGCAGCCGGCTTCGACCCAGCCACCGAGATTACGGATTCGGGGCCTCGGCGAACCGGGGGCGCAGGCCAGCCAGCCGGATTGGTTGAACTGGCGGGACAGCCACCATCCCCGGATCCGGTAGCTGGGCGGGTACCGCGTCAGTCGCGGCGCCAGCTCGACGGTCACGTGAGGGAGCCCGGCGTCCATGCCAACTCCTCTGCTGGGCGGTCGGCCAACTGTGTCATTAGGCTGAGGATCGAGCGGTTGTTGCGGTCCGCGTCGTGCTCGCGCTCGGCAATCTCTCTGGAGCGGCGGCCCATCGCTCGCCGCAGCATCGGCCGTTCAATCAACGTCTCGACCGCGCGCCGCAATGACGCGACGTCGCCGACCGGAACGAGATAGCCATTCTCGCCATCGCGAACCATCTCGCGGATCGCGCCCACATCAGAGGCGACAACTGGTAATCCGGAGGCCATCGCCTCGGCGATCGCCTGCGGCGAGCAGTCCCCGCGACTGGGAAGCACAAACAGATCGGCTCGTCGGTAAAGGTCAATGAGGGCCTTCGATTGCGGTGCCATTCCACGGTGAATGCGACACGATACGTTGCCGGGCACGGGAGGCGCTGCGGAGCTCGTCACGATGTCCAGCTCGACGGTGCCGGCCATGTCTTGGGTGGCACGGAGCAGATCGGCCCCACCCTTCCGCAGAAAGTCCCCACCTACGAATAGCACGCGCACGGCCCCATCAGCTGCGACGGGCGGGGCAGGGCGGAACCGGGCGAGGTCGACGCCCGGCGGGATCACAGAGACTCGCTCCGGCAAGGTACCGTAGTCGCGGAGGAGGGAGTCAGCCGCCCATTGTGACCACGTAACAAGGGCGGCCGCTCGGGCGAACGCTCGGCGGTGGATGAGCCGCTTTCCGGCTTCGGCCATTCCCCCTTGGCGTCGGTGGCCATACGGCGCGCCCACCGAGTCGAAGCCGCGGGATGTGGCGTCGAGTGAGACAACGGTGGGAGCACGGCGCATCTCGTCATGTACGAGCAACGCCACTACGTGCGTGTGAACGTAGACGGCATCAACGGGTCCCTGTCGAAATCGCTTTCGAAGGGCTGCCCGCGCCGCCCAGCTGGCACGCACCGACCACGTGCGCAATCCAGGCAGGCGGCGCATCACTGGCACGGCATCGAAGGTGATCGGGATGATGGTGGCTTCAATATCGGGCTGCGCCGCGAGGACCCGCTCCAGGTTCCGCGCGTGGGCGGCGTGACCCAATGTCTGCTCCAGGACGAAGACAAACCTATGCATCGGACAGCCGCGGGAGCCGGTTTAGGAGTCCAAGCGCGGCACCGAAAAAGATGACGTTGCGGTAGTTCTCGAGCTGGATGTCGCCGTACGCCATCACCAGCTCGGCCACGACGGCTGCGGTCACAAACGCGGCGGCTGCCGACAGTAGTCGCGACCTTTGATGGGCGGTCTGGTGGATGCCCTCCAGCAGGGCCATCCCGACGAGTCCCCAGAAGGCCACCATGCCGATGATGCCCATGCGCATGCCGACCCAGAGAATGGTGTTGTGCGGGATGTAGTTCCAAAAGGGATAGATGTGGGAGATGTCCGCCAGGGGCGCGACTGCGGGCATCGGTCGGCCGAAGCCGATCCCGATCAGGGGGTTGCTGCGAAAGGCCGCGACGATATCGGCGTTCTCGGACACCCGGTACTGGTCCGATGAGATGTCCCTGGCGCTCGCGACGCCGACCAGGGCCCGGACAGGGCGGAGGACCTGCCCAGCGAATCCGTAGTCGTGGTTCCAGTAGGCTGGGATGAAGACCGCGAGGGCCACCAACCCGGCCGCGGCTCCGAGTATGATTCGGCGCCGCTGGCGTGGCTGAGCACGAAACGCGAGAAAGGCGACCACTGTGACACCCGCGGCCAGGGCGATGATGCCCACACGGCGCTCGTTGGCCAACAGGGCAATCGTGGCCAGCGGCGCGACCAGCAGCAGGGGCACCACGACGCGCCGATCAGCGCGCCAGAGCAACGCCACTACCACCGCGACCAGAAGGAGGCCCAGGAAGTAGGAATCCTCGTGGCCGAGTATGGCGTCGAGCCCGCCCGTGCCGCGATGCAATGTCACGGCGTAGCGATACGTGCCGATCAACGCCTTGAGAGAGACGGCTGCCAGGGCCAGGAACGCTAAGCGCGACACGTAGCGGCGCTCTGTAACCAGGCTACTGACGAGGACGAACAGGATGAAGCCATACACTTGCGGCCGGAGCTCCCACAGCGAGATCCTGAAGTCGCCGCCCGCCGCAAGCCCGCGGATCTCGGACATGACAGTGACCAGCACGAAGGCAACATACGGAGCTACCAGGCGGCCGGTCGGAAGACGCAACTCGCCCGCAGCAGTCGCTTTGGCGAGCCCGATGGCGATGGCGACGATCATCACAATCTCTGCGGGCGTGATCGCCACAGGAGCCAGTCGCGATGTGTCGAGGTTGAGGAAGAACGGGACCCGATCCGTCAGGGAATCGGCGAACCCCAACGGGAAGATCTCGATCATCGCCGCCGCCGCGACCAGGACGTAAACACCGCGGATCGGTGCGTGCCAGAACCAGATAAGGATCAGGGCGGCTGGGAGAATGGCCAGGGCAATGCCCAAGGCGGGCAGGATCAGCGTCGCGGCAATAGCCGGAATCAGGAGGGCAAGGAGGGCCAGGAAAGTGGTGCGCGCGATGGCTGCCTGTTCCCGCTGGAGGGCATCCGCTGTGCGAAGGCTAATCACCCGGGAACCTCCGGCGATGCCGATGCCGGAAACGTCCGCATCAGCTCAGGTACTGCCAGAGCGAGGCAGCGATCGCTCCGACGGCGACGGCCACGTACGTGGCGCCGCTGGCGCGCCTCCTGAAAAATCCGACCACAAAAATCGCTATCACGAGAACCAGGAATGGCATGTTTGCCTACATCAGCCGCCGAAGCCATCGCGGTGTTTTGACCACTTCCGCGTTCAGGACGAGTCCTGCGATCCGCTCCCTTCCCACCAGGCCGATTGACCGTTCCACGTCATCGATCGGCGTGACGCCTTGCCGCACGACGAGTACGAGGCGGTCCGCCAGCCGAGCGGCCAGCGTGCCGTAGGGGACTCCTAACAACGGCGGCAAATCCAGGACGACGTTGCGGAATCGCGACCGCAGCTCCTCCACCAGCCCGCTCTGCACCAGGCGGTGGATTGCCCGCGTGGGGTTGACGAAGGAAGCTCCCGCGCACAGGACAACCAGGTTGTCGAGCGAGGCGGTCTGGACGAGCGGGGGCGATGTGGTGCCATCGAGCCAGTCGGCAAGCCCGCGGTTGGAGGGTGCGCCGACGATCCGCGCGAGTGGAATCTGCTCAAAATCGCATTCCACAAGGAGCGTTTGGTCAGAGCTATCCGCCGCCAGGGCGGCAGCCATACCTAGTGCCACCGACGTCCTGCCCTCACGAGCCCAGGCGCTCGTGACGCCGATAACGCCGACCTGTGCGGCTCCAGATGGTGAGGCTGAGAGGTAGATCTGACGGCAGCGTTCAATAAGGCCTGGCGGTAGCATCACGTCCCGGTTCGCCCATTCGACGGCTTGGGTAGTGAGCGTGGAGGGATCGGCCTCGAGCCCTCCCGCCGGGGGCGCTCCCAGGTAAGCGCTTGCCACGTGCAGCTCAACCGGATCGTTCACCAGAGCTTCTCCATATGTGGGAGGCGCGGGATGTTCGCCACCACTGGCAAACCCGTCCGACGCTCGAGATCGCGGGGATCCCGAGCCGCTCGGTCGGCCGCGGCCAGGATCAACAGATAAATAACCGCGGCGGTGAAACATGCGAGCCACACCAAAAGCGCCCGCTGGATAGCCCCGAGGCTAATCGGATCCTGCCCAAGCCGCGCAGGATCGATGACCCGCGAGCTGGTGCTCAGCGCGCCTGCAGCGCCGAGACCGATCAGTTGCGCCTGGCTGAGCTCTTGCGCGAGCGCCGTGACCTGAGATTGATCGCGGTCGCGCTGATCGACGAGGAGCAAGAGCTCCGGCGTGCTTGGGGCATCCGCCAGGGTCACTCGCGGATGGGCCTTAAGATACTGCCGCAGGGCGTCCCCCGACGCACTCGCCGTCTTTTGCGCATTCTGCAGCTGCGAGGTGAGGTACGTGCTGGCGCCCTGGGCATCCTGCTGCTGAAGTTGGACGACCCGTTGCCGGAAGAGTTCCAACGTATCATTCAGGACCTCGAGGCACAGCGCGGGAACCTGGCAGGTGTAGCTGATCGCGACCAGGTGAGAGCCTGGTGAAGTAACTTTGACCTGTCTGGGCAGCGACCGGATCATCCCCTCGCGCTCCTGCGGCTGGGTAACAGACCCCGATGCCGCCAGCCTCGCCCCCACCGCGTCTTGAAAGTCCCGAGTCTGCAGTAGTTGCTGTAGAACGTCCGCCTGGTTCTGTGAGGGCGTCGCGTACGGATTCCACCCCGTGGCCGCGGCGGCGGATCCAAAGTAGGCAGGACTCTCGACCCACATAGCCGCCGACCCCTGGTGCACCTTTCCCATGGTTAGGCTGGCCACTGTGAACGCTCCCGGTACGAGGAGAACGAGGAGGAGGAACCGAATCCAGTGACGGAACACGATGTCTACGTACTTAGCCATGAACAGCTCCCTTTGCGATCCTCTCCCGCGTCAGGATCCCCGCGAAGGCTACGAGGTCGCGGGCATACCGGGGCCCGAGTCGCACCGGTTCTTGTGCCAGACGGGCCAGCCATTCTAGGCCGGCATCTCGCATCCAACGGGGAGCCCGCCAGCGGTAGCCTGCGAGGAAATCCACCGTGCCGCCAATGCCGATCGCGACCGGGACATTCAGCTCGGAGAGATGCAGATCCAGCCAGTACTCCTGCTTCGGGTTGCCGAAAGCGACGAGTAGGATGGCCGGCGCAGCATCCGCCACCCGGCGGGCGGTATCTCGGTCCATCAGTTCAACGCCGCGCTCGGAAGGAGCATCCACCCCACAAAGCCGAAGTCCCGGGTAGCGAGTCACCATCCGCCGGGCGGCCTCGAAAGCGACCTCCGGCCGCCCTCCCAGCAGGTATACCGGATGGCCCGACTTTGCTACTCGAGCGAGAAGTCGCGGGACAAGGTCGGCGCCAGCCGCGCGCTCCGGAACGGTGTAGCCGAGTGCACGCAGAGCCCAGAGCAGGGGCGTCCCATCGACCAGGTTCATGGCCGTGCGGTTCAGGATGGCCTGGAGCCACATATCGTCTTGCGCGCGCACGATGAAGTCGAGGTTGATGGTGGCGATTTGATGACCGACGGGACTATCCACGAACTCCTCGATGCGGTCGAGGATCTCATCGGCGGTCAGCAGGTCGAGAGGGACTCCCGCAAAGCGAGGCCGGGACGGCAACTGCTTGACTCGTTCCAAGTCAGTACGCCCCGCGGCACGTCGCCACGACCCAAAAAGTCTTCGCGATCAGTTGCAGGTCGAGCCAGAAGCTCCAATGATCGATGTAGTAGAGGTCGAGCGCGACGAGGTCGTCAAACGAACAGTCCGACCGCCCGCTGACCTGCCAGAGGCCAGTTAGCCCTGGAATGACCGTGAGACGACGGGCCTGGTGCGCCGTATACTGGCTGACTTCGTGGCCCAGTGGAGGTCGGGGGCCGACCAGGCTCATCTCTCCGCGAATCACATTGGCCAGCTGGGGGAGTTCGTCGAGACTCGTGAGCCGCAGGAAGCGGCCAAGGCGCGTGACGCGCGGGTCTTTGCGCACCTTGAAAAGCGGCGGCTGAACTTCGTTTAGATGCGCCACCGGCTCGAGGCCTGCCTCGGCGTTTGGGATCATCGTGCGGAGCTTGAAGAGTCGGAACGGCCTTCCATTGAAGCCCACCCGCTCTTGGACGAAGATTGGATTGCCAGGCGACTCGCACCAGATGGCGGCCATAAGGCAAAGCAGCAAAGGCGTCAGCGCCACGAGCGCCACGACAGCAAGGATGACGTCGAACGTCCGCTTGATGGCAGCCGGCGGTCGGGCGAGGTGGACGCTTGACGCCTGAGCTTCCTGGATCACGAAAATACCCTGTCTCGCTTGCCGAGTCCTAGTCCCCATCAGACAGATTCGCCAGCGGGACATCGGCAACGTTATGATCCGACGGTCGGCGGCACATCAGGCCGGTGTCCTGAGTTGGAGCGGGACAAGTTAGTCGCTGGCAGTGGCCGTCGGCTAGGGAAGCACCTTCCGCTTAGAAGCGACGATCAGAGCCATGGCGAGGGCGCCCAGCGTCGCGCCGAGGCAGAAACCCAAGACAAACCAGATCATTGGCACCAGCCGGACTGCCGGGTACGGCGGCGTTCCACGGACTACAGGCTACTCGTTGCCGAGGCTTGGCTTCAGGCCGAAGAAGCGTGCAGGCCAACAGACGTCAGCGCCGGCTCGTAACCTGCTACGAGCCCCTCCCTTGCGGCGAAGAGGATGGCCTCCGCTCGTCCGTTCACAGCGAGCTTCGCATAAATGTTGGAAACGTGATTGCGTACGGTCTTGTCGGTAATTTTGAGCCTACTTGCGATCGTGCGATTCGGTGACCCCTCAGCCAGTGCCTTGAGGACCTCGACCTCGCGTTCCGTCAGCGCATCCGGATGTGACGCGCGTTCTCCTGCGACGTAGCCCCGCATGAGCCGGCTGTTGAATAAGCCGCTTCCCCTGAATGTGAGGCGGATGGCAGCCATAACTTCCTCGAGGCTCGCATCCTTCAAAAGGAAACTGTCGACCTTCGCCTCCATAGCGCGGCGGAAGAAGCTCTCGCTGGCGTAGACGGTCATCGTGATGACTTTGATGGCGGGAAGCCGGTCGCGGATTCTTACGGCCGCTTGTAGACCGTCGAGCCTCGGTAAGCCGATGTCCATCAAGACAAGGTCAGGCTGGAGCTGGATCACCCGGCGGACTGCGTCCTCCCCGTCCGCAGCTTGTCCGACGACCGCCAGGTCCGGCTGGCCCGAGACCATCCCAGCGAGGCTCTCGCGGAACAGCGTCTGGTCGTCCACGATGAAGACGCGGATGACCGGAGAGGATCGAGAACCCTCGACGACCGCTTCACCGCCAATCATCGGAGGTCGACCTGCCCGACCACAACCGTGCCGCCCTGGGGCATCTTTCGGATCTCAAACGTGCCGCCAATCTTCGCCATGCGTTCTGCGTTGGCGAGCAGCCCATTTCCTGTTTCGTTCGCCGATGTCACACCAACGCCGTCGTCGCGGACTGTGATCAGCATGCGTCGGTTCGCTGCAGTCAGTGTGACGCGCACATGCTGAGCGCCCGCGTGGCGCACGATATTAGTAATCGATTCCTTGATGACCTGGGCCACCTCTCGCGATACCCCTGGTCCCGCCCGTCGTGCCGTCCGATCCTCCCACTCGAGTTTGCAGCCGACGTCCCTTAGCGTTGTCTCCGCGTAGCGCCGCGCCTCTTCGAGCGGGTCCGTGGTTGTGTCTGGAGTTCGCAGATTTCCCACCAACTCTCGTGTAGCGTCGAGCGCTTTCTGCGCCGCCGCCTCCAGGACCTCGAGATCGTCGCCCCGCACGCCTTTGTCCATCGCCCAGCGCGTCCTCGCCAGGAGAGCGGTGAGGGCCTGGCCCACGCCGTCGTGCAGTTCGCGAGACAGACGCTGGCGCTCTGCGGATTCTGCTCGGCCTGCTAGCCGCCGGCGCTCCAATGCGCGTGCCTTCGAGACCAGACGTGCGAGCTGGACGAGATCACCCACTCGGAGCGCTACGAGCTCCAGCCGTGCCAGCGATTCAGAGCTCAAGAGCCCGCTCCGGACGCGCTCTTCGCCCACGATCAGTACGCCCGCCACCCCGGGTCCCGCACCGAATGGCAAGATGGCCCCCGCAGAGGTCCCAGCCGAGAAGAGCTGTCGCTGCTCCACCGCATCTCGCATCTTCGAGGGCTCCCCTTCCATGACGACTGCCTGCCAGTCGCGAAGGGCGGCGGCACAGTGCGGCATTTCGGCCAGCGGCCAGAATTCACCCCGCACGTGGGCTGCCGGCCTTCTTCCCCCCGATGCCTTGACCCTCAGGCGATGCCCCTCGCGGATGGCGAGTGTCCAGCAGGTCACGTCAAGCGACGACTCGAGGGCCTGCTCCAGCTGAAGATACGTCGAACCGCTGGCCGGCAATCGGTCGATGCTCAACGCACGAAGCAACTCAGGGGGATCAAGGAGCCGACCGGTGCCTGCCGCAGCTTGCCGACGCCCCGTCGCCGCGAGTCCGGGCAGCCACGCTGCTAGCTCGAGCCGGCGCAACTCTTCGAGTCCGAGAATACCGACGGTAGTCCCCAGGAGGCCGATGGTGCCGATCGCCTTACCGCTGCCGAAAGTTGCGATGGCCCCCGACTGGAAGCCTTGACCAAGACACCATTCGGCCCATGGGCTGGCATCTGCCTGTGGGGTAATGAGCAGAGACTGGGCCGGCGGCGGCGGCAGGTTCTCAAAAGTGAGCTGGAACGCCGAACGCGGAGCGGCAGCTGAAAACACGGTGGCACATGCCCGGCGTGGCCATGTCAGCCAGGCGACGTCGGCTGCAGTTCCTTCGATTACTTTCCGCAGGAGGCTGACGAAGCCGGATGGAGAGCTGTCGGTGTTGCTTGAGCCGACGAGCCCGCGCGGAACTAGCCCGTACTCCCGTCCGGTCAACTGGTACCTCGAGATCACCCTTGCCTCTCCGTCGGTAGCCGACTGCCGCATGCCGTGTTGGCACGTTTGGGGTAGGACTGCGCCCCCAATCCCCCGAAGAAACCTCGGCCCCTCTAAGCCTTGTCGCGGATAGTGACAGTTCGATCGACCTATGTCAACAGGGAAGCGTCAAGTCCCATTCAGATACGGTGAAGAGTGACCCTTTGGACTTGCCGCAAGTGCTAGTAGGCTCGTATCAGGTTGCCCTTGAGCTTGCCTCGAGCCAGCGCGGACGGGACCGAGGCGGTGCGTTGACAAGGCCCGTAGATCATGACGGTATGGATGAGTCCGCTCGTCGCTACAGAACGTGTTCAACCTATCGTTCGCGCCTACGAGAAACAGGCCGGGGGAGGGAGCTTCAGGCGTTAGTGGCCGACGGGGCCGTAATAGCCGTTCAGGTCGATGACGAGGTCGGCGTAGCCCGCGGCATTGTAGACGTCGAACCCCGCGGGACCCAGCTTGGTGATGACCAGGTTGGGGATCGTCTGTCCGGTGGTGAAGTTCAGGTCGGAGGCCAGCGGCTGCGGTGACCCGTCGGGCCACAGTGTGAGGTAGCTGGGCGCCGCCGCAGCGACCGCGGTGACGTTGGCGACAATCGCTGTGACCCCGATGGCGGCGGTGTCCGTGAACTGGACGGTCGCCACGCCGGCATCCCGGATCGGCCCGAAACCGGACCGAGTGTCGAGGATCCGCTGCGGCGGGATGGCCGCGAAGCGGCTTCCACCGGCGGCGCTGCCGGCGTCCGTGAACCATCCGTTGACGTCCACGATCACGTCGACCCGGCCGTAGGCGTTGAAGATGCCAATCTGGCCACCCGCGCCGACCGGGACGATGACGCGGTTCGGCAGCGACTGGCCGGCCTGAAAATTGATGTTCGAGGTCGTCGGCGTCGCGGATCCGGCGGGAAAGATTGACAGATTGCTCGCCGAGCTGGCGTTGGTCGCCGTCACATTCAGCGCCACCGCGGCGGCGCCGGCCGGCGGAACGCCTCCCTTCCCGGTCACCTGAAGATTGCGGGTCTGCCCCTGGCCAAGCGGCCCTCCGTTACTCCGCGTGTCGAGCAGTCGGGCCGGCGGCAGCGCGTTGAAGAGCCCGGCGTTCGTGGGGGACGCGCTCGGGCCATACCAGCCTTCGACATCGACCACCACATCGGTCTGCCCGCCGCCATTGAAGAAGCTGACCGTGCCGTTGACCCCGAGGGGCACCGTGACCAGGTTCGCTACCGTCACCCCAGCGGTCCAATTGAGACTCGACGTTCCTGGCCGAGTGCTTCCCTCCGGGTAGACGGTGAGGTAGCTCGGTGCGGTCGTGTTCGTCACGGTGACGTTGAGCACCACGGCGTCCGCGCCGCTGGGCGGAACCCCACCGCGCCCAGGCACCGCCAGGCTGAGGGTTACCCCGGGCCCGACCGGCCGACGCGGAACGCCGCCGGTCCCGTCGCGGGTGTCGAGGATCCGAGCCGGGCTCAGCGGCTGATACGTGTCTTGCGGAACCGGCGTCGGGCCCTGGAACGTCGACGACGCGGTGCTCATGCCGGGGCCGACCGCATTGCCGTCCATGATCACCGCCATGTTGTTGAAGGTCGCGTAGGACGACTCGAAGGTCGCCTTGCTGATCCACTGCGTCCCGAACCAG
>Ga0209011_1000222_pt1 | contig 24370 bp, 23 predicted proteins | sample BlaSpr_A8_OM1_M3_FD_187986 | JGI IMG/M metagenome (GOLD analysis project Ga0209011, IMG submission 187986) | Forest soil microbial communities from Thunder Bay, Ontario, Canada - Black Spruce, Ontario site 2_A8_OM1_M3 (SPAdes) (version 2) | ecosystem: Environmental > Terrestrial > Soil > Boreal... | reverse complement strand
CCACTCCGAGCGGCCCTTCGTCCTGCTTGCCCAGCCGAGCCTCTTCGATCCCACCCGCGCCACGGCAGGGAAGCACATCGCTTGGGCCTATTGCCACGTACCCAACAGCTCCACCGTCGACATGCTCGAAGCCCTCGAGTCGCAAATCGAGCGTTTCGCTCCCGGCTTCCGGGATTGCATCCTCGCCCGCCGCGTTTTCTCGCCCGCCGCCCTCGAAGAAATGGACTCCAACCTAATCGGTGGTGACATCTCCGGCGGCGCCATGGATCTCCGCCAATTCTTCTTTCGCCCCACCTGGCGCCATTACGCCACACCCCTTCGCAACGTCTATATCTGCTCTTCCTCCACTCCACCCGGAGGCGGGGTTCACGGCATGTGTGGCTATCACGCTGCAACACTGGCCGCCTCACGTCTGTAGTGGGTCGCCGCGGAGCACCGTCCCGTTCAATGCGCCCAGCAACCATTCAACCCGAAAAATCCCCATCCAATGAATTACGCTTCCGTTATCTTCCGTCATCATGCTATCGTTCCTCATGTCTGCCTCTTTCCAGCTCCCCCATCGCGTCGAGTTCCAAGGTTTGTCTTTGCCACTTCTTGCCGTCTCATTTTTCTCAATTCTTTTGTTTTCTGCCGGTTGGCGCCTCTTTGCGCTATCTTTTGGTCTCCTGGCTCTCTTTTTTAACGTCGTGTTGTTTGTTTTCAGCGACTTGCAGCCTCTTTTTGCAAAACACCCGGGGTGGGGGGTACCCCTCCAGTGAAAGCCTGCGTCCTCCAATCTCCCGCCCCGATTGAAACCAACCCCCTGGTTTTTGCGGATTACCCTACCCCACGGCCCGCGAGTGGGGACGTATTGGTTCGCGTTTCTTACTGCGGTGTCTGCCGGACTGACTTGCACGTAGTCGAAGGAGAATTGCCGCCGCGCAAATCGCCGGTGATTCCGGGTCATCAAGTCATCGGTGTGGTTGAAAAGCTGGGAGCCGGCGCAAGCAGGTTCCCCGTCGGTGCACGCGTAGGAATTGCCTGGTTGCATCACACCGACGGCACCTGCGAATTCTGCCGCTCCGGCGCGGAAAATCTTTGTGACCACCCCACTTTCACTGGCTATTCGGTGGACGGCGGCTACGCAGAGTACATTGTCGCGCCAGAAGACTTCATCTATGCCATCCCGGAGCAATTTCCCGACGAGCAAGCCGCTCCGCTGCTCTGTGCCGGAATTATCGGGTTTCGCTGCCTCCGTCTGTCTGGGATTAGGCCCTACGGCAAGTTGGGCTTCTACGGATTTGGCGCCGCCGCCCACGTTGCCATTCAAGTGGCGCGGCACTGGAACATCGAAGTGTATGCGGCGACTCGCGACGCGCGGCACCAGAAGCTCGCTCTCGAGCTAGGTGCAAAATGGGCCGGCGGCACCTTCGCCGATCCTCCTGTCAAGCTCGATGCCGCCATCGTGTTTGCCCCGGCAGGGGAGATAGTTCCCGCCGCGTTGAAAGCGCTGCGCAAAGGAGGCACCCTCGTTCTTGGCGGCATCCACATGAGCCCCATTCCATCCTTCGACTACGACCTGCTCTATCAGGAGCGCGTGATTCGCAGCGTGGCTAACAACACGCGCCAGGATGGGGAAGATTTCCTGCGCGTCGCAGCCGAAATCCCCATTCGTACGCGCACGCAACTCTTCCCCCTGCGCGAAGCCAACCATGCCCTCAACGCGCTGAAAAACGACGCAATCCAGGGCGCAGCGGTGCTAAAGGTGGAGGCATCAGATCGAGCGTAACGGCGGGCGACTGCTAATGTGTTCGCTCCTGGGACGACGGTTCCCGCAATCGGTCAGAGGTCTCATGTCAACGTGCTGGAACAGCGTGTAATGATTTGAAAGAACGGCGGTTAACACGATTTTGCGCTGGAAGGGAGACTGCCTTACAGCTATCGTCAACGAACGCTGCGGGCGAAAGGGGCAATCGGCGACATGTTAGCATCGATGTCCGAGACTCCCACTGAAGTGAGAACCATGCTGTCGCGAATTTTGATTGCCGACGATCAGCCCGACGTGCTGCGGGCTTTGTGCCTCCTGCTAAAAGGGCACGGCTATTCCACCGAAACGGTTACCTCGCCGTCGGATTTGCTGGAGGCGCTCCGGCGTAGGGAGTTCGACCTTTTGCTGATGGACTTGAATTACGCGCGCGATACAACTTCCGGCCGTGAAGGCCTGGATTTGTTGGCGCAGCTTAAAGCGATAGACAGTGTGCCGCCGATTGTGGTGATGACCGGTTGGGCCACCGTCGGCATCGCCGTCGAAGCGATGCAGCGCGGCGTCACCGACTTTGTCGAAAAGCCCTGGACGAATTCGCAATTGCTGGAAGTCTTGCGCAAGCAGATCACGCTAGGGCGCGAGCGCCGGGAATCCGCGCGACTCGCGGTGCAGGAAACGCAAGCACAGAAAGTAATCGCTTCGCAGTTTCACGAGCAGGAGCACGAAATTGCGGAAGCGCGCGCGATTCAAGAAGGATTTCTGCCCAAGGGAATTGCGCAGCTTGCCGGATACGAAATTGCCGGCGCGTGGCAATCCGCCCGCGTCGTCGGCGGAGATTATTTCGATGTGCTTCCTTTTGATGAGGAACGCATTGGACTGTGCATCGCGGATGTAGCGGGTAAGGGATTGCCGGCGGCGTTGTTGATGTCGAATTTGCAGGCCGCCGTGCGTGGCTTGGCGTCGCCTTCGGTAGCCCCGGAGGAATTGTGCGCACGACTGAACGCTCTGCTGTACCGCAACATGGCCAGCGATCGGTTCGTCACTCTGTTTTACGCGCAGCTCGATGGGCGCGCGCGTCTGCTGCGCTATGTGAGCGCCGGGCACAATCCACCCTTTGTTTTGCACCGCGATGGCTCGCACGAGCGCCTGCGTGAAGGCGGCGGCGTTCTGGGTGTTTTTGCAAATCAGGCGTTTAAGTGCGGCGTAGCGCAATTGCAGAGCGGCGACCGCATGGTCCTTTTCACTGATGGCGTCACCGAAGCGTGCAACGCCGATGAGGAAGAGTTTGGTGAAGAGCGGCTGCTGACGGTGCTCCAGGAAAATCGCAGGCGGAGCGCTGTGGAGATTCAGAAGGAGATTTTGCTGGCAGTGTCCGGCTTCAGCCACGGAGTCTGGCACGATGACGCCACGCTGCTGGTGATCGCAGTAGATTGAGGCGCGCTTGTAGGAGTGTAGCATTGCTACGCCCCAGCTCGCCGAAGGTAAGCATTGACGAGCGCACGCCTCTTCTGTGTGGCGCAGCATGCTGCGCCAGTAGTTAAAACAGCCTCGTCGCTACGAATTCGGCGATGGCGCCGAGAGTTAGATTTGGTTGGTCGCGGTGCGGAGAGTGGCCGCAGCGAGGAAGAATCAGCGTTTGCGCCGCGGGTACACGACGCTGGATGCCTTCCACTTGAGCTAAAGTTCCGTACTCGTCGTTCTCGCCTTGGATCACGAGCGTGGGGCAAGTGATCGCCTCGAGGTACTCCTCGATGTTCCAGTTGCGAAAATGCGGATCGAGCCAGATGTCATTCCATCCGCGAAATGTTTCGTCGATGTGTTCGTGGTAGCGCGCCAGCTTTTTCGCTAGGTCGGTGGATTCGTAGAGCTCGCGAATCGCGGTGATGCTCCGGATGCTCAGATCCTCAACGAAAACATGCGGCGCCTCGAGAATGAGCCCGCGCACAAGCCCAGGCCCAAGTGCCCGCGTAAATTAAAGCGATGGAGGCGCCATCGCTGTGTCCGAGAAGAATGGGCTGCTGAATCTCAAGTTGCCGCAGCAGTTCTGGGAGCACCATTTTCGCTTCGTGATGCATGAAGTCGAAGCAGCGTTTTTCGGCGAGGCGCTCCGATTTCCCGTGGCCATACCGCGAATACGCCAGAACGCCGCAGCCCGTCGCGTCCGCCACGCGCTCCGGGAAATCCCTCCACATGGCGATAGAGCCGAGACCTTCGTGGAGCATGACAATGGTTGAATCCGCACCGGCAAGTGCGTACCGCAGCGTTTCCAGCCGCTTGCCGTTCACAGTGAGGTATCTGAATTCTGGAGTGGCGGCCAAAACCGGATCTCCTAGAATCGCATTAGAAAATCGATTCTCTGGGACGCGAAGATGGAGTATGCTCAACCGCGCCTGAAACGCTTAGTCCTGTATTATATGCGCGCGAGGTCGAGGCACTCCGCAAAAACTCAATTCTCACGGGGGATTTATGCAGCGTCGTGACGTTTTGAAAATGCTGGCGACGGGGGCGGTGCTCCCGGTTTTTTCTTCGCCGCTGGCGGCTTTTTTTAGACAGGCGCAGGCGCAGACCGGGCCGGGATACAAGCTGCGCACGCTGAATCCGCACCAGAATTCCACGGTGGTGGTGATGACGGATTTGATCATTCCGGAAACAGATACGCCGGGGGCAAAAGCGGTGCGGGTGAATGAATTCATCGATGTGATTTTGACGGAATGGGCCACGCAGGAAGAGCGGCAAACCTTCCTTGGTGGACTGGCTGGCGTGGACAAGCAGAGCAACGAGCTCTTTGGAAAGAGTTTTGTCGACGCTACGCCGATGCAGCAGGTCACACTGTTGCGCGCGTTGGATGATTACTCTGCGACGGAACGGGCGCAAAAACGGGAGAAGCACGGCAATACAGTCCCCGAGCTGGACGCGCAGTTGAAGGGAAACTTCTATGACGTCTTCCGCGGAATTACGCTGCATGGCTACTACACGTCTGAAATTGGATTCACGCAGGAATTAAAGCTGCAAATTATTCCCGGCGCGCATCATGGCTGCGAGAAGCTGGGTCCCGGGCTCGGGGACGCGTAGGACAGGGGGCGAGGAGAACATGGCGGCGACAAACACCTATGATGCGGTCATTGTCGGTTCGGGAATAACCGGAGGCTGGGCGGCGAAGGAGCTCACGCAAAAAGGGCTGAGTGTGCTGGTGTTGGAGGCGGGGCGCACTATTTTGCCGGAGCGCGATTACGTCGAGCATGTTCCGGTGTGGGAGTTGAAATATCGCGGCTGGGACAATCGCGCGGAGCGCGCAGGGACGCAGCCGATTCAGCGAGAGTGTTACTACGCTTGCGACGAATACTCGAATAAGTTTTTCGTCAACGACAAGGAAAACCCATATTCTACCGATCCGAACAAAAAGTTTTCGTGGATCCGCGGCCGGCAGGTCGGCGGAAAATCCATCACTTGGGGGCGGCAGAGTTACCGCTGGAGCGATCTGGATTTTGAAGCCAACCAGAAGGACGGCATCGCGGTGGATTGGCCGATCCGCTACGCAGACATCGCGCCCTGGTACGACTACGTGGAAGAGTTTGCAGGAATTAGCGGCCAGGCGGAGGGCTTGCCGCAATTGCCCGACGGAAAATTTCTGCCGCCGATGGAAATGACTTGCGTCGAGCGAGACATGCGCGACGCGCTGGCCAAAAGGTTTGATGATCGCATCATGACCATCGGGCGCTCCGCAGTTTTGACGCAGGTGCACAATGGTCGTGCGGCGTGCCATTACTGCGGCGTTTGTCACCGGGGATGCATCACCGGATCGTATTTCAGCAGCATCAGCGCAACGCTGCCGGCGGCGCAAAAAACCGGGCGACTCACACTTCGTCCTTACAGCGTGGTGCACAGCCTGATCTTTGATCCCAAGACGCGGAAAGTCAGTGGCGTGCGGGTGATCGATGCGCAAACGCGGAACGCCATGGAATTCAAGGGCCGCATCTTTTTCATCAATGCGTCGGCACTGGAGTCCACGCGCATCCTGCTGAATTCTGCAACGCCGGAATTCCCAAATGGATTGGCGAACAGCAGCGGGGAACTAGGCCACAATTTGATGGACCATCACATGGGCGCGGGCGCCAGCGGAACCATGCCGGGGCACGAAGACAAAATGCCGTTCGGCAATCGTCCGAACGGAATTTACATCCCGCGCTTCCGCAATGTGAAAGCAAAACAGAAGGAATTTTTGCGCGGCTATGGCTACCAGGGCGGCGGAAGCCGCGAAGGCTGGGGCCGCGGCATCCGCATGAGTGGGTTTGGCGCGGATTTCAAGAACGCGCTGAAGAAGCCCGGACAATGGCGCATGGGCATCGGCGGATTCGGTGAGTGCCTGCCAAATCATGACAATTACGTGGAAGTGCAGAAGGACAAGCTGGACGCCTGGGGCATTCCGACTCTGAAGATCAACTGCGCGTGGGGCGAGAACGAGCACGCTATGTCGCGCGATATCGCCGTACAAGCCGCGGAGATGTTAGCGGCGGCCGGCGCGAAGGACATTTACGTGTTCCAGGAGATTTCACCGCCGGGTTTGGCGATTCACGAAATGGGAACGGGGCGCATGGGGCGCGATCCAAAAACCTCCGTGCTGAACGAACACAATCAGGCCCACGACGTGAAAAACCTGTTCATGACCGACGGGGCCTGCATGGCCTCCAATTCCTGCGTGAACCCATCGCTGACCTACATGGCGCTGACGGCGCGGGCTTGTGATTTCGCTGTCTCCCAGATTCAGAAGAACGAGCTCTGACGAGCCGAAAAGCAAAGCAGCTAGGCGCGACGAGGGACAGGCAGCCGTCCGGCGTCAACGGGCCGTCACGACGCGCAGCGGCTTCCGAGCCGCTAATTCCAAATGCACCTGTGATTTCGCCTCCGCCGAGGCGAACAGAAGAAAAAACTCACAATCTCAGGTCCTACCCCCGCATTCATGGTATTGCAAGCAGCGGTAAACCGTATTGTTCTAGGAGTTCCTGACGCGAAATATTTTTTCGTGAGGGAAAATTTACCAAAGCTCGTGAGAAGAGCTTTGAGGAGGCAAAGCCATGGCCGAAGTTGGAACGAAGAGACAGCGCGAGCAAGAGCAGTCCACGAGCTTGACACCCTCGGAACGCACCGAAGGGCGCACCAGGCAGTCGCAGGGGATGGAACGCTACCAGCAGGGGCGCTATTCCCCTTCGGTCTTTTCCGTAAGCCCAGGTGAATTCTTTACCTTGAGCCCCATCACGTTGATGCGCAGGTTCACCGAAGACATCGATCGAGCGATTGGGCTTGCCGTCGGTCGGAACCGCGGGGACACCGACACTTCGGAGGAGGATTTCACGTGGATTCCCGCGGTAGAGGTTTGCCAGCAGGGCAACAATCTGGTGATTCGCGCGGACTTGCCAGGATTGTCCGAGAATGACGTGCAGGTGGAAGCGACCGACGATGGCTTGGTGATCCAGGGCGAGCGGAGAAGGGAGCAAACCGTAGAGGATAGTGGGGTAATACGCACCGAAAGGGTCTATGGGCGCTTCTACCGGCTGATCCCGCTGCCGGAGGGCGCCAAGATCGAAGACACCAAGGCTAGCTTCCAGAATGGCGTGCTGGAAATCGTGGTGCCGGTGCCAGAATCCGAGAAAAAGAACCGGCAGATACCGATTGGGGCTTCGAGCCAGCCGAGGCAGTCCGCTCAATCAAGCCAGTCTGCTCAGTCAAGTCAGGGCAGTCAGTCTAGCCAATCTTCGACATCGGACCAGGGAAGTTCCGGAGACCGCACGCGGACGGCGACGTCGAGTCGTTAGGCGGAGAAAAAAGCGGCGGTGACTGCGGGAAGGGCCGGGCGAAAGTCCGGCCCTTTTGTTTCGTGGCTGCGTCACCGGAACGCACGCAAGTTACCGCTGGACGTTATAACTCTCGGAGGGCCACCGCCACTGGCCGCCAGGCGGCACGCATGGCTGGAGGGAGGCCGCCGAGTAGGCCCATTAACAAAGCGAAGATTATTCCAGCGATCAGCAGGCCAGGTGTGATTTTAAAGGCGAAGGCAAGATGTGAGAAGGTTTGCCAGTTCATGGCGCCGGTGGTAAGGCCATTAAGCGGAAGCACCGCGACAGCGCCGAGGGCGCCTCCGATGAAGGAAATTAAGAGCGCTTCAATCAAGAATGAAAATACGACGGCTGCGCCGCCGAAACCGAGCGCGCGCATGGTGGCGATCTCGCGGCCGCGCTCGGCTACAGCGGAGTACATGGTATTGAGCGCGCCGAAGACGGCGCCGATGGCCATGACGGCAGCAACAAGTCCGCCGAGAATGGTGATGAGTTGGGTCATGCGCGTGGATTGTTTGGCGTAGTAGTCGATTTCGCGGCTAACGTCGAAGTTGAGGCGCGGGTCGGCAGTTACGGCGTCTTTGAATTGCTGGAGGGAATCCGGCGAAGTGAGATGCACGGTGACGGATTGGAATACGTTAGTGGGGCGCTTGTAAACGTCGTCGAGGACGCGTGCATCGCACCAAACTTCGGAGTCGAAGGCGCTGCCTCCCGCATCAAACACGCCCACCACGCGCCAGTGCCCGCCGCCAAAGTCAACGGTGTTTCCCACGGTCAAGCCAGAATAGGTGGTGTTCGCGTTTTTTCCCACGACGAGCTCGGAAAGGCCGGGCGAGAACATGCGGCCTTGCACGACCTTGATGTTGTTGCGGATGGTCAGAACGTTTGCGGAAACACCGCGGACCTGCACGTTGGCGTCGGTGCCGGTGCTGCGCAGCGGGAAAGGCGCAACGACAACAACTTCGGATGTGACCAGGGGACCCGCGGAGCCACGCGCCACGCCAGGTGCATCCTGAAGGATCTTGACCTGTTCGAGGCCGATGCCGCTCATCATTTCAGATGTAGCGCCAGCGCGCATGATGATGGCGTTCTCGTTGGAGCCGGAGGCGACGAGCGTGGCCCTGAAGCCACGGGCGAGCGAGAGCATGGCGATGAAGACGCCGACGGTGCCAGCAATGCCGAGGACGGCGACGATGGCGGAAGTCCAGCGGGCTTTGACACTGCGGAAATTGTAGATAACCGGAATCGCCATGTCAGACTCTCCGCAGCGCGTTAACTACGCGCATGCGCATAGCGCCGATGCCGGGCAGCAGCCCGCTGATGCCACCCACGAGAACTGCCAGACCGAGGCCCATCGCGAGAATCGCTTTGGACAGAATCAGCGTCGGAAGCAGCCCATTGAGAGCCGCGCCAAGAGCGGGAACCGCCAGCGAGGCGAGGCCCAAGCCCAGAAGGCCGCCGACAAGGGCGATGGTGAGAGCTTCGGCAAGAACAAAGAACAATACCGAGCGATCGGTGAAGCCGATGGCTTTGAGGACGGCGAGTTCGCTCACGCGTTCGCGAACGGAAATGGCCATAGTGTTGCCCGTAACTAGCAAGAGCGTGAAAAAGACAACGGTGCCGATGGTCATAATCAGAAACTGGATGTTTCCGAATTGCTTGACCCAGCCGGCGGCAAAGGCGGATTCGGTTTCGGTTTTCGTCTCAAACGACGAGTTGGCGGCCATTTCGTCGATGGCCTTGGCGACGCTCACCGCATAGTCGGGGTTATCAAGCTTGATGACATACCAGCCTACATTGCCCTTGAAACTCTGGGGCATGCGCTCCTCGAAGTAATCCCACTGAAACCAGAATTGGCTTTCGTCGCCACCGGCACGTTCACTGTTGTAGATGCCGTCGATATTGAAGTCCCAGGTGGGCCCGCCGCCGAACAGGGAATTCTTGATGGGAATGCGGTCACCGATCTTCCAGCCGAAGCGCTTGGCGGTTTTAGCGCCGACGATGGCGCCCTGGCGATCTTTTACAAAAGCATTCCACTGATCGTCCCGCACCTTGAGCTCGGAGATGACCTGGCGCTGATTTTCGATGTCAATTACAAATTGCGGGAAGAAGTTTTTCTCTTCTTGATAGACCCCGCCAAACCAGTTGTTGTGGGTGACGGCTTTTACACCGGGAATGCGCAGGATTTTGTCGCGATAGGACAGCGGGAGCGGTTGAATGATGGAGATGCGATTGATGACGACGAGGCGATCGGCACCGGCGATATCGGCGCCACGATTGAAGGCGCCGCGCACGACCGCGAGGAATGCGAAGAGAAAAAGCGCGACGGCGAAGGAGCCAATGGTGAGGATGAGGCGCAGCTTCTTGCGGAAGAGGTTGGCGAAGATGAGGCCGCGAAATTTCATGCGACACCTCCCGCGGCGACGCCTTGCAGCTCGCCGGCTTCGACGAGCACTCCCTTTTCGAGGTGCAGAGTCAAGTCGGCGCGCTTGGCGACGACCGGATCGTGCGTGACCATCAGCACGGTCTTGCCGAATTCCTTCACGAGGCGATGGATCAGCTCCATGATTTCATCGGCGCTCTTGCGGTCGAGGTCGCCGGTAGGCTCGTCGCAGAGGAGAAACGTGGGATCGGCCACGATGGCGCGGGCGATGGCCACGCGCTGTTCCTGTCCACCGGAAAGCTGACGCGGATAGTGATTCATGCGTTCGGTGAGTCCAACAACCCCGAGCGCGGTTTCAACATGCTTGCGGCGGTCAGCTTTGGAAAGTTTGGTGAGCAGCAGAGGCAGCTCAACGTTCTGATAGGCGGTGAGCACGGGGATGAGGTTGTACATCTGGAAAATGAAACCGACGTGACGCGCGCGCCATTGCGTGAGCTTGTTGCCAGACATGTGAGTGATTTCGTCGCCGTCGACGGTAATGCTGCCGTGAGTGGGGACGTCGAGGCCGCCGAGCAAATTCAGTAGCGTGGTTTTGCCGGAGCCGCTGGGGCCCATGAAGGCGACGAAATCGCCTTTGTCGACGTCGAGATTGAGGCGCTGCAGGACCTGGATTTCTTCGCCACCGCGGCGGTAGGTTTTGTCCAGGCCGCGGACTTGGATCAAGCTGTTGGATTTTCCCGTGCTGTCGACTCGGACCATCGGTTCGCTCCCTTGCTCGCAGGGCGTAGATTTAGTGCCCTGTGAAAAGTTTACTTCCTAATTTCCACGGACTGGCCGTCGCGAAGATTCCCCGGGCCTTTTACGACTAGGGTGTCTCCAACGCTGACGCCTGCGATGACCTCGGTGTCGGAGCCGCGACTGCCGCCGAGGGTTACCGCGCGGCGCTCGGTTTTGTCGTCTTTCACAAGGAAGACGATGTTCTTGCCGTTCTCATCATGCACCGCGCTCTTGGGAATCAGAATGGCAGTGGCCTCGGCGCCAGCCTGTTTTCTTTGTTCGGCGCCCAGGAAAGTTACTTTGATTCCCATGTCCGGCAGGATGCGTGGATCGAGTTTGAGAAAAGAGATGCGCACCTTCACTGTGGCTTTTTGGCGGTCCGCGGAAGGAATGATGGTGCGGACACGGCTGGGAATTTGCCAATCGGGATAGGCGTCGAGGATGGCGGTGACGGGCTGACCGGGTTGCACGCGGGCGATGTAGGACTCGTTGACGTCGACTTCAATTTCATTGGAGTTCATATCCACGATGGTGGCGATGCCGGTGCGGGTGAAGCCACCGCCCGCGGAATTCGGCGAGACCATTTCGCCGACCTGCGCGTCCTTGGAGACGACGATTCCTTTAAAGGGCGCCCGGATCGTGCAATTGTCAACCGCCTGCTGGGCTACCTGGATTCGGGCTTGCGCCGCATCCACCTGCGACTTGGAGAGGTTGATCTTGGCTTCGAGGCTGTCCGCGGCAGTGCTGGCATTGTCCAATTGCTCTTGTGTTTGCACGCCGGCTTTCTGCAACTGCTCCGCTCGATGGAGGGTGATTCTCGCGTTCCTCAGTTGGACTTGAAGGTCCGCAATGGCGGCTTGTGCGGACTCTCGATCTGCCCTGGCTGAATCGAGGGCTTTGCGGACGTCGGAATCGTCAAGCGTGGCGAGCAATTGATTTTCCGCGACGGGCGTTCCTTCGTCGAAGAACACGGCTGTGACACGACCAGTGATTTTCGCGGCGATGGTAGCGCGGCGGCGGGGGGTGACGTAGCCGCTGGCGTTGAGCAGAGCTTCGCGACCGCCGTTATTGGCGGATTTCTGTACTACCGCGACTTCCACGACAGGTTTCTGATTCCAAAAGGTGAAGACGCCCCCGGAAAGGCCGCCAAGGACGACGAGCAGGCCGAAGAAGATAGCGAGACGCTTTCCCCAACTGCTACTGGAGCGGTGACGGTCGTCAATGCGCAGAGAACCGAGGTCGTGTACGGGCGCGTTTGCTGGCATGGCCATGCGTGCGGCGATCCTTAAGGGAGTCACATACCTACCACGCAGGGCTAGTGTGAAGAATATCAAGGCCGCTGCATAGCTCGGACGATACACAGCATTTTACTTGAACGGGTGACTTGCGGAAAGCCAGCGAATGGCTTCCGAGAGCCACCTCACGGATTGCAAAATTGGGCCTGAGTGCTAGATGCAGCCCCTTGCCGCGACGTTATGAGGAAAGATTGGTTCCGGGACCTGGACTCGAACCAGGATACTCAGCTCCAAAGGCTGATGTCCTACCGATTAGACGATCCCGGAATGGCTAGAAGAAATTGTAGCAGAGGGATGCAAGTGTGCACAGACAGCGGAGAGGAGAGGGTGAACGCGGCAGCGCGGGTTGAGAGGAGTTTAGGGGAGAAGCGGCGTGTGCGTGTGCTGACCGTTTCTGCTAAATTGTTAAAAGCCTGTTCACCGCGGAGAGGTGTCCGAGCGGTTTAAGGAGCACGCTTGGAAAGCGTGTGTAGGAGAAATCCTACCGTGGGTTCAAATCCCACCCTCTCCGCCAATTTTTTTCGCTACGCAACCCCCTGGGTATTGCACTGAGCTTCAGATGTGACAGGAGGCTGCGCCTCGCTTTTCGAGATAGCGCTGGTGGTAGTCCTCGGCCCGATAGAAAGGGCCGGATGGAGTGATTTCCGTGGCGATGGGCTTGCGGAATTTGCCGCTTGCTTGCAACGCGGCTTTTGATTTTTCCGCGGCGGATTTTTGCTCCGGCGAGTGGAAGAAGATCGCGGTGCGGTATTGCGAGCCGGAGTCAGGGCCCTGGCGGTTTACCTGCGTGGGGTCGTGCATTTGCCAGAAGGCATCGAGCAACTGTTCGTAGCTCAGCGTTGACGGGTCGAAGGTGACTTGCACGACTTCGGCGTGACCGGTGTCGTCGGTGCAGACATCTTTGTAAGTGGGACTTTCGGTGTGGCCGCCACTATAGCCTACCGCGGCGTCGACAACTCCAGGGATGCGGCGAAACGCAGCTTCGATCACCCAAAAGCATCCTGCTCCAAATGTTGCGGTTTCGGTCATGGGCATCTCCTCTTGTAAGGTCTATTCTACTCGGATTTGTGCACGCTATTCGATGCAGCAGGGGCGCGCCGCGATTCGTGATGGCGGCATTTGACGGGGCGCGACGTTTCGCGAGAGCATGGAAGGTTTGGAGAACACCGGAAGAATGGACTTGGGACTACAGGGCCGCGTTGCTATCGTCGCGGCGGCGAGCAAAGGGTTGGGACGGGCCGTGGCAGAGGAACTGGCGCGCGAGGGGGCGCACGTCGCGATTTGCTCGCGTGAGGCGAAGAGCATCGAGCAGACTGCGGCAGAGATTCAGGCCTTGACGAAGCAGCGGGTATTTTGGCGGGCGGTGGACGTCAAGCAAGAAGAAATGATTGCGGCGTTTGTCGCCGATGTGGAAGAGGAATTTGGGCACGTCGACATCTGCGTCACGAACTCCGGCGGACCGCCATCTCACTCGTTTGCGGAGACCACGCCGGAGGAGTGGCGCGCGGCGGTCGACCAACTTCTAATGAGCACGGTTTTCTTTGCGCGTGAGACGCTGCCGCGCATGAAGAAAAACAATTGGGGAAGATTCATCACCATCACTTCGTCAGCCGTCAAGCAACCAGTGGACGGGTTGCTGCTTTCCAATTCTGTGCGAGCTGCGGTGACCGGACTGGCGCGCACGCTTGCAAATGAGTATGCGCCGTACGGCATCACTGTAAACAACGTTTGCCCAGGGTATACGCGCACGGCACGCCTCGATAATCTCGCTAAAAGTATTTCCACGCGCTCGAACGTCAAACCAGAAGAGGTCTTCGCCGGCTGGGCTCGTGAGATTCCCGCAGGCCGTATCGGAACGCCCGAGGAGTTCGCAGCAGTGGTCGCATTTCTGGCCTCGCAGCGCGCCAGCTACGTAAACGGAACATCCATTGCGGTGGATGGTGGGTTGGTGCGGAGCCTCCTTTAGCGCATGAGCGAATCCACTCGCCGTTTTGATCTAACTGCGTTGCCGGGTTCTTTTGCGATCGTGCGTCTAGCGGCAGATGCGCCGTTGCCGCCGTGGGCAACGCAAGGCGGATTTTTCTCGGTTACGCGGACTAGCGATGAGCTTTCGATAGTCTGCGCCGCGGATCAAGTTCCCAGGGGCGTTGCCGCGGAAATGGAATGGCGCGCGCTCCAGGTGAAAGGCCCGTTTGCGTTGTCGGAAATCGGCGTTTTGGCAGCGCTGGCAGCTCCGTTGGCCGAGGCGAAGGTAAGTCTCTTCGCCATTTCCACCTTCGATACGGATTATTTGCTGGTCAGCGAAAAACAGTTACATACCGCACTTGCGGCACTCAGGCACGCCGGGCATCGCATCGCGGGGAGCGTCGCTCCTTCTTAACAGGGTTGTCATGGAGAAAAGAAGAATGATGATTGCATGGTGTCGAAACGCGAATCGAATTCGCTGGGCAATTCTCACGCTGACCGCGGTTGCGGCAATTGCCGTTCTGCCCGGGCACCTGTGGGCGGACGAACCCTACGCGCGCAATCGCGAATACGACTTACAGCATTCGAAAATCGCGCTGCGGTTCGATCTGGAGCAGAAGAAGGTTATCGGGGACGTGACGCACACATTGGCGATTCTGCGGGATGGCACGTCGAAAATCACGTTCGATTCCGTTGGCTTGACCATTCAAAGCGTCACGGTAAACAAGGTGCCGGCGAAATTTGAAAGCACTGCTTCGAAGCTCATTGTTCCGCTGCCCGCAGCCGCGCACAGCGGGATAAAATTCGATGTGGACATTCGCTACGAGGGTAAGCCAGCAAAGGGCATGTACTTCATTCTTCCTGATAAGGATTATCCCAACCGGCCCAAGCAAATCTGGACGCAAGGCGAATCGGAAGACACGCGCTACTACCTGCCGACTTATGACTATCCCAACGATCGCCTGACCACTGAAACGATTCTTACTGTTCCGGCTTCCTGGATCACAGTGGCAAACGGCAAGCTGATCAACCTCAGCAAAACCGTGGACAATATGAAGACGTGGACCTGGCGTGAGTCTCTGCCGAGTTCGACATATCTCATCACCGTGGTTGCCGGAGAGTTCGACGAAGTGAAGCAAACCTGGCGTGGCCTGCCGGTGACCTATTACGCACCGAAGGGTCGCGGCGACCGTATGCTGCCGAACTACGAGCGCACGCCCGCGATGATGGAAGTGTTCAGCAAGAAACTCGGCGTGGAGTATCCCTGGGAGAAATACGCGCAAGTGATGGTGGACGATTTCGTCGCCGGCGGAATGGAGAATTCCAGCGCCACGACGAATACCAGCAGTTCGCTGCGAAATCCGAAATTGATACCGGAATTCCCCGGCGACGAAGACCCGCTGATTTCGCACGAACTGGCGCACCAATGGTTCGGCGACCTGGTCACCTGCAACGATTGGGGAAACATCTGGCTGAATGAGGGTTTCGCAACGTTCTTCGAGATGGTGTGGACCGAATCGCGCTATCCCAAAGAGCAGGCTGACTACGAACGATGGAGTATGGTCCAGGAGTGGCTCGGGCAGACCAACTTATACGGCAAGCCGATCGTGCGGCACGATTTTGACGACTCCAGCGAGTTTGACGGAAACGCTTATGGAAAGGGTGGGCTGATTCTGTACATGCTTCGCCAGCAGATTGGCGAGGATGCTTTCTACCGAGGCTTGCGGGACTACCTGGAAGTCTATCGCGGGAAAAACGTGGTCACCGCGGATCTCATCAAGGCCATCGAAGAATCGAATCACCTCAATGTGCAGCAGTTCTTCGACGAGTGGATTTATGGCGCAGGCGCGCCGAAGTTTGACGTCAGCTACACGTATGACGACGGCAAGCATCAGATTGCGCTGAACGTGAAGCAAACGCAGAAAGTCGAAGGCCGCGTCGGCGTTTTCCATGTGCCCGCAGATGTCGAGATTACGACTGCATCCGGCGCGAAATTGCACAGGATTGGGGTTTCGAAGGAGACGGAAACTTTCCTGCTTCCTTCTGATGGCGCTCCGTTGATGGTGCTCTTCGATAGAGGCGGGCAGGTTCTGAAATCGGCGGAGTTTCACAAGGAAAAGAAGGAGTGGCTGTACCAGTTGAAGAACGCTGCGGAGCTTGCCGACCGCGCAGAAGCGGTGCAGGCGCTGGCAAAATTAAAGAATGATGATGAGGCAGTCGCCGCTCTGGGCAGCGCGCTGAACACAGACAAAGCCTGGGGCCTTCGCGATATTGCCGCTGACGCGCTTGGGCGCGTCGGGAATGCCGGCGCAGGCAAGCAGTTACTGGACGCACTGGATTCCAACGAGCAGCCTTACGTGCGCAATCACATCGTCGCCGCGCTTGGTAACATCAAGGATGAACCGAAAATCGCGGCGAAGCTTTCGGCCATCGCTCGCGACGATGCATCGTATCGCGCGCGCGCCAATGCGCTGCAATCGCTCGGCAAGCTGAAAGCAGCGAACGCTCTTCCAGTGCTGACTGCGGCGGTGAATGCGGATTCGCCGGACGATTTCCTGCGCAACGCCGCGCTGCGTTCGCTCGGCTATCTTGGAGACGACAAGGGCGTGCCGCTGCTTCGCGAATGGTCGGCGCCAGGTAAAGCGATCGAAACACGCGGCGCCGCGATTGCAAGCCTGGGTCGCCTGGAAAAGGGCAACAAGGAGATCACCGCCCAAATCGCCAGCTATCTCACAGAAACCCATTACCCCATTCGCTACGCAGCCATTTACTCGCTGGGCAGCCGCGGCGATGCGTCTGCGATTCCTGCGCTGCAATCGTTGCTCAAAAACGATGATCTCAGCATCGAAATGGCGCCTACCGTCAAGCAGCAAATCGCGCGGCTGCAGAAAGGCGAAAACGGCAAAGAGGCCAGCGGCGGAGAAGGTGACGGCGAGAAAACCGGCGAGGCGAGCGATCAAGGCGTGGCGCAGCGTTTGGAGAAGCTGGAACACCTAATCCAGGAAATGAGCGACCGGCTGAAATCGATCGAGAGCCGTCTTTCCCAAAAATAGGAAGACAGAACCCTCGCGGCCTTGGCAGCCCCTCCTTTTTGCTGCCTCCTGGTTGTTAGGGTTCTGAAAGCAAGATTCGCAAGTCCCGCAAATTGTTTCCCGTTGGGCCGGTGATGATAGCGTCGTCCAGCCGCGCGAAAAAAGTAAACGCATCGCTGCGTCGGAACGCATCTCCGGGGTTCAAGCCCGCCGCCATCGCACGTCCTAGCGTTTCACCGTCGGCCACGGCGCCTGCGGCGGGGCTGTTGCCGTCGATGCCGTCCGTGCCGGCGCTGAGCACGGCGACGCGCCGGCCGACAATATTCTCCACGCACGCAAGCACAAACGCAGAATTTCTTCCGCCAATCCCATCGCCGGTAACGGGCGAGCTGACCTCACCGTCGGCGATCAAGGCCACAGGCCGGCTGGGATTCGCCGCCTGCAAAGCGCTGAGCTGCGCGAGCAGATACTCCGCAGCTCTCTCCACCGGCCAGTCGTCGGTCCAATTATCGCAACAGGTGAAGAAGCCCTTGGCCTCCGAGGCGTAGTGCGCGGGATGAAACAAATCATCCATTCCGAGGAGCAGTACAAAATACGCGTTAGCGAATGCGGGGTCCGTTTCCTTGGGCGTCTCGCTTATCTTTCCTTCTTCCACACAGCGGCGCAGCGATGAAGGAAGTTGTTGGAGTATGTTGAATTCCGAGAGGATGTGATGGACGTCCGCGGTCGTAGTAGGGTCCGGCAGGGAAGGGCCCGAGGCCAACGCGGACTCCTGGCCCGCAGGCACGTCGGTCACCGCTAGGGTAATCTTTGTGGCGCGCTCCGCAGCCGCAGCAAGCCGGCCGCCTTTTACCGCAGAAACATGTTTCCGGACTGCATTCATCGCCGCGATGGGCGCGCCGCACGTCACCAGCGCGCGATAGAACTGCTGCACGTCTTCCAGCGTCAGCCGGGAATCGAGGGGCAATTCCGCGAGGGCCGATCCGCCGCCAGAGAGCAGAAACAATACGAGCGTCGTTTCATCACATGTTCCCAGCAGTGAAAGGATGGCTTCGGCGGCCTCCCAGCTTTCAGCATTCGGGATCGGGTGGCCTCCGACAAAATATCGGATGCCCGGCAGCGGACGGTCCGGTGGCGTTGGCGCGGACACGACGCCTTGGAACTCTATGTCCTGAGGGAGTAGCGCGCGCAAGCCGCCCAGCATGGCATGCGACGCTTTGCCGATAGCCACGACCCGGATTTTCGAGAAAGCGCGCAGTTCAATCGCAGTGGCGCCGCAATGCAACAGCGAACCTTCGACGCGCAGCTTGCGCTGCATCACCACAGGGATATCAATGGCCGCCAACGTTTCGTGGAAAATGAGGCGGGCGAGGTGTTTCAGGTCCGCCATGCGAGGATTACCGGCACGCGCTTCAGCTTACTTTCAGGACTTCGGGATTTAAAATATTCGGCGGCCGCCGGCCTTTGAGGAGCGCCACGACGTTTTCCGCGGCCATGCAGGCCATCTTTGTGCGCGTCTCAAGCGATCCGGAGGCAATGTGCGGCGCGAGAACAACGTTGCGGCGCTTCAAGCCCGCGTGGATGAGCGGTTCCTTTTCGTAGACGTCTAACGCGGCGCCTGCAATCTTCTTGCTTTCGAGCGCCTGCACCAACGCCGCTTCGTCCACCACCGGACCGCGCGAGGTATTGATCAAAAACGAAGTGGGCTTCATTTGCGAGAACGTCTTCGCATTGAAGAGTCCGCGCGTCTCCGGCAGCAGCGGCACGTGCACGCTGACAAAGTCGGCTTCGCCGAGCAGCGCGCTCAAATCGCGGTACTCCGCGTGGAAACCTCTCTCGACGTCCAGAGGCACGCGTACCGCGTCGTGGTAGATGACCTTCATCTGAAAGCCCGCAGCACGGCGCGCCACCGCCCGCCCGATGCGGCCAAAGCCGACCAGCCCAATCGTCTTGCCCCAGACATCGGTGCCTACAAGCTGATCGAGGTCCCAGCCTGTCCATTCGCCGGAACGCGCCAGCGCTTCGCCTTCGCCCAAGCGGCGAGCCACGGCCATCAGCAGCGTCCAGGCAAAATCGGCGGTGGTTTCGTCGAGCACGCCGGGCGTATTCGTAGCCGCGACGCCCCGCTTTGTGCAATCGGCCACAATGATGTTGTCGTAGCCCACGGCGACGTTGGCCGCGATGCGCAGCTTTGGCGCGGCCGCGAGCAGTTCTTCATCTACCTTTTCGGTGAGCAGACACACCAAGCCTTCTTTGTCTTTAATACGGCGCAACAATTCATCTTTGGAGATACGCTCCGGCTGCGTCCAGTAATCGACTTCGCAGTTCGCATTTAAGATTTTCTGCGCCGCCGGAAACAGCGGCCGCGTCGCCAGCACTTTCGGTTTCGCCATGTGTGCCTCTTCGCAAATGCGCGGAAAGTTACACTATCATGAAGATTGAATGTAATGAAGCAATGGCAACGACCGCGTTCAGTTCTAATTGGAATGCCCTGGTGGACCGGAATAGAACACCCAACGTCAAACCCGCGTTGGCGCCCTCCGAGTGGGAGAGACTGCAGAATGGCTAAAAGAATCTTCGGCCTTTTTGGTTCAGTTTCCGATAATCCGACGCAATATAAAAAGACGTTGACAACCTGACCACCGAACAAATCGGGCCTGAGGATTACTTCCGGTTTGCCGACAAGCCGGGAAGTACTCCATTTAATGGACGCAAGCGCGTTTGTCGTTACCGATCGCAACAACTAAAGATTACTTCCGGATTGCCCGTCATCCGGGAGCAATCCCGGCAATTGAGTTCCGCACGACCTACAGCCCGACATGGCGGTTGCGATCTTTTCTACCCGGGAACCGACCTGGAAGCTCCGAAGCATCTGGCCCGGATCGTGCACAACCTCTATTTCGAACCGTTTCCGCCAATTTGAGGAAAGGCGAGGTCAACCATGAAAACACAGGCGTATTCTTTGTGGCTAGCCCGCACAGCGCCATCATCTCGTCTCCGCATTGCCCGTGAAAAAGTTGCACAGGCAGTCGACCGCGGTACGCCGGGTCCGTCACCCAGTAGAAAGGTAAACGCTACGGCGTTTTCGGCGGGCTATCGACCCCGCAGCACCCGTGCGGTCAGGTGTTTTGCGTCCAAGCGATCAGATCGGAAGCGCGGCTGGAGCCGCCATAAAGGCCCATCGGTCGCTTGGAGTTTCAAATACTTCTCTTCGAGCGCAGCAAAAAACGCCTTGGAGAGCCGCACGAAGTCGGCTTCGCTGAGCTTCACCACATCGCCCACCTTGAGCTTTAGAACGGACTTCTCCGGCGGGAGCTTGAGCGATCTTCCGCCAGACATCGGCCATTCTGGAAGCGTCTCAACCTGCAGCTTTCCGCCGTTCAGCAGGATCGAATTGCACAGAACGCGGACTTCGTTCAACGGATTGCCGTCCTTGCCTTCGATATAACTGAGCCGATGCACGAACATGTAATCGAGGAGCTGAACCGCGCGATTGAAAGCCACGGCAAGCGCAAGTAAAGCAAACCCTTTAAAGATTAGTTTTTTATTATAAAATATGGCAGAGAAAAGCAGCCAAGAAGGCCAAGAAGAGAAGCTCAGCGGGAAAGCAAGCACTCATCATGAAAAAGAGTGGTTCCCAGAGAGTCGAATCTGCATCTCGACTGATAGACGCGAGAATCCAGGAGTTAGGCGACTGGCGCGGAGAGATGCTTTCCCGCCTCCGCGCTTTGATCAAGCAAGCCGACCCTAAAGTCGTCGAGGAGTGGAAGTGGCGGGGGACACCTGTGTGGTCCCACGACGGGTTGATCTGCACCGGCGAGACCTACAAGAATGTCGTAAAGATGACATTCTCCAGGGGCGCCTCGTTGGATGACCCCTCAGGTCTCTTCAATTCTAGTCTCGAGGGTAGAGCGAGGCGTGCCATCGACTTCCGCGAAGGCGACAAGGTTAACGAGAAGGCTCTGAAAACTCTTATTCGCGCCGCCGTGGCCCTGAACACGTCCTCGGCCTCAGATGGCTGAGGGAATTCTACCTCGGCTACTTCGTCGTTATGTTCACTTGGATTCCATCGCGGTCCAGGATTCCAAGTTCGTTTTCGCTTCTTAGGGATGTGCTGCATAACGTCCGTTTTTCAAGATTGATGGCCTTACTCGGTAAAAGACTTAGGGTTTATAGGCAATGTTCGCTGCTCTCGTGTTTATACCGGCCTGCCGTTTTTCGCTGGAATGAGGATGCCGATGGTACGGCTTTCCGGTCGAAGGGCCCACGATGCCACAGCAAGAACAGCAAGGAAGAGAGGGGCGACGATGTGAAAGGCGTAAACGCCGTAACCGCCGACCGCAGCGCAGGATGCGGCCGCGCCTGTCAGGTCAAAGAAGATGCCGGCATACGCCCATTCCTTGAGCCGCGGAAAACGCGGCACGAGTATGGCAATGGCTCCAAGCACCTTCCAAAACCCTAGGATGGTCATGAAGTAGAGCGGGTAGCCAAGGACAGGCACCGTGCCCTGGACGTTGCCCCGCAGAAGTGCCAGCTGCGCAACGCCCCCGCTTCCGATAAAACTCGCTACGAGTGCGGTCGTAGTCCAATAGGCAATGATTTTTGCTTTCATGGTCAGTCCAACCCCCCAACGACACGCTCCAGGCTGCCGATGAACTTCTGCCATCCGTAGCTCGCACCCTTATAGTAGGCATCTTCTTCCGACCGGAAACCGGATTGCTCCATGCGGACATGCGTGCCGCCCTTGGTCGGCGTCAACGTCCAGGCGACGACGCTCTTCAAACCCAAAGAACCCCAGCTGTAAGAGAGCCGTGAATTCGGTTCGACCACCAGGACTTCACAGTCTATGACCCCGTTCCAATCCGGCATAGGCGTGGCGCGGAAGTTGAACCGGTGGCCCACGACCGGCTGGAAATCATTCTTCATCAGCCACTCCTCTATCAGGGGGCTTTGCGTGAGCGCACGCCAGATTTTTTCCGGGGGATGCGGTACCTCCCGTTCTATGACGAGAGTACGTGTCGGGGCGGTATTGGTCATTTGTCCATCTTTTTCAGTAGGTTTTCGAGTTGATCAAATCGGTCGCGCCAGAATGTTCCATATAGGCTCATCCAGTCGACCAGGGGTGCTAGGGCTTGCGGTTGTGCGCTGTAATGCGTCTCGCGTCCCTCGCGCCTGTCGCGCACCAATCTGGCGTGCTTTAGGACGCCCAAGTGCTTCGACACTGCCGGTTGCGAAACGCCAGCGCGATCAGTCAAGCCGTGCACGGTTTGTTCTCCGTCGCGAGCCAGGCGCTCGAATATCGCCCGACGGGTCGGGTCAGCGAGGGCTTTGAAGACGTCTTCCGCTACGGCTTGCACCCCGAAACCATAACTCTATGGTTATGGGTTTGTCAAGCCCGGCCTTTGTCGCTTCAGTGGTACTTCCTTTGGGGCGTTCACCCGGCATAAGTCGGCATCTCGTCAGGAAATCAAGCACTGACGAGATGCGCGTTTGTCAGTACTAACCCGACCGGCGAGCTGATAACTTCCGGGTTCCCCGTCACTCGGCAACTAGCTATGCACGCGGTTAGAATGGATGACCTCGCCGGTGCTCATCAAGGCCGCACACTGTGCGATTTCTGATTCATTCACCGCTACCTACTGGTCGCTGAGCAACAGGATGGAAATTAGCGGCACTCTTCCGGGCCAAACGGTAGACCGGGTAGCTGGCGATGAGAACCAGGCATCCGTAAAGGCTGTTGCGTGTATCGCCCGCAATGGCCCCGAAAAGAAAGGCGAAGGAAACGAGGACGGCGGCAGCAGTGGTATAGGGATACCCGAAGGCACGGTAGGGGCGTGGCGTGGACGGCTCACGGCGGCGCAGGATGAACACGGCAAGATACGAGAACAGATATTTTGAAACGTAGAAAAACGCGGTAATTGCGAGAACGCGGTCAAACGATCCGGAGAGCAGGAATCCAACGGTCGCAAAAGCGGAGAGAAAGAGCGGGATGGTAGGCGTGCCGCCGCGGTTGACGTAAGCGATGCGGACGGATCCCCAGCCGTCACGACTCATTGCATATAGGATGCGGGTCGCGCACAGTACCGCAGCGTTAGCGACGCTGACTAGAGTGATTGTCATGAACGAACGCACGATAACGGGCCCACGCTCACCAAGAATCATCTGGCCGACAGCCGCGATGGGCAGATTTTCGCGGGCCAGAGTCGGCGCGTCGAAAACGTAGAAGAGCGCAGCGTTGGTGAAGATGTAGATGGCGCTCAGCAGCAGCACTCCATTGATCATTGAGCGCGGAAGTTCGACACCAGGATTGATCATTTCGTCGCCGAAGTAGAACGCTCCGTACCAGCCATCGTAGGTAACGATGACCGCCTGAACGACGAACACCCAGGCGACGAAGAGAGGTATGCCAGCAGGTATGGCCGGAGCAGGTTCAGTACGTACGGACGCATGATGCGGGAGTAGGAACGCGCCGACAATCAGGGAGAAGAACACGAGCGCGGTTATCGCGCTGGTGAGTACGCCCCGGCACTGGGAATCATGGCGCCCACTTCAGAAAGCGACCAGGCACCGGCGAGGGAGTAAAAGGCTCCGACGATCCAGGCAAACATGACGAGCGAGATGCTGGGCAGACGGGCAGCAATCTCACCGGGCGTGCGCATGATGCCCGATCCAATGGAATTGCCGAGAGAGACGGCGATGCCGAAGCCAACACCCAGGACGCGGAGGAGCGTCCCTTTGGGCTCGGAGGTGGTGTTCGAGAGCACGTGCGTGAGCGAGAGCGTACCACGAATGGACCACCCCCCAGAACTGACTTGGCACACTTCGAGAAACTCAAAGAACAGGTTCTGGTCAAATTGTCGGCTAACCGGAAGGTATCCGGCTTCTACGGTGCGGATTAGTCTTGAGAAGTCGGCATCTCGTCAGGAAATCAAGCACTGACGAGACGCGCGTTTCACAGGACTAATGTTGGGTTCGGTAAACATTGGTCGCTGAGCGCATTGGCCTGAAGGCAACAGTTGAGCCAAGGATCACTTAGCCGGAAATGCGACTATTCGGCCAAGCGACGAGAAGCCCGTTCTAACTTAAGCCTCCGCCGCCAGCCTTAGCTGTATCTCGCGCATGACGATCATCAAAACTTCAACTTCTTATTTCGCCTGCGCTAGCCCCGCAACAACTGCGGCAACTTTATCGAGTATCTGATTCCAGCCCTCTAGTTGCCCGCTGTTTTTTGCGTTCTCCATGGTTTCATTTCCAATGAAGGTGAGTTTCGTCTGGCCGTTTCCAAAATCCTCAAAAATAACCACGTCGTGCGCATCGTCTATGGCCTCATGTTCTATTCCATA
>Ga0209011_1000221_pt1 | contig 24371 bp, 18 predicted proteins | sample BlaSpr_A8_OM1_M3_FD_187986 | JGI IMG/M metagenome (GOLD analysis project Ga0209011, IMG submission 187986) | Forest soil microbial communities from Thunder Bay, Ontario, Canada - Black Spruce, Ontario site 2_A8_OM1_M3 (SPAdes) (version 2) | ecosystem: Environmental > Terrestrial > Soil > Boreal... | reverse complement strand
ACGAGACACTTATCGGCCAGAAATACGTTGGGATCGACGACTGCAGCCGCTTCAACCAGGGCTCCGGCCAAATCTGCCCAACCGGCACACCGAACTACAACCTCATCCAGTACGCCTTTGAAGCCAACCAACCCTCAATCAAAGTTGAATTTACCGCGAACGCGAATCACTGCGCTGACATGATCGCGCATCTCTATTTCGACGGAACCGAGTGGGGATCCAACATTGTCCATCCCGGCCAGACCGATGGCGGATACGAGATTCCGATAGACCGCTCTGGGCACCACTTCGTTGCAGTCCGAGCCGAGGGCGTGCTCGGAGGCTGCAATACCGGGACCGTCTCGGCATGGGGCGGCACGATCCGCGTCTGGCAATTAACCTGACCGCCGCTTCGGGCGCACAGCCCCGGGGCAAGTCCTCGTAGGGCATCAAGCGTGCCTCGGGCACGGCGGCGGACACACTACCTGGACCTGCCGACAATGCGACGCCACGGTGTACGGGCCGGGTGTGCGACACGAATGTAGGTGACGGGGGTTGATGCTGGTCGCGGTGTAGTCTGGTTGTTGTAGTAACAACCAGATAGGAGTAAGAGCGTGGACGACGCCTCGCTGGATGGCCTGGAACGGCAGCGAGACCGGTTGTATACCGAGCTGGGCGCGACCGGCGACTTCCGGCGCGGCTCGATCAGTGAGAATTACCGCCGCTGCGGGAAACCGAACTGCGCCTGCGCGCAACCGGATCATCCCGGTCACGGGCCGCGGTATCTGTGGACCCGCACGGAGCCGGGTCGGGGCACCAAGGGGCGGCAGCTGTCGGCGACCGAGGTGCAGAAGGTGCGCGGCGAGTTGGCGAACTACAAGCGGTTCGCCGAGGTATCCGAGGAGATCGTGCGGGTGAACGAGGCCATCTGCGAGGCACGCCCGCCCGGTGCGGCCGACACGGTTTCGCCCGCGGCCGACACGGAGGCCGAAAAAGGGGGCTCCGCGAGGAGCTCGAGGCGGAGTTCGCGGCGGAGGTGACACGGCTGGCCGAGCTGGCCGTCCGATCGCTGGGCTCTCCCGGCGAGGGCATGGAGGCGGTGGAGCTGGCAATCCGCACCGCGATGACGCGGCTCGGGGGTTCGCTGCTGGGCCGGTTGCTGGGCGCCGACACCGGGCACCGCGGGCCCCGGATCGACTGCGGCCAAGGCCATCTCGCCGAGTTCGTCGCCTACCGGACCAGGACGATCGAGACCGTGCTGGGGCCGGTCGAGCTGCGGCGCGCCTACTACCACTGCGCCGCGTGTGGTCGCGGTGTCGTGCCGCGTGACGACCAGCTCGGGGTCGCGGGGGTGTCGCTGTCGCCGGGGCTGCGCAAGATGACCGCCCGCGCCGCCGCGGCCGCCCCGTTCGCCACCGCCGCCGACCTGCTGGCCGAACTGGCGGGAATCCGGTTGAACACCAAGCGGATCGAACGCTGCGCCGAAGCCGACGGCACCGCCGCCGCAGCGCGCATCCAGGCCGAGTCCACTGCCCTCGCGCGCCGGCGGGTCAGTGTGCTGCCACCGGCCCGGCTGCCGGACAAGCTCTACATCGCCATCGACGGCACCGGCGTGCCGATGGTGCCCGCCGCCGTCGCCGGCCGCGCCGGCAAGGCACCCGACGGGCGCGCTCGTACCCGCGAGGTCAAACTCGCCTGCCTGTTCACCCAGACCACCGTCGACGAGGTCGGCCGACCGGTGCGCGACCCGGATTCGACCAGCTACCTGGGCAGCTTCGCCCGCGCCGCCGAGTTCGCCATCCTGGTACACGCCGAAGCCCGCCGCCGCGGCAGCGACCACATCCGCCAACTCGTCGTCCTCGGCGACGGTGCGCCCTGGATCTGGAACCTCGCGACTGCGATCCTGCCCGAGGCCACCCCGATCGTGGACCTCTACCACGCCCGCGAACACCTGCACGCCCTCGCCGCCGGGCTCACCGGCGCACTCGGCGATGCACACCCGGACTGGCTGGCCGCCCGGCTCGCCGACCTCGACGCCGGTGACATCGAAACCCTCGTCACCGAGACCGGCCGTCTGCACCCGCACCTGCCCGACGACACCGCCCGCCAAACCGCAAACGCGCTGACGTACTTCAAGACCAACGCGCACCGGATGCGCTACGCCTACTTCCGCGAACACGCCATGTTCGTCGGCTCCGGCGTCGTCGAAGCCGGCTGCAAGGCGATCATCGGGCAGCGCCTGAAACTGTCCGGCATGCGCTGGAATACGCCCGGCGCCACCGGCATCCTCACCCTGCGCTGCCAACAGGCCAGCGACCGCTTCGACCAGATCTGGACCCACCCACACAACCAGATCACCACCGCTGCCACAGCATGATCCATAGACCAGCGGATGCCATTCAAGATCAACTTCGGTTACCTACAAATCTGACGCACACCCGGATAGGGCCTTGGGAATGCCGCCTGTCGGTGTCTGGTTCTACCCTGGTGAACATGGCTTTCGCTACCGAACATCCAGTGCTCGCGCACTCGGAGTACCGCGCCGTTGAGGACGTCGTGCGCGCCGGCGGCCGGTTCGAGGTGGTCAGCCAGTATGCACCCGCGGGCGATCAGCCCGCCGCCATCGACGACCTGGAGCGGCGCATCAAGGCGGGGGAGCGCGACGTGGTGCTGTTGGGTGCCACCGGTACCGGCAAGTCCGCTACCACGGCGTGGCTGATCGAGAGGCTGCAGCGGCCCACACTGGTAATGGCGCCAAACAAGACGCTGGCCGCCCAGCTCGCCAACGAGCTGCGAGAAATGTTGCCGCACAACGCCGTCGAATACTTCGTCTCCTACTATGACTACTACCAGCCGGAGGCGTACATCGCGCAGACGGACACCTACATCGAGAAGGACAGCTCGATCAACGACGATGTGGAGCGGCTGCGGCACTCCGCGACGTCGAGCCTGCTGTCCCGGCGTGACGTGGTGGTCGTGGCGTCGGTGTCCTGCATCTATGGCCTGGGCACGCCGCAGTCCTACCTCGATCGCTCGGTGGAGTTGCAGGTCGGTGCCGAGGTGCCCCGCGACGCGCTGCTGCGGATGCTGGTCGACGTCCAGTACAGCCGCAACGACATGGCCTTCACCCGCGGCTCGTTCCGGGTGCGCGGCGACACCGTGGAGATCATCCCGTCGTACGAAGAGCTGGCGGTGCGCATCGAATACTTCGGTGACGAGATCGAGGCGTTGTACTACCTGCACCCGCTGACCGGCGACGTGGTCCGCAAGGTCGACTCGCTGCGGATCTTCCCGGCCACCCACTATGTCGCGGGCCCGGACCGGATGGCGCACGCGATCTCCACGATCGAGGAGGAGCTGGCCGAACGGCTGGCCGACCACTCCATAGATCCCGAATCGTTTCGCGCGCGCTGGCGTGAAATAGCGACCAGTGGCCACGCCGCTAACTGGGACGAATTGCTGGTGCGTCCCGCGCGCCGGGTTATCGAGCGGTTTGCACGTCCGGTGCTCGACTCCGAAGGCTCGCCGGCTGGTTGGCTCGAGGTCTGGCACGACGTAACCGCGTCAAGATCGCACCAGGCCAAGTTCCAGCAGACTGAGAAAATGGCCGCGCTTGGACAAGGTGTCTCCAATATTGCTCATGAGCTAAACAACCCCCTTACCAGCATCATGGGTTACGCACATCTTCTTTTTGAGCGCACGCGCGGATCTGATTTGAATGCCGACCTTGCGAAGATCCATGACGAGGCCGAACGCGCGTCACGTATTATCAAAGACCTGCTTCTGCGTGCCCGCGAACCCCATACCGGTCGCGAGCCAGTGGATTTGAATGACATCGCTCAGCGCACACTGGCCCTTCGCGATGATGATTTGAGACTCAGAAACATCGACGTCGAGCTTGATCTTGATCCCGAGCTGCCGCCGGTACTGGCCGATGCTGGGCAAATGCAGCAGGTACTGTTGAACCTCGTCGTCAACGCCGAGCAGGCCATCGGCCTGGGCAATGGGCGCGGCTCTATCCGCATCCGGACTCGCAGCGTAGCCGCCGACCGTGTCACCGTCGAGGTCACCGATGATGGCCCGGGAATTGCCGCCGACATCACGGCCCATATTTTCGATCCTTTTTTCACCACCAAGCCCGCTGGAGTAGGAACTGGCCTTGGTCTTTCCATCGTCGCAGGAATTGTGCAGTCACACGGTGGGTCCATTCATTTGTCAAGCCCGCAGGGCTCTGGCGCGAGCTTCCGAGTTGAACTCCCGCGCGCGGTTTCATGGCACGCGGGATTGTCCCCGGTCACCCTGCCAGCAACAGTCGCGCGTCAAGAGACTCCGCGGCCAGATGTAGCGCGGTCTTCGGAGTCCGGCGCGCGCGCTAAGTATATCTTGGTTGTCGAGGATGAACCCACGGTCGCCCAGCTGATCGCCGATGTCTTGCGTGGTGATGGTCATTGCGTAGCTATGGTTCTCGATAGCCGCGAGGGGCTCAAGCTTACAGGGGAACAAGCCTTTGATCTGGTGATCTGTGATTTGAGGATGCCGCACCTTGATGGGCGTGCCTTCTATCACTGTCTCGAGCGCGCCCGAAGCCGTTTGCTCAACCGCATCATTTTCGTGACTGGCGATACATTAGCTGCGCAAACGATGGGGTTTCTGGAAGCCTATAGCCTTCCGTACCTCGCCAAGCCTTTTCTGGTGGGGGAACTGAAGAATGCTGTCGAACGTGTCTTCAAGCTGCCGCAACAGAAAGCTCGGGCGGCCGGGAATTCCGCTGCCAACACTGGCTCCGCGGAAACAGCGAGGAACCGTTGAAAAACTTGTCTAGAGCAGTGTACATCCTCAGCGCCGATTTGGATCTTACCCTCTGCTACTTCAAGGAACTGGCTTCAGCGAATGGGAGCTATCAGGTCACTCACGTCCACAGTGTTCCAGAAGCGCTAGAAGCGTTTCTCCGGCTTAAACCCACAGCCGTTTTATTTGACGAGTCCGCCTTTCTCAAACAACGAAAACATTCCACGCGCAATGGGCTGGCCGCTTCTGTCGCTTTGCTGGCGCAATCCGCACCCGTTGTTGTCGTAGCCGCGCAAGAGCGCCACTCTGAATTGGCTGCGCTCATCACCTCAGGCGAGGCCGATTTTGTAGACCGCCGTGGAAATTTCTATTCCTTCGCCGCTCGCCTTTTGGAGAGCCGTTTACGCGAGGCTGAGCAAAAGATAGCGGCTCCCAATCTGTTTTCCCTCGATGCTAACGAAAACTTCGGTGAAGTGCTCCGCCACGAAGTGAATAACCCTCTCACGGGAATCCTCGGCAACGCGGAGCTCCTGCTCGCCGAAGTTCGTCGGCGCGATGACGGCCGGCTGCCGGAAGCCGCTCTCCAGCGCCTGCAAACGATTGCGGAACTGGCCGTGCGCTTGCGAGAAACGGTGCGACGCTTGAGCTGCGACCTGGAAGCACGCGCCAATCAGGCGCGCTCCGCGTAGTCTGTCTGGAGTTTTTCCGCAGGCATCTTTGCGGCTTAGGCACCTGCCGCCGTGACTCTCTTCCCACCATAACCATCTCCTGCTAGTCTTAGCCCTGCCTGACTCCATAATCATTCGACCAAATGAGTGGCGATGAGCGAGAATCCTGTCACAAAGCCGGCCCCGCCCGAGCCGCTTCGGCAGCTGAGCGAGGCCCTGCGCACGCTCGAAGGAAGAATGGACCCGAACGAGCTTGCTCGCCGTACGGTCCGTGCCGCTCTCGCGCAACCGGGAGTAACCGGTGCGCGGCTATGGCGCGTCGAAGAAGGTCGATCGTGCGTCTGGGCAGAGCAGGGACAGTTTCCACCTGCTGACGTAACCAACATGTTCTCGCAAGCCGCCGCCGGCGTGCCAACCGCCTGCGCCCAGGGCTTCCCGATACATGCAGAAAAATCATCGCCGTCGCCGGCGGAAGATCTGCTGATTTGGACATCGGTGCTCGGCAGCGATGACTTTCGAATGCGCGTGCTCGAAGCGCGTGGTTCTAGGGCGCTTGACAGTGCCACGCGCATCCGCCTTGATGTGCTCGCTAGTTTCGCGGCCGTGGCCTTGGCCCTTGCCGAACGCCGAGGCGCGGTCGAAGAGCTTTCGAGCATTGTCGAAGCCACCAAGCGCCTCAATTCCACTCTGGACCTTGCCGAACTCATCAGCATCATTCTGCAGATTGCCACGCGGCAGACCGGCGCGGAGCGCGGCACGGTATTTTTGGTGGATTACAACCGCGAAGAAATCTGGTCGCTCGTCGGCCTAGGAATCGAGCAACAGGAGATTCGCCTGCCGTCCGCAAAAGGTATTGCTGGCTGGGTGGCGCACCACGGTAAGAGCGTCAATCTCGCAGACGCTTACGATGACCCGCGCTTTGAACCTGAGATTGACCGGCGTCTTGGCTTTCGCACCGGCCGCCTGCTCTGTCTGCCAATACGCAATAAAGATTCCGTGATCATTGGCGTGCTTCAGCTTCTGAATAAGCACTCTGGTGATTTCACTGAGACCGATGAGAGGTTCTTAGACGCTCTGTCAGCCCACGTTGCTCTGGCCCTCGAGAATGCCCAGCTGCACCGTGAGCGCTTGGCCAAGCAGCGGATGGAGCGCGATCTCGAGCTCGCCCGGACCATACAGGCGCGCTTCTTGCCCGAGCAACCCCCGCAAATTCCCGGTTTCGAACTCGGAATCTCGCATCATGCTTCGCAGATGGTTGGCGGGGATTACTATGATTTCGTGCGGCTCGATTCCAATATTCTTATGGTGGTTGTGGCCGACGTAGAGGGCAAGGGAGTAGCCTCCGCTCTGGTAATGGCCAATCTCCAGGCCACGTTGCGGGCGCTGGTCGGTCACGTCCACGCGCTGGAGCGCTTGGTCACCAGCATCAACCAGATGATTCTCTCCGACACGCGCGCTTCGAAATATATGAGCATGTTTATCGGGCTGCTGGACCAGAAGCGTCGCGCCTTGCACTACATCAATGCCGGACACGTTCCACCGGCCTTGATTCGCGCCAATGGCAGTGTCGCTTTGCTTGAACAGGGCGGAACGCTTGTCGGGTTATTTCCGGATGTTGGTTACGAGCGCGGCACGCTGCAGCTGGATTCCGGCGATATCCTTGTTGCCTGCACCGATGGAATCACCGAAGCCATGGACGCGCGCGAGCTCGAGTATGGTCGCGCGCGTCTCATCGAATCCGTCGAGCGCCTGCGCAGCCGCCCCGCGCAAGAAATCGTCAATCACATTCTCAATGAAGTTCAGACTTTTTCCCGCGATAGCTCGTATGAAGACGATCGCGTTCTGTTTGTCATGAAGGTTCAGTAACACTTGCATCTTCGATTACCTGAACGAGACATAAAGTTTCACTTTACCAGTGCGCGGTCCAGGGCGCCTCGAATCGTCTGGCTCAGGCTGGTTAAGCTGTAAGGCTTTTGCAAGACCACCGAACCTTTGTCCAATATCGAAATCAACGCCGCTGCTTCCGCTGTATAACCTGTCGTGAAGATCACGCGAACGCCTGGTTGCAGCGCAGAAATCTTGGCGTAAGCATCAGGCCCGCTCATCCAGGGCATCACTACATCCATCACCAACAAATCGATCCGGTCGCAATTTGTCGTGAACAGCTTCACAGCTTCCGGGCCATCGCACGCCGGAATGATGTTATAGCCGAGGGTCTGCAACATTTCTTGCACCGAGTCGCGGAGGCCGTCATGGTCTTCTGCTAGCAGGATTGTCTCCGTGCCTCTCACCAGCTGTTCCGCACGCGGTGCTTCGCGCGGCTCGTGCTCGCCAATATCGGCTCGGAGGTATACGCGAAACGATGTTCCCTTTCCTGGTTCGCTGTATACGTAAATAAAGCCTCCGTGCTGTTTCACAATGCCGTATACGGTTGCCAGCCCCAGTCCGGTTCCCCTGCCCATCTCCTTCGTTGTGAAAAAAGGTTCAAAGATGTGCTCAATCGTATCCGTATCCATTCCCACGCCGGTGTCTGAAACGGTTAGCAAGACGTAAGCCCCGGGCCTGCCATAGGCATGGTCCCTGCAAAACTCGTCTCCGATTTCCACGTTACGGGTTTCAATGATGAGTCGCCCGCCTGACGGCATAGCATCCCGAGCATTCAGGCACAGATTCATAATCACTTGCTCGATCTGGGCAGGGTCCGCGAGGGTAACCTGCAAGTCCGGGTCAGCATGAACCTTGACCTCGATATCTGCACCAATGACTCGCTCCAGCAGGCTCATTTCTTCCCGTACCGAAATGTTCAGATTCACCTTTCGAGGTTGCAGGAGTTGCCGCCGCGCAAATGCCAGCAGCTGTGCGGTTAATCGGGCAGCCCGTTGCGCTTGGTCGCGGATCTTCTGAAAACGTTGTTGGAACCGCGAGCCGGCTTCGGCCTCCGCATAGCCCAATTCCGCCCATCCCAGGATGGCGCCGATAACGTTGTTAAAGTCGTGGGCCACCCCGCCGGCTAGCCTGCCGACAGCTTCGAACTTGCGCAGTTGTTGCAGATGCTGTTCGAGGCGCTTACGTTCCCGCCGCTCCTCGGCATCTCGCAGCGCCCGCTGAACGGCCGGAACCAATCGCTTCAAATTACCCTTCATCAAGTAATCTTGTGCGCCTTTTTGCATCGCCGCGACGGCGGCTGCTTCTCCCACGGCCCCGGATACGAAAAAGAAAGGCAGTTCGGGCCACTTTGCTTTGATGAGGATCAAAGCCTCCGGCCCTGAAAAACGCGGCATCGAAAAATCGGAGATCACCAGGTCCCATTCCTGGGAATGCAAAGTCGACTTGAGCGCTTCCGAAGTATCCACTCTTTCAAACTGGACATCGTACCCGCCGGCACGCAATTCATGGACGATCATCGCGCAATCGTCTCTCGAATCCTCGACCATCAACACTCGAATAGGGACACCCATCTAAGCGCGCTCCGGTGGTGCCTCGTTCAGGACCAGCCAATACAGACCTAATTGCTCCAGCGAAGCCATCAAGCCGTCGCCGGGCTTCCCCAAGATTTGATTTCGATAGGAACTGCAGAGGGTATCTTCTGCGCTGGCTAACCTGCTGCTAAGCACTAAAATGGAGGCAAAATGCGCAATTCCTGGAAGGGTCTCTATTGTGTCTGAACGCACAACAATGTCAAGGCAAAAGCGGTCTTTTGTACTTTGCAGTTACTGTAGAACCGAGCAGCGTAACGCCCCTTACGTTTCCTCACGTGTTGGTGCGGGTAATGCGAAACGCTACGTCGCCCCCAAAAGTTGCACGCAGTGGGCTACGTCCCTCACCTTCCGAGCAAACAGACGCAGCCCCTTTATCGTTCAGTGCGAAAACTGTGTCGCCCAGCAACCGCCGGCCGCGTCGCTCGTGCTTTTGGAGAGCGATGAATCCTCTTCGCTGCTGCCTTAGTCGCACTCCTCGGATATTAGAAACACCCGGCCATGGGCTCCCTACGCAATGGGCCGGCAATGAACGGGCGCGGCAGCCTTATTTCACACCGGGAGCCGCAGGTGGCGTTGGTGCCGGTCCAAAGTACTGATCGTTAATGACAACTTGCACCCCATTACGGATACCATCGATGGCCTTCTGGGTTATCTCGGGCTTCATCTGCTGTTCGATTTGCGGCCGCACTTGGTCCAGTGTTTTGGTTGAGTGCTCGTCGACTTTGATAATGTGATAGCCAAATTGCGTTTTTACCGGCTCGCTCAACTCGCCTACCTTCAAGCTGAAAGCCGACTGTTCAAACGCCGGCACCATGCGCCCCTTGGTAATGGCCCCCAGCGATCCGCCGTTGGCTGCCGACCCGGCGTCGTCCGATTCGGCTTTCGCCAGTTTCGCGAGGTCCTCACCCGCAATCAGTCTCTTCCGAATATCCTGGGCCTTCGCCAGCGCTTCTTCTTCGCTTAGCTCTTTTTGATCTTTCTTCAGTGGCACAGTCGACCCCTTGAATCGGATCAGAATGTGGCTCACTTTCACATTCTCGTATTCACCTTTATGCGCGTCGTACCACGCCTTCACGGCTGCGTCGTCGGTTTTAGCGCTCGTCTGTAATTGTTTCGCCAACGAGCTGGCCAACACTTGTTCCTGTTGCAGTTCCAGCAACTGGCGTACAGAAGCAGTCTGGTCGAGCTTGCGCCGCCGCGCTTCCTGGGCCATCGCTTTGAGCTGGCCTAGCTCCTCGGCCATCTTCCGCCGATTAGGGCCCGCCGCGGTTCTCCGCGCCTGTTCTGGTAGACCTTCGAGCAGTGCCTCGAATTCGCCTTTGGTGATCTTTTGGTCGCCCACCGTTATGATTACCGTGTCCGACGGCAGTGCAGCTGCTTCCGGCGGGAGTGTTGCGGGCGCAGTTGCTGCGGGCGGCTGCTTCCGGGGAGCTGGTCGGACTAGGCTTGGCTGCGTGGCGGGTTGTGTTGCGGGGGCCGGCGTTGCAGGCTGCTTGGTGGGAGGGGGAGGCGTTGTATTCTGCCCGAACCACAAAAGGGCTAATGGAGCGGTCATCAGAAATTTCGTTAAAACTGGCAATGTCATTTGGTTTCCTCGCTCGAATGGACAGGCGACGTGCGCCCGCAACACCCGAAAAATTGGTGTACTGGGATTAGTCTTCAGGATAACACTTCTCCATGGTCAGTAGAACCTCCCAGTGATCTATCGTGGGTTTTTATGGGACGCGTAGCTCTGAGGAGAAAGGCCAGTTTATTTCTTGGAGTGCAACAGCTGCTCGAGATAGTTACTCCCCGTGAACCACAGCCGTGCTCCGGATACGAATGTGAGATGATGTCTTCCCGTCATGATGATTTACGCAATCACCATTTTCCTCGGCGCGTTTTTATTATTCCAGGTTCAACTCATCAGCGCGAAGACCGTTCTGCCCTGGTTTGGCGGCTCACCCGCCGTTTGGACAACGTGCAATCTCTTTTTTCAAGGACTCCTGCTCGCCGGCTATGCCTACGGGCACGCTGCAGTCCGTCGTATCTCGCAACGCGCTCAGGGTCGGGTGCATGCGCTCTTGCTTTTGGCTTCGCTCGGCGTAGCCGCAGCGCTCGCGCTTGCTTGGAAGTCTCCCATTACACCACCGGGCTCATGGAAACCCCAAGGCAGCGCTGACCCGGTTATCCATATTCTCGCCATTCTGTTGATCAGTGTCGGTTTGCCCTACTTCCTGCTTTCTGCGACTGGCCCGATATTACAGGCTTGGCTCGGGCGAACCTACCGCGAGCAGACTGTGTATCGGCTTTACGCGCTATCCAATCTGGGTTCGCTGCTGGCTCTTGTAAGCTACCCCTTCTGGATAGAGCCTCGGATGGCACTGCAAACCCAGGCTCGATTCTGGTCGTGGTGCTACGCGGCATTTGCGCTAGCCTGCGCCTACTGTGCCTTGAGGAGCAGCACAGCAGAGAATAGCGCCGTGCTTGAGTCTCCTACGCCCAAAGAAAGAATATTCCCTGGAGAGCAACCAAGTTCCGAAAAACACGCAGGCCTCGGAACGGCAGCGAACGACGCGATTCAAGCGGGCTCGGTACACTCGGTGAGTTGCCAGAAGAGTGGCGCGGCTCCAACGAAAGGACTTTGCGCGATTTGGCTTGGTTTGGCAGGATGCGCTTCGGTGTTATTCCTGGCCACGACGAATCAACTGTGCCAGGAAATTGCTGTGATCCCGCTTCTCTGGGTGCTTCCGCTTTCCGTCTATCTACTGTCGTTTATTCTGTGCTTCGCCCGAGAACGCTGGTATTCGCGTCGCTGGTTTCATCCAGCGTTCGGCGGAGCGTTGTTGACAGCGTGTTTCCTATTGTATGGCGGAGCTGAAAGCAGCTTGGGTAAACAGATTGGATGCTATGTCGGAGTCTTGTTTGTTTGCTGTATGGTTTGCCACGGAGAACTAGCGAAATTGAAGCCCAGCGCGCGATTTCTCACCTTGTTTTATTTGATGTCGGCCTGCGGTGGTGTGCTGGGAGGAATTGCGGTCGCCCTTTTGGCCCCCCATTTGTTCCCCGGATTTTGGGAATACCAGGCTGGACTGTTGGCCGCATCGTTGCTGGTTCTGGCGGTTTTGACTCGCGACAATAATTCGTGGCTGCAAACCAGCGGAACGCGTGGCTCTCTCGCCGTGTTGTCAACGGCCGTCCTGCTTCCAGTCTGCGTGATTCTCGCGATACCAACTCTGCAAGGCGCGCGTAAATCCGTTTTCTTCATCGTTGCGCTACTGGCACTGTTGTTTCTGGTGAGCGGGCGAAAAAAGGGAGACGTTGCGCCTGGGAGCATTCCGAGACGCAACGTTGCCTTTTATTCGGGTGCCGCGATTTTCATTCTGGCACTGGTGCTGGGGGGAAGTTTGCGCGCTCGTTCGGTGAATGCGATTGCTTCGTTTCGAAACTTTTACGGCGTGCTCACCGTACGAGCGCAAGACCCCGGCGATGCAACAAGGGAAGCATACGCCTTGAGCCACGGGCTGACGGTGCACGGCTATCAGTTCCGAGCGGACTCTAAGAGGCGTCTGCCAACGTCTTACTACGGCACCGGTAGCGGAATTGGCCTGGCTTTGAAATATGCGCAAGCGACAAAACCAATCATCCATTCCGCAGCGCTGCGAATAGGTGTTGTTGGGCTGGGAATAGGAACGTTAGCCGCGTATGGCCGCAAAGGTGATTCCATTCGCTTTTACGAGATCAATCCGGAGGTGATCCGCCTGGCCACAAAGTCGGCCTATTTTACTTACATTCGCGATTCGCCGGCAAAGGTCGATGTTATTTCGGGCGATGGGCGCATATCGCTTGAGCGCGAGCTGCAGCGCGGCGAAGAGCACGATCTAGACGTCCTGGCCATCGATGCTTTCAGCGGCGATGCGATTCCTGTTCATCTATTGACCAAAGAAGCGTTTGAAATATATCTGCAGCGATTGAAGTCGCCGGGCGGAATTCTGGCCATTCACGTTAGCAATCGCTTTCTAGACCTCAAACGGGTTGTGTTTCGGGCTGCGGAAGAGTTCGGAATTCCTTGTGTCTGGGTGCAATCTGAGCGAACCGATGCACTAACCAGCAATAGCGATTGGATGCTCCTTTCGCACGATTCGACTTTCTTGAAATCGACCGACATACAAGAGAGTCGAGGAATCGAGAGTCCGCGTGCTCCCCGCGCACGGCTTTGGACCGATGATTACAGCAATTTGTTTCAGGTGCTGAGGAAGCAATAAATGCTTCCGGCGCAAGGGTTGGCTTCCCGTAAATTTGCGTCTCAACAACCAAGCGGTTCAAGACGCGGAATCAAGAGCCGGTGGAGGAATAGCGGCGTACACCCTGATTCCAGGCAAAAATGGCGATGCCCAGTGACACCGCTGCGACTACGGGAATCAGTGGCGCATACTGATGGTATTCGGGCCGACCCAGTAGCCGTACGCTGGGATAGAACGTCGCGAAGCCAAAGGGAATAATCCAGCTCAGAAAGAACTGAATGGGGCCGCTGTAGATCGAGAGTGGATAACGCCCGAAGGCCAGAAGATTCCATGCCGGAGGGTGCAAGCCGATACGGTCTTCCATGAAAAAAGAGACAGTGGTCAGAGCGAGGAACACCGCCATATAGATGATGCCGCCGCAAACAGCAAAGAAAATGAGCTCGATACTTCCTACCACCGACCAGTGGTAGCTGAGACGATGCGCGGCCCATAGAACAACGACGAGACCGGTACCGACTTCCTGAAAAGACTCGATGCGAAACGCCTCAAATAGCACCTGAAAAAGCGAGCTGACGGGACGAAGCAAGACGCGGTCAAACTTTCCCTCAATGATGTAGGTGCTGCCAAATTCGTAGAGGTTCATGCTCAAGACATTGAAGAGGCCAAAGGGAATCATGGAGAAGCCATAGAGGAAGAGGACTTCTTCAAAGCGCCAGCCGGCCAGACTCGGGATTCTCGAGAAGAGCACAACAACGAATCCGAGGGAAAACAATGTAGCTGCCATGCTAGTGACTACGCCAATCAGGAAATCGGCGCGATAACTGACGCGCACCTTGAAATATTGAACGAAATAATGGCTGAGGAGGCCAAGGTGTCGGCGCACGTTGATGAGGCTGGGTTCCATTTTCGTGTTAGAAATTCTCCCAATTCTGGTACTCGATTCGTTGTCTATGAAAAGCTGCGGAGTTCATCATAAGCAGAAAAACCTTCTAACCTCCGTGAATCGTGATCTTTTGTGTGGCGCGATTCCACCAGAGATGACCTAGCCAAAGCAGCGCGACTACCCAGACAAGTTGCGTGACCAGAGCACGCGCGCACGCAGGGCCGCTGAGCTTGCCTAGATAAATTTGTAACGGCGTGTAGGCGATGTGCTCAAAAGGAAGGAACGACGAAATTGACCGCACTGGCGGAGGAAAGAAGCTGAGAGGCACCAGCAGGCCCGAAAGCAGCTCGATGAGCCAGAATTTTGCGCGGATCAGTGCGAGAATAGACTTCAGCGGAATAGCGCACGTGCCGATCAGAAAATTAATCGCGCCCATCAGAAGAAAACTACCCGCGGCTGAGACCAGAAACAGAAAGAAGTAGGCCCAGGATGCGGGTGGCCGCACGGGAAACAGGAGGGAGATGACGATGGCGGTCGGCGCCGTCAGCAGCATAAGGCGAAAAGCCGACTCGCCCATAGCTCGCGTCAGCCACATCCACTGAACAGAAACAGGCTTAAGAAGATCCATGGCGATTTTGCCTTCGATGACCTCATAAGCCATTTCTTGATCAATCGTATTCCAGTAAAACGAGCGAAGGATCCAACCCACGCTTACGTAAGTGAGAATTTGGGAAAGATCATAACCGGCAATGGCTCCCGAGGCCGAACGCGAAAGACCGCTCGACTGCGCAAATACCGCCCGCCAGATGAAGTAATACACGGTCACATTGATGAGGTACGTAATGATCCCGGTGTAATAGCGGAGGCGGAAGGCCAGAATATTTACGAAGCCCACGCGCGCGAATTCCAGATAGGGCGCAAGTCTCGAGCGCAATCCGATGGGTCCCGGGGCAAGCGCTGGTGAGCTAGCGCTCATCGCAATGGACCTTTCGCTTTCGCATCCGGTGTTTTGGTATTGAGCGCATTCGTGCCTGGCACCTCCGCTTCTAGCCCTCCCTTTGGTTGCGCGTTATTTTCTTCCGCCGTGTTCACCACCCCATCCGAATAAATGCGCTTCACGACTTCTTCGATGGGCTCATCTTCAATGATGAAATCGCGGACTTCGACAGAAGCGAGAATGTCGCGAATAAGGTCGGAGCTCGAGATTCTGGTGCGGTCGAAGCGGATGCGGCAGGTCATTTCATCGAGACGCTCGAATTGGAGTGAAGCGCTTGCTGGCGATTGCGCGAGAGAGCGCTCGAAGGTGCTAAGCCGCGGACCCTGTTCACCATCGCGGAGAATGAATTTAATCTGCTTGGTACGCAGCAATCTTTCCTTGAGCAGACCCAGGGGACCGTCATAGAGCAATCGGCCATGATCGATGATCATGATGCGGCGGCAAAGCTCCTCGATGTCGTCGAGGTCGTGAGTGGTCAGAAGAACAGTGGTCTGGTAACGTTGGTTGATGGCCCGAAGGAACTGGCGAATTTGATCCTTGGCGACAACATCGAGACCGATCGTCGGCTCATCAAGAAACAACAGCGGCGGGTTATGCAGCAGCGCGGCCGCCAGATCGCAGCGCATGCGTTCACCGAGAGAGAGTTTGCGCACCGGTGTGTGCAAGTAATCGCGGATGCCGAGAACCTTGTCGAAAAGTTCCATCCGCTCGTCGAAATCGCATCGGGAAACGTCATAGATGCGGCGCAACAACTTAAATGATTCGATTACGGCGATGTCCCACCAAAGCTGGGTGCGCTGGCCAAAAACGACCCCGATCGTTTTGACGTAGGCCGTGCGCAGGCGCCAGGGAACGAAGCCATTGGAAATGATTTCGCCGGAGCTCGGCACCAAGATGCCGGTCAACATCTTGATGGAGGTAGATTTGCCGGCGCCATTCGGACCGATGTACCCGACCATTTCGCCCCGAGCGATTTCGAAGGAGATGCTGTCCACGGCCTTGACGGTTCGGTATTCGCGATGAAACAGATTGACCAACCCTCCCCGCAGGCCTTCGCGTCGCTTGAAGGTGCGGAACTCTTTGGAGAGCTCACGGACGAGGATGAGAGGTGCAGACGACATCGTCGAGATCGAGAAGAGATTGTACTGGAGGGCATGGGCGCAAAGGAAGCAAAGCCAGGCCTCAAGAGAAACCGAGTATCGGCTGCGTGGGTGACCTACCGTTTCTGTAAGCGTCGATTCTAACGGGTTTTATGCAATGTTGAACACGTTCAAGATTTCATGCCCGGCCCAGGGGGTCGCGAGTACCGGGAGCGCTTCCTGGTAGTGTTCCCCGTGGCCCCCGTGAAGCATCAAAATCTTTAGGAGAATCTGGTCGAGCCGAAGCCGTGAATTAGAAATTGCTCAAGGAGAAACGATAATGGCTATGCGAAGGACGACGGTTTTCAGTTTGTGTTGGGCAGTAGTGCTGTCGATCGCTGCGGCAGGATGCAGCGTGAGTGTGAGCCAAAGCGAAGAGGAACGGCGCGCGCGAGAAGAAAAGACTCGCGAAGAGGCAGCCAGGGCTGCCGCGAAGGCTAAGCCGGCGCTCGAGGAAGCTGGGAGGAAAATTGGCGAGGCCGCGGACAGGGTCGCGACAGGTGCTCGTGCCGCCGCGCAGGGCGCAGAAGAGGGCTGGAAACGGTCCGGGCATCGCGTGGTGGACCTAAATACTGCCAGCGAGAGCGACTTAATGGATTTGCCGGGGATTGGCAGGAACGAGGCGCGCAAAATTATCGCGGGTCGTCCCTATCGTAATCGACATGACCTGGTTACAAAACGGATTCTTACGGAGAATGAGTACGCGAGGATTCGAGAACAGACTGAAATCAAGTAAATTTAGCAGGGACTCGACTTACTGAGATCGCTGTCGGCGCCTGCGCAGGGGAATCGCGCTCCCAGGTTACGCCCGACAGTTTGTCCGAAAAGCACCGCCCAGTGGGGGTGGTGCCTTGCGAAACATTTCCTCGCTGGAGCGCGCCACGACGAAATGGCGCGCTCCAGTCCATTAAAGTAGTGCTGCTTATTTGTCCTGGCCAGCGGCCGCACCGATCACATCCCCTGAGACGACCAGCTCAACCCGGCGGTTCATCTGACGACCAGCAACGGTGTCGTTGGAAGCGACGGGGCGGGCCTTGCCAAAGCCGCGCGAGGTAACTGCATCACCCTTTACGCCCTGGGTTAGCAGATATTCACGAACTGTATTCGCCCGCTGCTCGGAAAGTCGTTGATTGAACTCGTCGCCTCCAACGCTGTCGGTGTGACCTTCGATCTCGAGCTTGAGTCCAGGATGCGCGATGATGATGCCGGAAATTTTAGCAAGCTTTTCACGCGCGCCCGGTTTAAGCGTGTACTTGCCGGTGTCGAATAGGACGTCGGACATATTTACGATCAGTCCGCGAGCGGTCTCGCGAGTCTCAAGAACCAGGTTCAATTGCTGGCGAAGCTGCTCCCGAAGCTGCGCCTTTTCCTGCTCAGCTTGTGCCGCAGATTGTCGAGCTTTGGCGGTTTCGGCTTCGGCCTCGGTCTTTTCTTTGGCGGCACGTTCGGCCGCGGACTGTGCCTCGGCTTTGGCGCGCTCCGCTTCTGCCTTGGCTTGCTCGGCTTCGGCCTTGGCTCTTTGAGCGGCGGCCTTTTCGGATTCCGCCTGCGAAGCTTGTGCCTGGGCCTGCGCAGCTTGCGATTGTGCCGCCGCTTCGCGATTCTGTGAAGCCATCCGTTCATTGGCCAGACGTTCCTCTTCCATCCGGCGAACGGCGATCAAGCGCGCATCTTCGGCCATTTGCGCAGCTTCGCGCGAATTCTGTGCCACGGTTTTTTTGCCGACTTTGCCACGCTGCTCATCTTCAGCGTTTTGCAAGCTAATTTCGGCTTTTTGCAGAATTTCCGCCGCATAGCGATCAGCACCAGTCCAGCGAGCAATGCGCACGGCGTTTCGAGCTTCGTAGAGTTCCAAAGGAGTTTTCTTGTCGAGACCGATTGGGCGGCGGTCAGTTTCAGGAACATTTAAGAGGTACTGGCCGCGCTGCAGCAGCTCATATTGAGCGTCTATGGGCTGGCTGGTTCCGGAAGTTTCATTGGTAACGAAATTTTCCATAATCACGACATCGCTTGGCTGGGTAACGGCGAAATATGGTTCAGCAGTGACGATCAAACCAAAGGTTTGGAGATCCGTGGTCACTTCCATTTTGCTGCTAGTGCCGTTAAGGAGAACCTCCCCAAGATTCTTAGGTCGACCTTCCGGAGTCACGGCCCACAAGACGTAGGTTAGATACTCAGGACCAAACTGAGTGGCGGACGAGAGTTTTTCCATGTGGGCCTTAATCTCAATGCGACCCTGCTTGCTGTTTACGGTGGCTTGACCTTTTGCTTCAGGCATCAGGGCGGTCCCGCGGAACGCTATTTCCGTAGGTCCGCTGCGGTGTCGATAATTGACGGCTTTGGTGGTACGACCTACAACAGTTACTTTGTAAACCGGAACTTTGCCGGAGGTATCCAGGTACACGCTCTGGCGACGGTTTTCTCGGTTTTGCGCAGGAGACTGATCGGCTGTCTGTGCCATTGCGGAGCAGGCCCATGTCAGGGCCAAGGGTACGAAAAATGTTAACGCACGCTTCATGTTTTCACCTCAATCGTTGAGCAGTATTCCGACGCGATCGACAGTGATCCACACAGTGTGACACTGATCGCTATACTAGTATTGGGAGTCCAAGCCCTGGGCGCCTATCGGGGAAAGTCCGCAAAATGCAAGGGGTTATCCCCGTAGGAATTTATAGTTCAAGACCGCTAAGCGTCGATCGGTCCGGTTATCCCAACCTGGCCAGCCGAGACAGGACCGGGGCATTTTCAGCAATAGCGCCTAGCGACGTGAGATTTCGCTTGTCGGCGACCGTCTTCAGGGCGGCGACGATGCGCCCCCCTTTAACGTGATCGAGTGCGTCGCCGATGGAGACAGCAAAGTGCAGCATGACGCTTGAATCGCGATAGCAGTCGGCAATGCAAGCAGTGCAGCCATCGCGAACGAGCGGGGTCTCCGCGAACTCCCAAACCGCGCAAAGCGGTTTCGTCCAAGCGTCACAGCGCCAGATCATGTAGTTCCAGTCCATGTAGAAACTCTTGTAACCGCCGTAGCAGACGAAGCGCTCTTTCTCGCCCCGAAGATGGCGCTTCATGTCCGCAATAGAAGCGCTTGGATTATTCACTGGGAAAACGCTGCGAAGTTGGTCAACGGAGTCGAAGGCCGTGAGAAGTTCGGCGTCGGTAAAGTTTACAAGGGAGGAATCGACTGACCATGCCAGGGAAGAGGAGCCCAGGCGCACTCTCTGCGGGTACGAGAAACCCACGGCCGCGAATCCCAGGTCACGCAGCAGTGGAATAAGCGCGCGATAGTTGGTGATTAATTTACTCATGGTCACTTGTGCGATTGCAGTCATGCCCAATCCGGGCATGCGCGACGTAGCTGCGCGGATGCGCTGGCCCAGGCCTTTGAGGCCACGGTTAAGCTCGTGGTCTTCCATCGCAGCGGCGTCGATCGACACGTCTACGGTCTTCAAACCCGCCGCAGCAAGCGCATCGATTTGCGAATCGAGCAGCCAACCATTGGTTATCAGGCCAGGGCCCATGCCCTTGGCGATCACCATGGCAATCATGTCGACAAGACGCGGGTGAAGCAGCGGCTCACCGCCAAAAAAACTCACGTAGCGAATGTCGCGTTGGTGAAGAATGGAAAGGGCGCGCTCGAACTGGCTAGCGTCAATCCAGCGCAAATTCGCCGCGCCGACCTTGCCGCGCGCAAAATTGCAAAAGTCACATGCGGCGTTGCAGGAATTGGTGACGGCAATGTTGCAGAGCGCGGGACCTCCTCGGCGTATAAGGCGCAGCATGTCCCAGGCTTTTGAGGCTGATGACGGCATGGTTCACTCTCTGTCCTACAGTGAGCGATCTTAACGGAGGTTAGATGCCGCAGACCCATCGATGGTCTGGTAGCACAGCTATTGATTTCGCCGACGCTAAGAGTCGCACGTTTGGCAGATCAAGTGTTCCATGATAGAGCATGTCCGTCAGCCCGTTTACTACTTGACGTAAACTGTGCCGACAGGCCCCGGATTGTGAATTGACCGGATTATTATAGTCAGGAGAAGGCCTTCGTTAGTATGGACCTAATTGTATGGGCGATGGCACTGGCAACTTTCTATGTTTGTGAATATAAGATCTGGGAAAATTGGGAGACTACGAATGAAAAAATTTAGAGCAACATTGATGGTAGCCCTAATCGCGGCGTCGGCTGTATGGGCTGGGCAAAGCAAATCGAAAAAATCTGATGCGGGCAAACATTCCGCCAAAGTAACCAATGCTTCGGTCAAACACGAAGAACATACCGGCAAGCGGGCTTATGTCGAGTTGCTGATCAGCGAATTGAACGCCGAAGACCCGGCACGCTGGTCGGAGCGAATGCAGACGCACGCATCTGTGAGCGGTTTTATCACCAATGTGGCCAAAGGTGAAGACGGCGACCTCAACGTTCGTATCTGTGAAAACCCAAAGGTCGAGGGGATGGATCGCAATCATTGCTTCCTTGCGAAATGCATTCCGGAAATTCCTTGTGTTTTGCCGCCAGTCGGAAAGCCAATCACAGTGAAGGGCATCACTCGGTACGATGCTAAAGCGGGCGCGCACTGGTGGGAAATTCATCCCGTCGAGCAGATTGAGAAATAGCGCGCAAGGTTCTGCTTCGCAAAATACTTGAACGTACGGCCCAACAGCAGAAACGGTATCTGTTGTGGCGTGACGCGCGGCTCCTGTGGCGCTCGCTGGACTGAGAATTTGCCGGTTCCATCCCGAACGATAGTCGCCCTGGTTCGTTGGCTGGAAGGCGATCAGCGTCCAGGTGGTTAGGGAACTTGGTTATGTGCGGAACAGGACATCTTCGCGCTGGAACATTTTTACGGCGATGAACAGAGCGACTGCTGCATAAACGCAAGTGGATGCAAAAATCAGCGCGATGTAATTCCAGTGGTAGGTACCGGTGACGATTTCTCTGCACACCAAACTGGTGTTAAGGATGGGAATGATCGCCAAGCGCGGATTTAGTTCCACTCCAGGCAAGAACGAGGAAACCGCCGGAATGACAACGAGGAATGTCAGGGGTGTAAGGTAGCTTTGTGCTTCCTTGTAGCTCTTTGCGAAGAGCGCAATGGTTGGAAGGACCGCTGAAAATAAGACCGAAAGGGGTAAGGCCATAATAAAGACTGCCAGAACAGATTTCAAACTGATGGTCATGTTCATGCCGCCCGCCCCTTGAGACATTAGAATTCCTTTCAAGACACCGAACGAAATTCCCATGGATGTGACGGCCAGACCGGCGGTGGTCAGCGAAGCCGTTAGCACCAGAAAAAATTTGCCGAGGACGAGATGAGTACGCAGGATCGGGCTGGAGAGAATGGTCTCCATGGTCCCGCGTTCTTTCTCACCGGCAGTGAGGTCCATCGCGGGGTACATTGCACCGGTCATCGAAAGAAGCATGACCATGTAGCCGATCATTCCGCCGAATGTTGCTCCGCCGACTTTCTCCGGCGGGGCCACGTTTTGCTGGCTGATTTTAAAAGGGTCGATGAAGCTTGCTGGCAGATTTTTCGAAGCCAAACGCTGGACCACGGTTTCCTTGCGATACTCCTGAAGGGATTTTTCCAGGCGGTTGGCGGCTAAGGATGATTTGAGGTCCCCGTCATACATATAAACTTTGACCACGGGTGATTCGCCACGGTCGAAGGCTGCGCGAAAATTCTTGGGAAGCTCGACAGCCGCCCGGATTTTTTTGTTCGAAATTTGCTCTCGATAGTCAGAGGCCACTGGGACAACTTCGACTTCACTCAGCTTGGTAAAGACATTGGCGACCTCCGGTGCATCCTCCGCACCGAGAATCATGATCTTGGGAACTTCTTTCCTCGCGGCACCGACGAGCTTTAAAGCCACGAAACTGAAGCCCACCATAAGCATCGGGAACATCAGGATCGGAACGGCGATGGTCGAGATCAGGGTGCGGCGATCGCGCAGGGATTCGGTGAGCTCTTTGCGGTATACGATGCCGACGTTTCGCAAGCTCATGGTCAGTTTTTCCCCGCAGCGAGGTGGGCGCTCTCCACTACCTTAACGAAAATCTCCTCAAGATCTTGTTCGGCGAAACGCTCGCGCAGCTCCGCAAGCGTGCCTTCAGCCAGCAGGCGCCCACCATCGATAATGCCGATGATGTCGCATAGCTTCTGAACTTCGCTCATAATGTGCGTGGAAACAATAATGGTCTTGCCTTCTTGGCGCAACTCGCGAATAAAGGCGACAGTGGTCCGCGCGGCCATGATGTCTAAGCCCTGCGTAGGCTCGTCGAAAATCATCACCTGCGGATCATGAATCAGTGTCCGCGCGATCGATGTTTTCTGCTTCATTCCCGTCGACAGCTTGTCGCAGCGCCGGTCGCGAAACCCGTTCATGTCCAGCCGCTCGAAAATCTCGTCCAGCCGTTTCTTCAGCACGGCCTCTTCCAGACCGTTCAAGCGCCCAAAATATTCCACCATTTCCTGCGCCGTCAGCCGTGGATAAAGCGCCGTCGCCGTGGACAAAAATCCCAGGGAAGCGCGTACCTTCTGCGGCTGCTCCACCACGTCGTGCCCCGCGACAGTAGCCGTGCCCCCGCTGGGCTCCAGTATCGTCGCCAGCACCCGCAAGGTGGTCGTCTTCCCCGCGCCATTCGCGCCCAGCAAACCGTAAATACGCCCGGGTTCGCAGCGGAAACTAACATTGTCGACGGCGCGGATTTCCCCGCGCTTGTCGCGAAACCGTTTGCAGAGGCCACGAGCCTCGATCATTCAACAACCTCACAGACAACAACCTCACAGAATGTTCCCGGAATCGACCGATAAGGCGACCTAGTCTACTACGCCCGGAGCCGCTAGGATATTTCAGTCGACGAGAGGGGACCAACCTGCTTGTGACGTCGTCGCCGTGACAACATCCAATGAATTGGGCCTGGCGCGCCAGGCGGCATCCCTCGCCACGCGCAACGCATCCATCGAAAAGGGAAAGTCGCTAGAGGAAGATCTACGGCTATTGGTAGAATCAGTAACTTGGGGCACTCCGGGCGCGGCCCAGCAAAGCCAGGCATATACAATAGAACTCCCTCTGGATAGAGTGTGCCCGCAAGTTGAGTTGGGGCGGGTTCCGCCAGAGCAGATAGGGAGCAATGGATCGCAGGCTGCGAAATCGTATTTTGATATTCCTCGTGCTCGCGGGGATCGTGGTGTTCGCGTTGGTGCGCCTGACCGGACGCCAGCCTGTAGCGAAAATTAACGCGGTGACGCCGGCTCGAGAAAATGTCACTTCATCGATCTCCAGCAACGGAAAGGTGGAACCGATCACGCCGTTTGTCGTGCGCGCACAATTGGATACGTTTGTGGAGAAAATCAGCGCGGTGGAAGGGCAGCAGGTGAAAAAGGGGCACCCGCTCCTGGAATTGAACGTCAAGGATGCCGAGGCGCAGTTGGCGGATGCCCGTTCGAAACTCTTGCGCGCGGAGTACGACCTGCGAGCGGCGAAGGCCGGCGGACGGTCGGATGAAGCGGCCAAAACGGAAGGCGCCTTGGCGAACGCGGTGGCGCAGCGCGATCGTATGCAACGCAATCACGATGCCCTCCAAATCGCAGTTCGAGCTCACTTGGGTGCGGCCATTAATTTTGCGGCCGGCAGTGTGAGTCGAGCGCCGTCGGTGATTCAGAAGTTGGGCCTCGAATGGCTGTGGCGCATCAAGGAGGAACCGCACCTCTGGAGGCGATATTGGGATGATGGCAGAGTATTACTTCGCTTGCTTTGGACCCATGTCTTTCCACTGGCCATCCGTGCGCGTTCTCGGCAATTACAAGGGCCAAAGCATCTAACCATAGCTGACGCACAAACTCATGATACTATCACTTTGAGCCTTTCGGGCGCCGCTACCGACCACAGCATAGACAAAGCGATTGACATTTTCCGATATGCAGTGGCGGCAAAGAAGAAGATTAGAATTAACCTTTCTGATACGAGGTTTATCGACGCGCGTTTTTTGGGATTATTCCTCATGCTGCGAAAGCAGGCAAAGAAAAGGGGAGTCGATTTGAAGTTCATCGGCGCTTCGCCGCACCTACAAACACTGTTTGACCTCAATGGCGCCGGGTTTCTGCTAACATTGGATCAGAGTGCTTAACCCATGTCCGTACAAGTTCTTACGCCCTCGCAGACCAACGGAGCCCGAACCGGCCTTCTCGCACTGCTTGCGATTGTTATTGCCGCA
>Ga0209011_1000219_pt1 | contig 24480 bp, 22 predicted proteins | sample BlaSpr_A8_OM1_M3_FD_187986 | JGI IMG/M metagenome (GOLD analysis project Ga0209011, IMG submission 187986) | Forest soil microbial communities from Thunder Bay, Ontario, Canada - Black Spruce, Ontario site 2_A8_OM1_M3 (SPAdes) (version 2) | ecosystem: Environmental > Terrestrial > Soil > Boreal... | reverse complement strand
CGCCCGCTGCGGGTCGCCCGCCTTCAGGAGGCTCGGCCGTCGGCCGCGGCTCATGTCGGCGAACAGCGTGAACTGCGAGACGATCAACGCCGAACCCTGCACGTCGACCAGGCTCAGGTTCATTCTGCCCGCCTCGTCCGCGAACACTCGCAGGTCGACGATCTTGTCCGCCAGTCGCCGCACGTTGGTCTCGTCGTCATCGGATGCCGCACCCACCAACAACACAAGCCCGTGCCCGATGGTTGCATTTCCCTGGTTCCAGCTCACCGAGCCCGCAGCCACGCGCTGCGCGACGACCCTCAAATAGAGAATTGATCGCATGGCGGGTAGGCCGGATTCATTCCGGCCGTCACCATGCGGACATCTGGCCACCCAAACGCGGTTTGGAGAGAACTTTCAGTAGATCCGATCCCGGGAGGATGAGCAGGCCCGTCGGCGCAGCCGACCGGCCGATGAGAAGGAACAGTCCGGTTCCTTCTCATACTTAGACTTTCGGACCGAACTCAGGCTCGGCGTGAACCAGCGAGTCGATGTAGCGGAATCGCTCGTAACGGTGCTGCAGCAGCTCCTCGGTGGGCTGCGTCAGGAGCGCTTGCATGTGACGGTGCATCGCCTCGTCTAGCGCCGTCGCCGCCGCGTCGTAGTCCGCGCGCGCGCTGCCCTCGGGCTCCGTCACCACCTCTTCCACCACGCCCATCGCGAGCAGGTCTCGCGAGGTGAGCTGCAGCTGCTCCGCAGCCTCCACCTTGCGGGCGTTGTCGCGCCAGACGATCGAGGCCGCAGCTTCCGGAGAAGCGACCGAGTAGATCGAGTTCTCGAGCATGATCACCCGGTCGGCGACGCCCATGCCGAGCGCGCCACCGCTTCCGCCCTCACCGATCACCGCCGCGACGATCGGCACGGGAATCCTGAACCACTCCATGACCGCCTCGGCGATGGCGGCGGCGATGCCGCGCTCCTCCGCGCCCGCGCCCGGATAGGCGCCGGGAGTGTCGATCAAAGAAACGATCGGAAAGCGGAACTTCGCCGCGTGGTGCGCAAGTCGGATCGCCTTGCGGTAGCCCTCGGGATGCATCATGCCCCAGTTCCGGGCGACGCGCTCCTTGAGGCTCCTGCCCTTCTGGTGGCCGAGAAACATGGTCGTGCGACCGTGCCACGTCCCAACCCCACCGACGAGCGCAGGGTCGTCGGCCGAGAGGCGGTCTCCATGCAGCTCGATGAAATCGGGAGCCAGACGCCGTATGTAGTCGAGCGCGTACGGACGCTCCTGATGCCTAGCAAGTTCAATCACCTGCCAGACGCTCAACGTGGTCTCGTCGGGTTTGCGCCCGTGACGGGTCATGGATACATCTCCAGCAAATGCGCGAGCAGCCGGCGCAGCTCGGTGCGCGGAAGCACAAGGTCCACCTGCCCATGCGCGAGCTGGAACTCGGCGCTCTGAAAGCCGGGCGGCAGGTTCTCGTATGTCGCCTGCTTGATCACGCGCGGACCTGTGAAACCTATCGCGGCATTCGGTTCCGCGATGTTGATGTCGCCGAGCAACGCAAGCGACGCCGCGGTGCCGCCAAATGTCGGGTCGGTCAGCACTGAGAAGTACGGGACTCCCGCGGCGTGAAGCCGGCCTAGCGCAGCGTTGACCTTGGCCATCTGCATCAGGGCCAGCACGCCCTCCTGCATTCGGGCACCGCCCGACGCGGAGATCAGCACGTAAGGGATGCCTGAGCTGGCCGCCTGCTCCATCCCCCGCGCCAGGCGCTCGCCGGCGACGATCGACAGCGTTCCGCCGACGAATCGGAAATCAAATGCCGCGAGCCAGATCGGACGCCCTTCGAGCGTGCAGGTGCCTGTGCGCACCGCCTCGTTGAGGCCCTCTTCCATCAGCTGGTCGATGACTGCCTGATACGGCTTGGGCACCTTCCAGTTCAAAAGGTCGTGGGACCTGACGTCGCCCCAGCGCTCCTGCCATGAGCTCCGATCCGCGATCAGCGCGATCCATGCGTCGGCGCCCAGCCGGAAGTGATGACCGCACTCGCACACATAGTTGCGGGCTCGCAGCTCCTCGATGACAAGACCGACTCCGCAGCCCGGGCAGTTGGTGGGCAGCGGGATGTCGGGCAGCTTGCTGCCCGCGATGCGAATCTCGGGCTGGCCCTTCGGCACCACCATCACAGACTTAAACCTCCATCCACCGCGAGCACCTGGCCGGTGATGAACCCGGCCTTCTCCGAGCATAGGAAGGCCACCGCCGCGGCGACGTCCTCTGCTGTGCCCTCGCGCTTGATCGGCGTCAGCTTGACGAGCTCGCCCACCATCTCGTCCGTCAGAGATCCTTTGGTCAGCTCGGTGCGCACGTAGCCCGGGGCCACCGCGTTGCAGGTGATATTGCGCGAGCCGTATTCCTTTGCGACCGACTTGGTGAACCCGATCAGCCCTGCTTTCGCCGCGGCGTAGTTGGTCTGGCCGGCGTTGCCGGTGAGCCCTACGATCGATGAGATATTGACGATGCGGCCCCAGCGGGCCCGCATCATGCCGGACATGATGGCGGCCCGCGTGGTGGCGAAGGCCGACATCAGGTCTGTCTTGATGAGCTCCTCCCAGTCGGCCGGCGCCATCTGGATGAGCAGCTTGTCGCGCACCGCTCCCGCATTGTTGACGAGGATGTCCACTCGACCAATCGCTTTGACCATGGCTTCGACCTGCGCGGGGTCGCCGACGTCGGCCTTGTGCGCTGTCGCATCTGGCAGCGACGCCGCGGTCTCCTCGGCTGCCGTCTTGTCGGACCGGTAGTTCACCACGACGCGCGCGCCCATGCCGGCCAGGGCCTGGCTGATCGCCTTACCGATGCCCTTGCCTCCGCCTGTGACGAGTGCGGTTTTGCCGTCGAGCTCACTCATTTATGCGTAGTCGATGAAGAGCTCGTCGGCATTCCAGGTGTCGACACCCGGGATGTGCTTTGCAGCCAGGCTCGCGAGCACGCGGCCCGGTCCGAGCTCGACCACCGTCTTCACCTTCATGGCTCGCATCGACACCATCGTCCGCGCCCAGTCGACCTGGCGCAGCATCTGCTGGCGCAGCTCATCCTGCAGGCTCGCGACGGTCCGCATCGCCTCGCCGGACGCGTTGGCGAGGATCGGGATCGAGGGCGCCTTGATGGGCAGCTTGTCGACCACCTTGCGGAACGCGGCGGCTGCTGCCGCCATCAGTGGCGTGTGGGCGGCGAGCGGGATGGTCAAGATGAGCGCGCGCCGCGCGCCGGCCGCGAGGGCGAGCTTTTCCGCCTCTTGCACCGCTGCGATGTGACCCGACAGCACGAACTGCACGTCCGCGTTTCGGTTGGCCACCCAGAGATCTCCGTGCGATGAAGCCTGTACGCGGATGCGCTCGACCTGCGCCTCCTCGAGTCCGACGATGGCAATCATGCCGCCCGCCTGCTCGTGTGACGCCTGGGCCATGATCCGGCCCCGTTCTTTGACCAGAAGAAGCGCGGTCTCCCACGGAATCGCGCCGGCGGCCGCGAGCGAGGCGATCTCACCCAGGCTGTGGCCGGCCGTGACGCTCACGTTCTCGAACCCGTAGCTCTCGCGCCAGACCTCGTAGGCGGCCCACGACACCGTCATCACACACGGCTGGATGACGTCGGTGCGGTTGAGCTCCTCGACCGGGCCCTCGAAGCAGATCCGGCGGACGGGCATGTCGAGGACCTCTTCGGCACGCTCGAACGCTCTGCGCGCCGCGGGGTAGCGGTCGTGCAGGTTCTTGCCCATGCCCGGCTTCTGCGTGCCCTGGCCTGGGAAAAGAAGCGCTATTGGACCGGCTAGATTTTTCAAGACCCCATCCTCAGAGGGAAAGAGAGCAGGGCTACCCCACGCCTGCGGCGCGGGGACCCCGATAAGGAAAGGCCGGGTCGGCTTCGCCGACGCGCCGATGAGAGGAAACCGCCAGGTGTCCTCTCATTTTTCTTTACACCCACTTCAGGAGGCACGCTCCCCACGTCAGGCCGGAACCGAAGCCGGCCAGCAGCACGTGGTCGCCGGTCTTGACGCGTCCTTTTCGAATCGCCTCTTCGAGAGCCAGCGGGATCGAGGCGCTCGACGTGTTGCCGTACTCGTCGATGTTGATCGCGACGCGGTCCAGCGGCAGCCCGATGCGCCGCGCCGCGGCGTCGATGATCCGGAAGTTCGCCTGGTGCGGGACCCACAGGTCGATGTCCTCGAGCGCCACGCCGGCCCTCTCGCAGACCTCGTTGGCCTGGCGGATGAAGATGTCGACCGCGAACTTGAAGACGTCGGGTCCGACCATCTCGATGTACGGGTTCGCGTCTTTGTTCGCGTAGGCGCCCTTTTCGATGTTGCCGGCGGTCACCTGCGCGTAGCCGCGGCCGTCGGCGCCGAGACACCAGCTGAGGAAGCCCGAGCCTTTGGGCGCTGTGCGCACGATCGCCGCGCCGGCGCCATCGCCGAAGATGACTGCAGTCCCTCGGTTCGTGTAGTCGAGCATGCGCGAAAGCACCTCGGCGCCGATCACGAGCACCGTGTCGGCTCGCTCAGTCGCGATGAACGAGTCGGCAGTCGCCAGCCCGTACATGAAGCTCGTGCACGCGGCGAGCATGTCCCACGCCACCGCACCCGGGGCGTCGAGCTCGTCCTGAATGCGCGCGGCGATGGACGGGAAAGGACCGTCCGGCGATGACGTGCCGACAAGGATCATGTCCACGTCTTTGGCCGTGATGCCGGCCGCGACAAGCGCGCCCTGCGCAGCTTTGGTCGCGAGCGAGAGGGTGGTCGTCCCCGGCTCGGCGATGTGCCGCTTGTGGATACCAGTTCGCTCGGTGATCCACTTGTCTGAGGTGTCGATCATCTTCTCGAGGTCGAAGTTCGTGATGATCTTGTCAGGCGTGTAGACACCCATGCCCGCGATCGCGCTCGGCCGGCCCTTGGCCTTGAACGAGCGCAGGGGAAGCGCGTCAGAGCGAGTTCGGTAGGCGCTGGTGATGGCCATGTCGGGCTATGCCTCGAGCCGCTCGGCGGTCTTCTGCTCCAGAAACTTCCAGAGGTCGCCGATAACCTTCATCTTCTCGAGCTCCTCTTCCGGGAGCTCCACGTCGTACTTGTCCTCGACAGCCGCAATCAGCTCGACGAGGTCGAGCGAGTCGGCCGCGAGGTCTTTGGCGAAGCTCTTGTCGAGCTGCACCTGTTCGGTGTCCACGCCGAGGATCTCAGCGGCGAGCTCCTGCAGTTCCTTGAAATCGAGCTGCGTTGCCATTGGCAATACTCCTAGTTGGCCTCAGGGCCTTTGATGACGAGGGTCGCGTTGTGCCCGCCGAACCCGAACGAGTTCGAGACCGCCACTTTGACGTTCGCCTTACGTGCTTTGTTCGGGACGTAGTCCAGGTCACATTCAGGATCAGGGTCGTCCAGGTTGATGGTCGGCGGCAGAAGTCCGCGGTCGAGCGCGAGCACGCACGCCGCGGCCTCGATCGCTCCGGCGGCGCCTAGCAGGTGACCGTGCACCGACTTGGTCGAGCTGACCGCCAGCTTGTACGCGTGATCGCCGAAGACCGCCTTGATCGCCTTCGACTCCGCGACATCGCCGAGCTTGGTCGACGTTCCGTGCGCGTTGATGTAGCCGACGTCCGTCAGCTCGACGCCGCTCTTCAGCAGCGCACGCTTCATAGCGCGCATGGCGCCCTTGCCTTCGGGCTGCGGCGCGGTGAAGTGGTACATGTCGGCGGTGGCGCCGTAACCGGCGATCTCGGCCAGGATCTTTGCGCCGCGCTTCTTCGCGTGCTCCATCTCCTCGAGCACAAGCATCACGGAGCCTTCGCTCATGACGAAGCCGTCTCGCCCGATGTCGAACGGCCGGCATGCCTTCTCCGGCTCGTCGTTGCGTTCGCTCGTCGCCTTGATCTGGCAGAACGCGCCCATGGTCAGCGGCGTGATGGTGGCCTCCGAGCCGCCGGCGAGCATCGCGACAGCGTCGCCGCGCTTGATGATCTCCGACGCCTCGCCGATGCCGTGCGAGCCAGACGCGCAGGCGCTCACGATGGCGTAATTCGGGCCACCGGCCTGCAGGTGGATGGCGACGATGCCGGCCGCCATGTCGGCGATCATCATCGGCACGGTGAACGGGCTGATCCTCTTAGGCCCGCGCTCCATCAGCTGCGTGTGGCTCTTCTCGATCTCCTCCATGCCGCCGATGCCTGAGCTCACGATCACCCCGACGTCGTCGGGATCCATCTCAGAGGGGATCAGTCCGGACTGCGCGATCGCCTGCTTCGAGGCGGCGAGGGCGAACTGGCAGTAGCGGCCGATGTGACGGGCCGTCTTCCGGTCCATGTATTCCTCGGGGTTGAAGCCCTTGACCTCACCCGCGATCTTGGTGTCGAAGCCGTTCGTATCGAAGTGGGTGATGGGGCCGATGCCCGAGACGCCCTCGACCAGGTTTGACCACACGGTTTCGACGTCGTTGCCGATCGGAGTTATGAAGCCCATGCCGGTGACAGCCACACGGCGGCCGTTGGAGTTGGAGGTCATGCTCACAGCATACGGACGCCAGGGCCAATGTCCATCGGCATGCAGTGGGAAAAGAGCCCATCTGTCTTGGACACGGTGTCCAAATTCGCTCTCAGAGCAGCTTCCGCAGCTCCAGGGCGAACTGCAGCCGCAGGCGGGTTGCCGGGACCTCGAGGTCGCCGCCCAGGATCTCCCGGAGCTTGTCGAGGCGATACAGGACCGTGTGACGGTGCAGGCGGAGGGCTGCGGCGGCTTCCTTGACCGAGCCCAGGACCAGGTAGGCCTCGAGCGTTTCCAGGAGTTGCTCCCGGTTGCGCAGCTTGGGTTCAGTGAGCCTGCCGAGGCTGTTGGCGACAAAACGCTCCGCAAGGCGTGGGTTCTGGGCGAGCACGAGGTGGGGGATGAGCTCGTCGTGGAGGTGTGCGATCCCTTCCGGGCGCAGCTTGCGGCCGGCTTCGAGCGCCTGCTGGGCCTCGAGGTACGACCGCGAGATGCCTCGCAGCCCCGGGTGGTAGCCGCCGATGCCGGCCCTCACGCGTGCGCGCGCGGTGCCGGAGCGCTTCACCGCCTCCTCCTGGAGCTGAGCCACGAACTGGCCGACCGTGTCGACGTTCGCCACCGACTCCGCGGGCCAGAGCACGACCAGCGTGCTGGGGTCGGTCGTGTGGTGGATCGCGCCGCGCGGCACGTCGAGCGAGGTCGCGACCTCGGCCAGCGCGTTGCCGCCTCGTTCGCCATCTCGGTCGCGGCTGCCGACGATCAGCTTGCAGACGGCGACTACGTAACCGGTGGGAGCGATCGGGATGTTTAGCGCGAGCGCCTGCTTCTGCAGCTCGAGCTCGGAGTCGAAGTTGTCGCTGATCAGGGCGTGGAAGAGGCGCGCCTGCGCGCGGGTCCCGCGCTGCATGTGCTGCTCTCTTGCGTGCAGGTACGTCTTCGTCACCTCGGCCGCGACCTGGTCGAGCGCGGTGAAGACGTAGTTCGCGGTGAGCATGATCGCCTCGGGCGTCGCGTCGGGATGGCCGCGCCAGGCGCCGAGGATCGCGTCCCACGCGACGCGTGCCGCGATGCGGTAGGCGGCGAGGATGGGCTCGACGGACTGGCTGCTCCTGGCCTGGAGGATGCCGAGCTGGGCGACTCGCCTGAGCTCCTCGTTGGTCGCGGGGCGGGCTTCGCGGGCGGCCGCGAGGAAGAGGTCGAGGCCGGCCTCGCAGGCGCGTGCGATGGCCTCTCTCTGCGGCGGCACTCCTGTTGAGCCGTCCCACCTGACGAGGCTGACGACGGCGCGGGCCATGTGGCGGGCCATGCCGGAGCGGCGGCGCTCGAGCTCCGAGATCAGGGCGGCGGGGAGCTGGGGGGCGGGCTTGGGCGGCTTGATGACTCTGGACTCTTTGGACTCGGTGGCCAGCTTTGCCATGGCTTCGACTATACGGCTGCGTCCGGGCTTAGGACTCGGGGTCTAGAGGATCTCGGTGGGGCATTCCACACATTTGGCGCCAAAACTGCGTTGGGTCAGCTGTGCTTCTTGACGAAGGCAAGCATGCGGCGCCAGGAGTCGTCGCAGGCGTCCTTCCACTGCTCGAAGGTCCGGTCGAAGAAGCTGTGCGGCGCTCCCTCGTAGGTGTGCATCTCGTGGGGCACCTTGGCCTCGGTGAGCTTTTGGTCGAACTCGACGAAAGCCTCTTTTGGAGTCGCGGCGTCGGCGCCGGCGATCAGCAGCAGGAGTGGTTTCTTCATGCGGGCGATATAGGGTTCGTTGCGTGACGGACGGCCGTAGAAGCCGATCGCACCATTTAGGTCCGGCTGCAGCGCGGACATGTTCCACGAGCTCGATCCGCCGAAGCAGAAACCGACTGTGAACACCGACTTGACCGCGCCGCCGTCCTTCGACCTGAGGTATTTGATCGCCTCCGCCACGTCCTTGGCCATGTTCTCCTGAGTCGTCTGCTCCGTGTGCGTTTTCCAGTCGAAATCCTCGCCGCGATCGCCGATGCCGGCTGTGCGGCCGAAGTAGTCGATGGCGACCGAGTCGATCCCGGCCTCGGCGAACCGCTGCGCGAGCTCCTTGTAGAACTGGTGCAGCCCGCGCACGTCGGGCATGACGACCATGCCGGCTCCCGTCGGCTTCTCCGCTCGGGCGAAGTAAGCGCCGAACTTGGTGCCGTCAGAGGAGGTGAGGACCAGGTCACCCTGGTCGGAGGCAGCGCCACTGATTAAACGGACAGGGGGAAGGGGCGGGCGGGCAGCGTCGGTGTAGCACATGACCCGATTCTCTACTAGATTGTTGACGACATGAAAATCGAAAGTCCCGATTACACCAAGACTGACTTCGAAAACTTCCTCGACGGGGAGCTCGACAGCGAGCGGAACCAGCTTGCGGACCGGCTCGAGAGCGCGTCAGCTCGACTGGCCAAGCTCGGTTCTAAGATCGAGGCGGGTACTGGTAACGGTGACGAATGGAACGGGCACGAGGTGCTCGCGCACATCGCCGGGTTCTCGAAGTATTACGGCGTCCTGGTGCACAAGGTCGCGAGCGGCCAGCTCAGCGAGGTCGACCTGATGGCCAGCACGAACATTCGGGACGAATCGATAGTGCAGATGTCTGCCATGGACCCTGCTGCTTTGCTGACCATGGCGTTGGACGCGCACGCGCGCACGGCGAAAGAGCTGCGCACGCTGGAGCTGGCCGCCTTCCGAAACAAGACCAATGTCGCAGGCGGGCTGTGGTTCAGTCCCGTCAATGCGGACTTCCTGGCCCGTTACCCGCTCGTCAACCACCTCGAAGCGCACGTCGCCCAGCTGGAGAAGCTGCTGAACTAGGCGTCCGCCACCGAACTGAATCCGAGGCGGCGCAGCTCGCGCCGGATCGCCTCCGCTGCGTCATCCATCATCTTCGGATCTGGGTGGGGATCCTGGTTGGCGAAGTTGAGATCCTGGACTCCCCGGATCGGGACCACGTGAATGTGGCAGTGGGGAACCTCCATACCTGCGATCGCGATGCCGATCCGAGCCGGTTGGAAACCCGCCATCTGCGCCTTTCCGATCGCCTGCGCCGTTTGAAACAGATGCGCCAGCAGGTCCGGCTCGAGGTCGGTCCAGTGGTCCACCTCTTGGCGCGGCACGACCAGCGCATGTCCTGGACGCAGCGGGCTGATCGACAGGAACACGACGCACAGGTCGTCCTTCCAGACAAATCGTGCCGGCAGCTCCCCGGCGATGATGCGGCTGAAGATCGTGGTCACTGCCGTAAGGGTAAATCTCTAGCCTGTAGGCAATGCCTGCCGCCGAGCTGGTTGAAGCGACGAAGAGATACGGCGCGGTCGAAGCGCTCAAGGCGGTCAGCCTTCGCATCGAGCTGGGCGAAGTGGTCGCCATGCTCGGCCCCAACGGCGCTGGCAAGACGACTTCGATCAGCCTTCTTCTCGGCCTGCGCAAACCGACCTCGGGGAAGGCTTTGCTGTTCGGACTCGACCCGAACAGCCTGGATGCCCGCAGCAGGGTGGGGGTGATGCTGCAGGAGTCAGGTGTCCCGCAGATGCTCAAGGTCCGCGAGATCGTCGACCTGTTCCGTTCCTACTACGCCAAGCCGATGCCGCGTAACAGGGCGATCTCGATGGCGGGACTCGAGGAAAAAGCAAACGCGCTGGTGAAAGAGCTGTCAGGCGGTCAGCGCCAGCGTCTGTACTTCGCGCTCGCTGTGTGTGGGGACCCGGACGTCCTGTTCCTGGACGAGCCGACTGTCGGTATGGACGTCGAGGGCCGGCGCTCCTTCATCGAGCGAATCGCTGAGTTCGCTCAGTTGGGGCGGACGGTCGTGCTCACGACTCATTACCTCGAAGAGGCCGATCAGCTGGCCAAGCGCGTGATCGTGATCGACCGCGGCGTGGTCATCGCCGACGCCTCTCCCGAGGTGATCAAGTCCAAGGTGGCAGGCAAGAAGGTGCGCTTTGTCGCACCGGAAATCCACGAGAAGAATCTCGACGGCTTGCCGGTGACCGCCGTGACCATCAAGGACGGCCGCGTCCAGCTGTTGACCAACCAGCCCGAGTCGGTGCTGCGCGACCTGTTCCAACGAGGCGTGGAGATCTCGGATCTCGAGGTGTCAGGCGCTGATCTCGAGGACGCGTTCATCGCGCTCACAAGCCATTGAGCGCGGTGATCACGGTGCCCAAACGAGCGCCTATCCTGCCGATGCTGACCCGCCAGACGTGGACGGAGTTCCTGAAGCTGTGGCGCGTGCCGGCGTTCAGCGCGACAAGCCTCCTGCTGCCGATCGTTTTCTATGCTTTCATCGGGATCGGCCAGGCCTCGCAGACGCTCGAGGGCACGAAAGTCACGTTCGGCGCCTACTTCCTCGCGTCGATGGCGGTCTATGCGGTGGCGAACGTGATGATCTTCAGCTTCGGCATCTCGGTGGCGAACGAGAGAGGCATGAAGACCGACCTTCTGATGCGAGCGACGCCGCTGCCTCCGGTCGTCTATCTGCTGGCCAAATGCATCACCGCGATAGTGTTCGCGGCGTTGACCCTCGCCGTGCTGTTTCCATTCGCGTACATAGCGGGTGGGGTGAGGCTCGAGGCCGACCAGTGGTTGACCCTTGCTTCGCGCGTGCTGCTCGGGTCGATACCGTTCATCGCGCTCGGATTTGCGATTGGTTACCTGTCCGGACCCAACTCTGCGGTGGCGGTGATCAACCTGATCTACCTGCCGACCGCCTTCGCTTCAGGTCTCTTCTTTCCGAAACAGCTCCTGCCCCAGATCATCCAGAACATCTCGCCGTATCTGCCTCTGTACCGATTCGGGCAGCTTGGTTGGGATGCGATTGGGGCTCCGACCAGCGAAAACGTGACGACGGACTGGCTGTACCTTACCGGCTACGGCGTCGCCTTCTTCGCCATCGCCCTATGGGCCTACCGCCGCGAGGAAAGCCGCAAATTCAGTTGAATATGAGGGAAAACCCGCATGGTTTTCCCTCATCGAACGTGCGGCTTCGCCGCAGGTTCTGCTCCCATTCCGGTATATGGATGGGTCTTGATTAGGAAGCTGAAACCCGGCCGCGCACGCAGACTAGGAGACAAAGTCGCGGCTGGGTAGAACCCAGCCACCCCTGCAACGCTGGCTGGTCAGCTAGTGCGCTGGGACCAGAATTTTTCTGGCAGGTCGCTACCGAACGCAGTCCTGTAACGGCTCGAGAACTCTTTCTGCGTATAGCCGTGCTCGATCGTTCCGACCTGCTCGATCACGTAAGTGGCGGCGAGCGAGGCGACGCGGCCGGCTTCTTCGAGCTTCAAACCGCGAAGTAAGCCCGCCACCAGCCCAGCTCGATACGCATCGCCGGCTCCGGTTGGGTCCGACTCGCGAGTGGGTGGCGCGGCGGGAATCTCGATGGTCTCCTTGCGCGTGGCGATGCGGGATCCACCGCGGCCCAAGGTGGTGACCACCATCTCCGCGAGCTCGAGGAGACCCTTCTCGTCGCGGCTGGTGCGCTGCTCGATGAGGTCGAGCTCATAGTCGTTGCCGATCACGATCCACGCGCCCTGCGTGCCGTCGGTCACATCATCTCCCGACATCATCGGCAGCTGATGGGCGGGATCGAAGACGAAACGCACCTCGCGTTCGCGGCACTCATGGACGAGGCGCTTCATCGCTCCCGGGTCGTTGGGTCCGATGATCACCGCGTCGACCGCCGGCGGGGCGTCGTCGAGGCCGAGCATGGCGGCGCGCCACATCGCACCGCCGTAATAGCCGGTCAGCTGGTTGTCATCCAGGTCCGTGGTGGTGAAACCCGTCGCGCTGAGCTCGCCCTCGAGCAAAAGGAGCCCGCGGCAGTCGATGCCTCGGGCGACCAGCCAGTCGCGGTACTCGGCGGCGTCGGTGCCCGCGGTGGCGAGGACAGCGGCGGGATAGCCGAGGAGCGCGAGGTTGTGCGCGTAGTTGCCCGCCACTCCGCCTCTGCGCTTCTGGAGATCGTCGACGAGGAAGCTCAAGTTGAGGATGTGCGTCTTGTCGAGAAGGATGTGGTCCTTGAAGTGGCCCTTGAACGTGAGGATGTAGTCGTAGGCGATCGAGCCGGTGCAGACGACGGTCATCGGGGAGGAAGGCTACCCGACTTAAAGGAAAGGGCGCCCTCGGGGGCGCCCTTTTTAAGGCTTTGGTAAATGTCGGGACTAGGCTGCGCGGCGGCGGGCGGTCCTGCGGCGCGCCTTGACGACGCTGGGCGTGGTCGCGGTGGCGCGGCTCGCTGTCAGCTGGGTTGCCTGCTCGAGACGGGTCGCCGTGCGGGCGATCGTCTTGAACGAGCTGTTGAAGATGCGCAGCGTGCGCTTGGTGACATCACCGACCATGTCCTGGCGCTTCGCCTGGAGCTTGACCAGGTTGAGGCCCTTGATGGCGATCTTCTGGGGCAGCTTCTCGTTGACCGGCATGCCAAAGAGCGTCACCTTCTCAGGAAGGATGGCGTTCAGGCGTGCGGTGAACTGGCGGTTGAGCTTGCGAGCGGTCGGGGCTCCCTTGCGCTCGAATCCCTTGACCGACTTGCGTGCCGTTCCGATCGGGTCCGAGGCTACCTCGGCCGCGGTCTTGGCGGCTCCGAATGCAACTTCCTCGACGGTGGTCGCGGTTTCTCCGAATTTGGTCTCAGTGCTCATGTGACTCAGCCTCCTTGTGCTGTTCCGAATCCTGACTTCTAACGCATCGCATCATAACGCGCCGCGTCAATTGTGTCAAGGCGCCTTGTCAGTGGCCTCTTTGAAGCGCGCGATCAACGCTTCCGCGTTGGGCCCGAACACGTCGTAGTGCGCGACCTTGCGGCGCTTCTCGGGCTGGATCCATTCCGGCCGGAGACCGTGCTGCCGGCCCCACTCTTCGAGCACGGGACGGAGGCCGATGATGTGAAGGAAGGGGCGCTCGCGAACCATGCCGCGGATGGTGGAGCCGTGGTACGTGTCGAAGTTGCGGTGGATGGCGATACCGCCGGCTTCGGCGAAGGCGAGCGCTTCCTTGATCTCGCGCCGCTCGAAATATTTCTCGCGGAGAGGCTCGCTCAACCGCCCAGAGCTCGCATTTGGGCCCACATGTGGACATCCGCAGCGGCCCCAAGGTCACTTGGTGGCCTCATTTGGGCCCAAATGGGCGTCGGGTCGGTCATCGGGGGAGGGCGTCGGGGCAGATCGGGCGGAAGGCGCAGAGGTTGCACGGGCGCTGCGCGTGCTCCGGGCCCAGGCTGAAGTCGCCGGCGCCGATGCGGGCGGCCGCGGCGCGGACCTTGGCCTCGACACCGGCGTCGTCGGGCGCCACTTCGCGTGCTTCGCCGCGGCGCATCTCGAACAGGACCAGGCGAGGCTCGGCGGCGCCCGGCAGCAGGCCGCGACGCGCGGCGAGCCCGTACAGGCGCAGCTGGACCGAGTAATCGGCGATCTGCTTGGCGTTGAGCGAGGCATTGGTCTTGTAGTCGACGAGGACAGGCTTGCCGTCGAGCTCGCAGATCCTGTCGACCAGGCCTTTTACCCGCGTCGAGCCGATGCGCATGTTGAATTCGACCTCGACCGCGATCGTTTTCGCGCGCGCCAGCGGGTGAGAGAGGTAGCGGTCCAGCATCTCGCGTCCGGCCTCGGGCCCCGAATAAATGCTCAGCAGGTCTCCACCGGAGACGTGCCATGTCGCGAGTGCCGCGTGCACGGCCGATCCGAGCTCAGTCGACCCCATCGCCTGGATATAGCGGGGTTGGAGCTCGTCGGGCGGAGCGGGCACGCGCCATAAATGCCTAAACCGATAGCGCACCGGGCACAGCTCGAAGTCGTAAAGCTGCGAGAAGCTCAACTCGACCTCGCGCGTCGGCGCTGGCACGGCCTCGGCCTCGCGCGGCCGCAGCTGTTCCAGCCGGTCCAGCACCGCCAACACGACTGCAGGCCCGCCATCCACCTGGCCGTTTGCCGTGCGCATCACCGGCAGCTCCAGCTGCTCCGCCTCGACCACCGACGCGGATTGCGGGTTGGCGAGCGCCCATCCAAGGATCTCGGCGAAGTGGTCGTGGTCCTCCACGCCGTTCGCGCCGACCTCGCGTGCTGTCGCTTCTTCGCGCGTGGCGGTCACATAGAGCGCGTCCTTGGCTCGTGTCAACCCGACGTAGACGATGCGCCGGCGCTCGCCGATCGCGAGCTTCACCGCCGGCGCGCCCGGCGACGCCTCCACGTATCGAGGATGTTTCTCACCACGCCAGTTCTTCATGACAAAGCCGCCAGTGTCCGGGTCGAAGAAGAGCCGTTCCGTGTCCCGCGGTCTAGGCGGTCGCAGGTTGACGAGGAAAACGACGGGGAACTCGAGACCTTTGGCCGAATGGATGGTGAGCAGCGAGACCGCTTCTGCGGTCGCGGCCTCTTCGGCGGCCTCGCCAACCGGCAGCTCTGCGTCGATCACCTGGTCCAGGTGCCGCACGAAATCGCCGATGCCCGCGAGTGAAAGGTCCCGCTCGAACCTGCCCGCGAGCTGAAAGACCTTGCGCAGGTTGAGCAGCGCGCGCGGGCTGCCGTCGCGATGCGCGCGAAGCTCGGCCCAGCGCAGGTAACCGCTCTCCTCGAGCAGGCGGTTCAGGATGTCGGCCACCGTGAGGGCGTCGCGGAGCCGGCCCATTCGATCCGTGAGCTCGATCAAACGCTGCCCCTCGCGCGCGACCTTTGGATCCATCTCCGGGAAACCCTCGCGGCCAGACTCTTCGAAGCAATCACGCAGCCGCATCCCGGAACGGTCAGTGCGCCGTGCGGCAAGCCTGTACATGGCGCTGTCCGGCATACGCACGATGGGCCCTTGCATGATGCGGACGAACGCGCCGTCGTCCATCGGGTTCTCGGTCAGGCGCAACAGCGCCAGCACGTCCTTGATCTCCTGGCGGTCGAAGAAGCCGGAGCCGCCGCTCGTCACATATGGAATGCCCTGGCGCCGGAGCTCGTCCTCGAACTCGCGCGGGAGCATGCGAATGGAGTGGGCGAGGATCGCGATGTCGGCGAAGGCGCGGCCGCTGACGTGCAGCCGGCGGATCGCCTGCGCCATCGACCGGGCTTCGGTGCGTGAATCCGGCGCCATGATCACCGTCACGGGCTGCGCGCTCGCACCGCGGGTCGCGACGAGGTCGGGCTCGGTGGCGAAATCCTGGTCGCGGCGGATGAAATCGGTGGCGCAGTCGAGGATGCCCTGGTACGAACGTCGGTTGTGGGTGAGCGGGAGCCGCTTGCCTGGGAACCGCGTGCGGATGTTTTCGATCTCGGCGTCGCGCCAGCCGTAGATGGACTGCTTGGCGTCGCCGACCACGGAGACGTTGCCGAAATTGTCCGCGGCAAGAAGGCGGATGAGGTCGAGCTGGATGCGGTTGGTGTCCTGGAACTCGTCGACGAGCAGGTAGCGGAAACGCTCCCGGCAGCGGTCGCGAAACTCCTTCACGCGCTCGAGCGAGTCGATCACCTCGAGGATGAGGTCGTCGAAGTCACGCAGCCCGGCGGCCCGCAGCGACTCCTCGTATGTCTTGTAGATGGTGAACAGGACCTCGATCGCCTCGCGTTCCGCCAGGTCGGGGTCGGGACCACCAGTTCCCTCGAACCTCTCCCTGGGCGAACGGGGAGAGGGAGTCTGGAGCTCCAGCGCGCGCTCGTGAAAACGGTCTGGCGTGATGCCTCGCCCTTTGAGCTTCAGCAGGAACCGGAGGCCGGAGCGCAATAGATCGTCCAGGTCCTCGACTGTCAACGCGGTGAACGAGTCCGGATCGAACGGCGCGGCGACGCCGCTGCGTAGGCGGGCGATGAGCTGCTGCTCGAACAGGCGCTGTCCTGTCTCGTCGAGCACACGCTGCTCGCGCGGCGCGCCGACCAGGTAAGCGAACTCATCGAGCAGCCGCGCGCACGTGCCGTGAAACGTGCCGATCCACGCCCCGTCGAGAACTTCGGGACCCAGCTCCGGCTGCCGCGCGTGCATCTCCTTGGCGATGCGCTGCCGGAGCTCCTCCGCTGCCCGCTCGTTGAACGTGACCGTGAGGATTCGGTCTGGAGCGGTGCCCTGCTCGACCAGCCAGCAGAAGCGTTCAACTGCGGTGAAGGTCTTGCCTGTGCCGGGTCCGGCGGCGATGAGAAACGCGCCAGCGGGCCCGGCGTGCGCGGCGGCCGCCTGCTCGGGGCTGAGCGCCAAGGTGCTCGGAACTCGCGTCGCGCTCACTCCGGTGGAGCGCCTCCATAAGGACACACCGCCGCGTGCGGGCAGCCACCGAAGCGGGTGACGCAGGTGCCCGCGAGCTCTCGCGGCGCGGGCTCGAAATGACCTGCCTTGATGCGCTCGATCGCCTGGACGACGATCGCGCGGCTGCGGTCCAGGTCTTCTTCCGTCAACAGCTTCTCGCGATATTCCTTGAGGCCGGCGGCCCGGCCGACGCTGAAGATGTCCTGCCGCATGCCGCCCCAGACCCAATCCTTCGGGTAATAGAGAGAGAGGTACCGCGGCGTGAAGCCGAGCGGCTTGCCCTCCTCGTCGAATCCCTCCCTGCACGCGATGTAATAGAGGGCGAGCTGGACGTCGTGCAGCTCGGGTCCGAAGTACGCCTCGTACGCGTACTTCATCGGCTTGCCCGAGCCGGTCTTGTAGTCGACGACCTCCACCTCGCCGTCGCCGACATCGTTGACGCGGTCGATCTTGCCGACGATCTCCGAGCCGTCGAGCTGCAGGCTGAACCGGCGCTCGATCGCGACAGTGCGGATCCTGCGGATGAGCTGCATGCCGGTCACGAACTTGATGTAGTTGGTCAGCACCGCGCGCACCTGGCGCTCTTCGCGCTTGCGATCGAGCACGCCTTCCATGTGCGCGAGGTAGCTCTCGAGGTGGCTCTGCAGCGCGGTCTCGAGCCACTCCTTCTGATGGTCGCCGTCGAGCGGACGCCACTCGCTCTCGTGTGCGTGAAAGTCCTCGAGCACCCTGTGCAGGAATCCGCCACGCTCCATCGCCACCGAACGCGGCTCGTCGATGAGGCCGGGGTGATGGTTGTACCAGTAGAGGCGCGGGCACTTCAGATAGTCATTGAGCGTCGTCGGGCTGAAGTGGTCGATCTGCACCGGCGAAGGATTCCGGCCTGGGCCGAAGGACTCGAACGGCTCGCCCGCATCGGGATCGGTGAGGAACGCGACGTCGAGGCCGAGCGCCGCGGCGCGCGCTGGGACGCCATTCGTGAGCGCGGGACGGTGGGAGGCAAGCAGTACCTCCGCCTCTCGCGCGAGCAGCACGTCGCCAGGCTCGAGGCGCGACGAGCCGCGAGTGTGGACGCGGGTGTTCGCTTCGGGCGCGGCCATGTCGAGAAATGCCGACGGGCCGGCCTGGCGCAGGTAGGAATCGGCGTAGGTCAAGTAGAGACGGCGCTTGGCGCGGGTCATCGCGACGTAGGCGAGCCGCGCCTCCTCGGCGAGGTGGCCGTCTATGTCGGAAGGCCACGACGGCATGAAGTCGACCTTGAATCCTGTTTTGATCTCTTGGAGCCAGGCGCGATCGTCGGCATCGAGCAGCGGGTGCGGACGCACCGGCAGCGGAAACAAGCTGTGAGCGAAGCCAGAGCAGAAGACGACCTCGAACTCGAGACCCTTGGCCTGGTGAACGGTCATGACCTGGACAGCGTCGCGCGCGCCGGGCGCCGCCTCGCTGTCGTCCGCGGCCGCCGCGAGCAGAGTCTCGAGCGAACCTGAGATGTCGGCGAGCATGGGCCGCGAGCCGTGCAGCCGTTCGTGCACCGCCTCGATCGCCTCCAGGCCGTCGATCGCGGCGCGGAGGTCGGAGATCGCTTCGACGCGCTGCGCTTCAGGGAGCTCGAGGTCGAGGAGCCGGCCGATGCCTCCGTCTTCGATGAGGACGGAGTACGCAAGGCCGGCCAATGACCGCTTTGACGCGCGGCCGAGCAGGCGCTGCCGCGTGACCATCGCGGCGTGAAGGCTGTTCAGCTCTGACTCGGCGAGAAACGCCATGAAGTCGGGCTCCGCGCGCTCGTCCTCTTTGGGTGGGATCTCGCCGCCCCAGGGCAGCGGGTAGCGCTGCGGGTCCCGCGCCGCCAGCGCATACATCAGCCTTCGCATCACGCGCAGCAGCGGCCGGCTTCGTTCGCGAGCGTGCGCGCGAAGGCGGCCCAAAGTACGCGCTCCGACACCGCCAAGGCTTGACGCAAGCGCGCCTTCGAACGCGTCGGGATCGTCGGGGCGGCGCAGCGATTCGAGGTAGCCGACGAGGAATCGGACCACTTCGTTGCGCGAGGTGGCGCCTGATCCACGGACTTCATAAGGAAGGCCGAGCGCTCGCAGCGCCTCTTCGAATGGGGCGCCGAACGAGGTAGTGCTGCGCAAGAGGATCGCGAAGTCGCGGTGGCGGAGCCCTGGACTTTCGGCGTGCATGCGCTTGATCTCGCGCGCGACGAAGAACGCCTCGTCGACGGGATCGCGCTCACGCGCGACAACGATGGCGGGCGGCGCCGGCGCGGTCACCGATCGCAGCCGCCGCGGTTCACGGCCGGCATGCGTTGCGGCCAGCAGACGCTCGCCGGCGTCGAGCGCCTCTTGCGAGGAGCGGCGGCATTCGTCGAGGTGCTGCGTGGCGCTGCCATAGACAGCGGCGAAGTCGCGACTGAGCAGGCGCGGGACGGTGCCGCGGAAACCGTAGATCGACTGGTCCGGGTCGCCGACCACGACCAGGCGTGGATTCAGCGCAGGAGGCGCGACGAGCTGGAGCAGCTCAAACTGCGCGGGGTCGACGTCCTGGAACTCATCGACGAGGATCAGGCGGAACCGTTGCCTCAGGCTCTCGCGGAGCGGCGCGTTCGACTGCAGGAGCTCGATCGCTCCGGAGATGAGGTCGCGGAAGTCGTACATGCGGGCGGCCTGGAGGCGGAGCTGGTAAGCCTGATAGACCGAAGCAAGCACGCGAAGCCGCTCGCCCGCGCTCGCCTCCGCTGCGAGCATGAGCGTCGACGGGTGGACGAGGTTCTGCTTCATCAGGGCGACGAATGTCAGGAGGTCGCGGGCGAAGGCCTCCGACCTGCGCACGCCTTCCAGTGGGCCGAGCAGCGAAGGGTCGAGCTCGGTGAGCACCTGTCGCATGACCAGCCATTCCTGGAACCCGTTGAGCAGGAGGCGGTCGCGATCCTGAGAGTGCTCGCGCAGCAGGCGGTCGCAGAAGCTGTGAAAGGTCGAGATCCAGGCCTCGCCGTATTCGTCCTGCAGGCGCTCGTCGATGCGCCGCGAGATCTCGCCCGCCGCGCCCTTCGAGAAGGTGAGCACGAGAATCTCTCCGCGGCCGGCCAGGCGTTCGCGGATCGCCTGCTCGTACAGGTCGACCAATGCATGCGTCTTTCCGGTGCCCGGTCCGGCGAGCACCCGCATGGGTCCGTTGATTTCGTGGATGTCGAGTGGCAAATGGTTCCCCTGGAGTGGCGCGGGCGACCTGATTATGCGGGCGCCCGTGTCCTCAAGTCAGCCGCGCCTGTTAAGCCACTTTGACGCCACGCCACCACAAGGAGGGCGAGCAGCAGCGCGTACTCCATGAGGGGGAACCGATTCAAGTTCGGACCGAGCCCGACCAGGAGCGGGTAGGGGCTCGAGAGGAGCCAGCCGATGGCCAGCGGGAGGCGCCAGGCGAGCGCGGTGCGCTCCTCCCAGACGAACCAGGCCGCGGCGGATAGGAGGCACAGGTCCGACCCGTGAAGATATGGAGCGACGATCAGCGTGCCGACGATCCCCGCACACATGACAAGACCAGGCGAGGCGCGAAGCTTGAACGCCGCCACAAGTGCGATGACCACGACGATCACGCGCAAGACGGTCGCCGCTACGCCGGTCACGCCGAGCGCGCCTTTGAAGGTGAGCGAGTCGGCGCCGCTCGGCAGTGGCGCGAGCAGCTGGTGGAGGTAGGACGTGATTCCGTCGATCCCCATCGTCAGAAGTGCGATGAAGCCGATCAAGGCTCCAGCGGCGGCCCACGCGGCGAACGCGCGATAGCGGCCGGCGACGAGCAGCGCGAAAGGCGCGAGGACGGCGGTGTTCGGTTTCAAGAATATGAGCGAGAGGACGACGCCCGCGGCGATGTCCTTTTTCTCACGCAACAATCGCCATGCCACGACCACGCCCGCAGCGACCAGAGGCACTACCTGACCGACGCTCACCGCGTGCAGCACCCACCACGGCGAGAGTGCGCCGATGACCGCGATCCAGCGGCTGGTCCCTGTGCTCATGCCGGCCCACGCCAGCGCGGCCGCGAAGGCGGAGAAGGTGAGCGCGGCCCAGAGCGCGAACGCGACCCAATACGGAAATGGAGTCAGAGGCGCCACGAGCCATGCAACGTCGGGCGGGCTGAGGAACGGTTGGGACCAGAGCTCGGGCACGAGGTTGTGCTGCTCGATCGAGACCTGCGCCTGGTCGTAGAGGTGCGCCCACCCCGACTGGAGGCCAACTCTGGCCGCCGCCAAGTATGTGTGGAAGTCGATGCTGAAGCCCCCACCGAGGTGCATGGGGTGTTTCCACGCGCTGAGCGCAAGCGCGACGCCGGTCACGGCAAGGGCGGCCCGCAACCAGGTGCGGCGGGAGATGGTCACCTTTTGACGTTACCGCACCGACACTTAAGGGGGTCCCCACGAACTCACGGCGAAGCCGGGTTCGTGGGGTATTTATAGTCACAGGCCGATGACCCGCCGCATGCAGCTCGGATTGTGGGCAGTGCTCATCGCCGTCACGGTCCTCATCGCGCACCTGCCTTCGTTCCTTCACCGCCTGCTCGACGGTGACGAGGCCATCTACGGCTCGATCGCCGCGCTTATGAATGCGGGAGCTCCGCTGTACGGATCTGGTGGAGTCGACAACAAGCCGCCCGGGATCTTCTGGGTCTACGCGGCCACGTTCCAGCTGTTCGGGACGTACCAGATGACGGCGGTCCATGCGGTCGGGCTGGCGGTGATCGCGGCGACGTGCGTGCTGGTGTTTGTCATCGGCCGAGACCTGGGTGGGGTCCGGACGGGCCTTCTGGCCGCGCTCTTCTACGGCGTCCTGACGGGGGCGGGCAACCCGCGCCTGCTCGCGACGAACACCGAGATGTTCATGATGCTGCCGCTCACGGCCTCCGTCCTTTTAATGCTGAGGCGGCGGTGGGCGTGGTCGGGAGTGCTTCTTGTCGCTGCTGGCGCGTTCCGGCAGGTGGCCGCGGTCAACGTGCTGCTGGCGCTCGCCGGGATCTTCTGGCTCGAGCCGGGAGGGAATCGCCGGCGGGCGTTTGTGTGGTTTGCGGGAGGCGTGGCGGCGGCGCTCTTTGCCGGCGCGGTGGTGCTGCTGTTATCGGGGTCGCTGCCAGGTTTCTGGAGATGGACGGTGGGCAGCCTGTACGGCTACGCGTCGACCAACTGGATACCCGCGTTCGTGTGGATGCGCGCGCGGGACAGCCTGCTGCCGTTCCTCGCCACCATGGCGGTGCTGTGGATCGCTGCGATCGCGTTTGCCATTCGTGTTTGGCGAGAGCAAGACCTTCCAACTCCCCACCCGGGCGGCGCATCCCCTCCGGCGCTTCGCGCCACCTCCCCGCGAGCGGGGAGGCCCGCCCGACCTCCCCACAAGTGGGGAGGTGAACACGCCGACAGGTTGTTGGTCGTTTGGTTGGCGGTGGCGATGGTCGGGTCGGTGGCGGCGGGCCACCTGTCGTGGCACTACTTCATCCAGGCGATGGGACCGCTCGCCCTGGCCGCGGCAAGGTTTTTCGACACCTTCACCTTGCGCAGGCTGGCCACGGTCGCCGCGGCGTTGGGCATCGCGGTGCCCGCCCTTGCGTGGTGGGCATTCGACCTTGGCGCCGACCCGCTGACATATGACTTCAGTCCTCCGGTTCCACAGCACCAGGCTGTGGCCGCCTACATTCACGACCACACGGCGTCGAGCGACCGAGTTTTCGTATGGGGCAACTGGCCGGCGCTTTATATCGAGTCCGACCGTTCGATGGCGAGCCGGTTCCCCGGGTTTCTTCGAGGCTTCGCGCGCGGCTCGGGACTGCCGCCCAACAACTGGGATACGACGTCTGACGTGTGGCCCGAGCTGCAGGCCGACTTGAACGCGCACCCTCCTGCTCTCATCGTCGACACCGCGGCGGCCGGGTGGAGTGATTTTTCGATGTACCCGCTGGCGAACTATCCAGTGCTCGCCGACCTCGTTGCCACGCGGTACCACGTGGTGGCGACGATCGCCGGAGTCGTGATCTACGCGCCCAACAGCCCGTGAAGAAGGGGGACTGAAGGCAGCGGCAGAGGCAGAGGCAGAGGCAGCGCGGTCGCCTTCACCTGGATCGGTAGCGTCACGGGCAGCGACACCTGGACCTCTGGCGCGGTGGTTGTCTGGATGACCGCGCCCGGAGCCGGCGCAGCGATCGAGTGGATCAGCGGTGGAGGCTCGACCGAAAGCACCCCGGGCACATTTCCTCGTTCGACCGGGGCGAGCGGGGGCGGCGCGGCCGGCATCGCCACTAAGACGGTGGCGACGGCGACGAGAGCGGCGGCCTTGACCACGTGGTCGGAGTCGGCGAGCGACCGTCCACAGAAAAACAGGACCAGCGCGTAGACGGCTCTGCGGCCGGCGGCGCGACCGCGCTCGACATACTCGCTCACCGCGGCGACGGCCTGCTTCAGCCCACGCTCGACGCTGCTGATGTTGATGCCCATTCGCTGGGCGATCTCGGCGTTCGAGAGGCCGCCGAAGTAGGCGAGCTTGATGAGCTCCCTTTGCTGCGGCGGCAGCATCCGCACGCCGTCGTCGACCGCCTGGCGCACCATCGCGCCCGAAAACCTGGTCCAGCTGTGCGACCGATCGCCGCCGTTGCTCATACCCTCGACGAGCATCCGCTTCAGACCCTTATGCGCGCCTCGCACTCGACGCGCGTCGATGGGCGGGCGTCGAGTGCCCGTCATGAGCCAGGTCCGCCACGTGTCGTTCACGGACAAATCCTTTACTCCTTTAGACCTTGGAACTCCCAGGAGCACCAAAGCACCCGGGTCAGTCGGGGGTTGGCTTCCTCGGGCGCTTGAGCTCAAGGATCGAGGGCTCATCCGCGGCGATCGAAACGAGGCGCTCGAACACACGCTTCGATTCAGCCGGGTCCGGGGCTTCGGCCAGCCTGATGTAGGCGGCGGCACCCTCGGGAAAGACGAAAGTGGGCGTGCCGAAGACGCCATGCACGCTGATCGCCTGGGTGTGATCGCGCTTGAGGGACTCGAGGATGCGGGGGTCGGCGAGGTCCTTGCGAAACCGCTCGATCTCCAGTCCGCAATCCACGGCCACGCGCTCTATGACCTCGATCTGATCGATGTCGAGCCTGTCCCGATGACGGGCCTCGAGCAGCGGCATGTGGAAGTCGTCGAAGCGATCCTGGCGGCGGGCTGCCTCGGCGGCCTTGAAGGCCAGCCGTCCCCTCGCCGGCTCGGATGCCGGCGCATCCCACACGGTCCACCCGTCATCCTTGGAGTTGACCTGCGTCAGCGAGAAGTACCGCCAGGTGACGTTTAGCCGCGGGTTGGGAGACCGGCCCAGGTTCTGGAGCAGCACGGATGCCCGGTAGACGAACGGACACATGTAGTCGTAGAAGACTTCGAACTGGATGACGTCTGACTCGACCACGCTCAGAAGTGCAACGCGTGTGGTCGGCACCAATATTCCCGACAGCTGGGCATGGATGCGTACCGACCTCCTGGTTCGGATCGCTCCCTTCGTGGGTGCTTTTGTCGTTGCTTATGCGGTTCTGTCGCGGCCGGCTGCTCTCGGCCTGAGCTTCGGACGGCCTGGCGTGCAGCTCCTGTTTGCGGCTGTGGCGGCGCCTTTCCTGTTCTCCGCGGCGGTTCTGGTGCAGCTGTGGCTGACCCGGCGGCGGGGCGCGTTGAGCGTTCCGGCGAATGGGCGGGATGCCTGGTTCCAGGCGGGCTTCTATGCGGTCAACGGGCCGG
>Ga0209011_1000218_pt1 | contig 24483 bp, 25 predicted proteins | sample BlaSpr_A8_OM1_M3_FD_187986 | JGI IMG/M metagenome (GOLD analysis project Ga0209011, IMG submission 187986) | Forest soil microbial communities from Thunder Bay, Ontario, Canada - Black Spruce, Ontario site 2_A8_OM1_M3 (SPAdes) (version 2) | ecosystem: Environmental > Terrestrial > Soil > Boreal... | reverse complement strand
TGGCCGATGAGAAATGCCGTCTTGGCGGGTCTACAACTGGTGAACCGGTTTGGATCGGAAACACAGGAGGTCGAAGTTGCCTGCATCAGTGCTCTACATGTCGATGTCCCTCGACGGATACATCGCGGGTCCGAACGACGAACCGGACAACCCCGGCGGCGACGGCTTCGAGCGGCTGCACGATTGGTTTGTCTCGCCGGAGGGGGAGTTCAGGCGGCCGGAGGGGCCGGGGGGTCAAGTGTGGGACGAAATGATGGCGCCCGGCGCGGTGCTGGCGGGCCGGCGCACCGTGGAGCAGGTCGATCACTGGGGCGGTGATCTGCGCGGTCTCCGGATCTTCGTGCCCAGTCACCGGCCGCCCGGCCCGTCCGTCGCGAACTATCCGTTGGTGACGTACGTGACCGATGGGATCGTTAGCGCGATGGCACAGGCTAAGGCCGCCGCCGGGGAACGGAACGTGTTAGTGCATGGCGCGTACACGGCGCAACGGGCGCTCGAGGCCGGCGTGCTGGACGAGCTCCAGATTCACCAGATCCCGGTGCTGTTCGGTGGTGGCCGCCGGCTGTTCGACGTGTTGCCATCGCGCGTCGAACTCGAGATTGTTCGGGTGATCGACACGCCGGAGGCTACACACATCCGCTACCGCGTCCGTCGCTGAGCCGGTCGACCAGCCGCCTCTTAGTCTGTCGAGACCTGGACGCGCAGCCAGGGGAGGTTGGGCAGCGTGCGGGCCGCTACGAACTCGAGCTCGCGCGCGATGACTCCTCTCGCGATCGCGTCGGTGCCGTGGTGCAGCTCGACCACCAGGACCGCGCCGCCGTCGTCGGCGAAGTCCAGGCGGCTCCAGCGGCGAACCCGCGGGTCGGCCTCGACAATGCCTGCCAGCGTGTCCGCCATCCGGGCCCGCGCGTTGATAGTCAGGTCGCTCGACTCGACCATCACCGAACCACCCACAGCCTCGGCTGGGCCGTGGGCTCCGCCACCGGGACCGTGCATTGGACGACGACCCTGCGCACGACGCCTCGGCGGCTCGCCACCGCGACCACTTTGCCCAGCAAGCGGCCGTCGTCGTCGTAGGCGCTCTTGCCCCACAGGTGAGATGGCTTGACGCGCGTGATCAACATGTCCCCACGCTAGGACCCGCTCCATCAACGTTCAGTCAACGATCGGAAGACGGGGAACTTCTTTAAGCCCCTCACCCTAGCCCTCTCCCCGAGGGGGAGAGGGGAATCCCTTCTCCCATGTGGCAAAAGTCATTGATCGTTCGTTGATGCGCTGATCAATACTGTGGGGACCATGCCGCTCGACGCATGGATGCTGCTGCTCGTGCTGGGGCTCACGATAGTGACCCTTCTTTACGTTAAGGGCCTGGAGAAGTTGCCCTGATGCTGCCTTACATCATCACCGGCATCGTCGCCCTCATCGTCACCATCTACCTCTTCGTGGCACTCCTCTTCCCTGAGAAGTTCTGATGACGCTGGACATCATCGGCGTCATCGTCACCTGGATCGCTGTCGCGATCGGCGCCTGGTTTCTCGGCCTTTACATGGCCAAGGTCTTCCAGGGCCAACGCACCTTCATGAGCCCCGTCCTGCGCCCTCTCGAGCGCGGCGCCTACTGGCTGATGGGCGTGAAGGAGGAGGAAGAGCAGACCTGGATCCGTTACACGGTGTCGGTGTTGATAGTTTCGGTGGTCAGCTTCGTCTTCACATACCTGATCCTCCGCCTCCAGGACAAGCTCCCCTTCAACCCGATGGCATTCCCCGCCGTCCCTGCTGACCTGACGCTGAACACCGCGATCAGCTTCACCACCAACACCAACTGGCAGAACTACACCGGCGAGACGACGATGTCGTACCTCTCGCAGATGCTCGGCCTGGTCATTCACAACTTCCTCTCGGCCGCCGTCGGCATCTCGATGGCGGTCGCCCTCTTCCGCGGCATCTCGAGCCGCTCGCTCAAGACTCTCGGCAACTTCTGGGTCGACGCCACGCGCGCGACGCTCTACATCCTGCTTCCGCTTTCGATCATCGCCGCCTTCATCTTCCTGTCGCAGGGTGCCGTCCAGAGCATCGGCCCGCACGTAACAGCCCACACGATCGCGGCCGGGGACCAGGTCATCGCCGTTGGTCCCTTCGCCTCCCAGGAGGCGATCAAGGACCTCGGCAACAACGGAGGCGGTCCCTTCAACGCCAACTCGGCGCATCCCTTCGAGAACCCCAACGGCTTCACCAACCAGTTCACGCTCTTCCTCGAGCTCCTGATCCCCTTCGCGCTGTGCGTGACCTTCGGCAAGATGGTCGGCCACATCCGGCAGGGACTCGCCATCGGCGCCGCCATGGGCATCCTGCTGGTCGGCTTCACGTTCGCCGCGATCTACTTCGAGCAGCTCGGCAACCCCGCCATGACGGCGGTGGGCGTCGATCAGAACAACACTGCTACCTCGGCCGGCGGCAACATGGAAGGCAAGGAGGTCCGCTTCGGCCCGACCTACTCGGCCATGTTCCTGGCGACCACTACCGGCACCAGCACGGGTTCGGTCAACTCCAGCCACGACAGCATGACGCCCATCGGCGGCCTCGTCGCCCTGATCCAGATGCAGCTCGGAGAGATCGACCCAGGTGGCATCGGCGCCGGGATCTACTTCATGCTCATCTTCGCGGTCCTGTCGGTCTTCATCGCCGGCCTCATGGTCGGGCGCACGCCCGAATACCTGGGCAAGAAGATCGAATCCAAAGAGGTGCGCCTCGCCGCGCTGGCGATATTGATCGATGTCGGCAGCATCCTCGGCTTCACCGCGCTCTCTGGGCTGACTCCAGCCGCGACCGCCGGCGGCGGCGGTCCCCTCAACACCGGCCCCCATGGATTCAGCGAGATCCTCTACGCCTTCTCGTCGGCCACCGCCAACAACGGCAGCGCGTTCGCGGGCCTGTCGGGCAACACCATCTACTGGAACACCACGCTCGCCACGGCGATGTGGATCGGACGCTTCCTCGAAGTGATCCCCATCCTCGCCCTCGCCGGCGCTCTCGCCGGCAAGAAGGTGGTGCCCGCCAGCGCCGGCACCTTTGCCACCGACAAGCCGCTGTTCGTCGGCCTGCTGATCGGCGTGGTCCTGATAGTGGGCGCCCTCACGTTTTTCCCGGCCCTGGCGCTGGGTCCGATCCTCGAGCAGCTCCAGCTGGCTGCCGGCCACATGCACTAAAGAGATGAAAGAGAAACTGCAAGAGCGTCAGAAGCGAAAGGGCCGAAGCAGCCTCACCGACCGCGCGATCCTGCTCCCGGCGATCGGCGAGAGCTTCAAGAAGCTCGACCCGCGCCTGATGGCAAAGAACCCAGTCATGTTCGTGGTCGAGGTCGGCTCGGTCATCACGACCATCGTGTTCATCGCCGGGCTGATCACCGGCGCGCCAGCCTTCAGCGGCAGCAACAACTCGCTCTTCGTGGGGCAGATCACGATCTGGCTGTGGTTCACCGTCCTGTTCGCCAACTTCGCCGAGGCAGTGGCCGAGGGACGCGGTAAGGCCCAGGCCGCGGCGCTGCGCAAGACGCGCTCGGAGACTATCGCGCGCCGCCTCGTTGACGGAAAAGAAGAACGCGTTCCCTCCACCGCTCTGCGCAAGGGCGACCTTGTGGTATGCGAGGCCGGCGACGTGGTGCCCGGTGACGGCGACGTCATCGAGGGCATCGCCAGCATCGACGAGTCCGCGATCACAGGTGAGTCTGCGCCCGTCATCCGCGAGGCCGGCGGCGACCGCAGCGCCGTGACCGGCGGCACAAGGGTGCTTTCCGACCGCATCGTCATCCAGATCTCCGCCAACCCCGGCGAGACCTTCCTCGACCGCATGATCGGCCTGGTCGAGAGCGCCTCGCGCCGCAAGACGCCGAACGAGATCGCCCTCAACATCCTGCTCGCCGCGCTGACGATCATCTTCATGTTCGCCACGGTCACCCTGCAGCCGTTCGCGATGTACGCCGGCACGTCGGTGACCATCACGGTCCTGATCTCGCTCCTTGTTTGCCTCATCCCCACCACAATTGGCGGCCTGCTGTCCGCGATCGGCATCGCGGGCATCGACCGCCTCCTGCAGCGCAACGTCGTCGCGATGTCAGGCCGCGCGGTCGAAGCGGCAGGCGACGTCGACACCTTGCTGCTAGACAAGACCGGGACCATCACTTTCGGCAACCGCCAGGCCTCCGAGTTCATCCCGGCGCCCGGGATCGCCATGGACCGCCTGATCGAGGCGGCCGAGCTGGCGAGCCTTGCCGACGAAACCCCGGAGGGCAAATCGATTGTCGCGCTGGCACACCGCCTCGGTTCCAACGGCCACGCCCTGGACAAGGCGAAAATGACCTTCATCGCCTTCTCGGCGACCACTCGCATGAGCGGCGTGGACTTCGACACGCGAGCCATCCGCAAGGGCGCGGACGACGCCATGGGCCGCTGGAGCGCGAACGGCCTGCCGGCTGACGTGCGCACCCGTGTCGACGCGATAGGCCGCTCCGGCGGAACTCCGCTGGTGGTCGGCGAGAATAAGATCGTCCTCGGCACCATCCACCTCAAGGACATCGTCAAGCCTGGCATGCGCGAACGTTTCGCTCAGCTGCGCAAGATGGGCCTGCGCACCGTGATGGTCACTGGCGACAACCCACTCACCGCCGCCGCCATCGCCAAGGAAGCAGGCGTCGACGACTTCCTCGCGCAAGCGACGCCGGAGCAGAAGCTGAAGCTGATCAAGGACGAGCAGGCGCTGGGCCGCATGGTCGCGATGACCGGTGACGGCACCAACGACGCGCCGGCGCTGGCTCAGGCCGACGTGGCCGTCGCCATGAACACAGGTACGCAGGCGGCCAAGGAGGCCGGCAACTTGATCGACCTCGACAGCGACCCGACCAAGCTGATCGAGATCGTCGAGGCGGGCAAGCAGATGCTCATCACGCGTGGCGCTCTGACCACGTTCAGCATCGCCAACGACGTCGCCAAGTACTTCGCGATCATCCCGGCGATCTTCTTTGTCGCACTGCCGGAGCTGAACGCTCTGAACGTCATGCAGCTGCACAGCCCAAACAGCGCCGTGCTGTCGGCTGTGATCTTCAACGCTCTCATCATCGTCGCCCTCATCCCCCTCGCGCTGCGCGGCGTGCGCTACCGGCCCATCGGCGCCGCCGCGCTTTTGCGAAACAACCTGCTGATCTATGGCGTCGGCGGGATCATCGCCCCATTCATCGGGATCAAGGTGATCGACGTACTGATCACCCTGGTGCACCTGTCGGCTTAGGAGACCTGTAACAAATGCTGAGATCGCTCCCGAAAGAGATCCTGATCGCGATCAGGGTGACCCTGGTGTTCGCCGTGGTGACGGGCCTCGCCTACCCCCTCGCCATCACGGGCGTGGGCCAGGTGCTGTTCCACGACCAGGCGAACGGCAGCTTGATCTACGACAAGACCGGCCAGGTGATCGGCTCGAAGCTCATCGGCCAGTGGATCGACCCGAACAACCTCAACTACTTCCACCCGCGCCCGTCGGCGACTGTCGACCCCAACAACAGCAGCAACGCGCTGCCCTACGCCGCGAACAACTCGGGCGGCAGCAACCTCGGGCCCTCCAACCAGACCCTGATCGACCGCGTGGCGGCCGAGGTCGACCGCATCTCGCACTACGAATACAACATCCCCAAGGATGGCGTGCCGGCCGACATGGTCACCACCTCGTTCAGCGGCCTGGACCCGGACATCTCGGTGGCGAACGCGATGCTCCAGGCCGAGCGGGTGGCCCGCGTGCGCGGACTCGAGCCAGCCAGGGTGCGCGCCCTGGTGGACAAGTACACACAGGGCAGGATCCTCTGGATCTTCGGGCAGCCGCACGTGAACGTGCTGCAGCTGGACATGGCGCTCGATGCCGGAGAGGCCGGATAAGTCGTCTCGGCCGGAAAATCCCTCGACGGATCTTCGGCGCCCATGCGGCCCATCTCCGGGTTCAGCGACTGCGCTGCTCGCTTACGAATACACGATGCGCTCGCTGCGCTGCTCGTCGCTTCACCCGGATCTGGGCCACCTGGATCGCCGAATCTCTCGCCGAGGGTTTTCGGCCGAGACGCCTTCGGCGACTTAGGCTAGGCCGATCGAAACTCGACGCGGCCGCCTGAAGGTCTACCTCGGCGCCACCCCAGGCGCGGGCAAGACGTACGCCATGCTCAACGAGGCGCATCAGCTAGTTGCCCACGGCCACGAAGTGGCTGTCGGCTACGTCGAGACCTACAACCGGCCGCGGACTGTCGAGCTCCTGGCCGGCCTTGACGTCGTACCGCGGATCAAAGTTCCGTACAAGGGCACGGTGCTCGAGGAGATGAACCTTGACGCGGTGGTGCAGCGGCACCCGGAGATCGTGCTGGTCGATGAGCTGGCGCACACGAATGTGCCGGGCATGCGCAACGCCAAGCGCTGGCAGGACGTCGAAGAGCTCAGGGCCGCAGGCATCGACGTCATCACCACAGTGAACATCCAGCACGTCGAGAGCGTGAAGGACCTGGTCGAGCATGTCACCGGCATCGTGGTGCGCGAGACCGTCCCCGACCGCGAGCTGGACCGCGCCGATGAGATCCAGTTCATCGACATCACCCCCGAGGCTCTGCGCAAGCGGATGCGGCACGGCAACGTGTACGCCAAAGAGAAGGTCGAAACGGCCCTCGCGAACTTCTTCCGTCCGCAGAACCTGTCGGCGATGCGGCAGATCGGACTGCGTCTGGTCGCCGACTCGATGGCTCGGTCCCGCCACGTGCTCGCGTCGCCTGAAGACGTGCTGGTGGCAGTATCCGGAAGCGCGGCTTCGGAGGATTTGATCCGCCGAGGGTCCCGCCTGGCGCGCCGGCTCGGCGGCTCCTGCATGGTCGTGATGGTGCAGGACGGCACGAAGCAGCCCATCGACACCGCGCCATTTCGAACACTGGCAGCACAGCTCGGAGCCTCGTTCACCGTCCTCGGCGGCTCTGACGTGGCGGCTGCCGTGATCCAGGCCGCGCGCGACTCGGCGGCGGAGCACGTGATCGTCGGGGAGATGCTCACTCCCTCGCTGCTGAACAGCTTCCGCCCCACCATCGTGGACAAGATCATCGACCAGCTCCCTGACTCCGACGTCCACGTGGTCGCAAGGCTGCAAAAGTGAGTGCGAAGGAAGTAGGGCGACCGGATCCGCTCCAGCTGTTGAAGCGGGTCGCGGCGGAAACGCGGCGCAGGGTCCTCTTTCGTGTCTACCTCGGGTACACGCGGGGAGTTGGCACGACGACAGCGATGCTCGACGAAGCCCGCCGCCGAAGCGGCCGCGGGACCGACGTCGTCGTGGCCGCGTATCGCGTGCACGGAGATCCGCTGCATGAGCTGCGCGACCTGGAGGTCCTCGGCGCCGGCCGTCAGCGGCCCGCTGAGATGCGCCTGGACGTGAGTGCCGTGCTGGCGCGCAACCCCGAGGTGGTATGCATCGACGACCTCGCGGAGGTGGAGGCGGACGGGAGCCCACGGCTGGAGTCCGTCTCCCACCTGCTGGCAGCGGGGATCACCGTGCTCGCCACGCTGCACGTGCTCTCGCTCAAGAGCACGGCGACCGCCTTTGTCTCGATGCTGGGGAACAAGCCGCCTGGGGCGGTGGTCGACGACCGCGCGCTCGAGGCGATCGACGAGCTCGAGCTTATCGACATCACGCCCGCCGACCTGCTTTCGCGGCTGCGCGAGCAGGGCGTGCTGACCCCGGCCGAGCTCGCTGTCGCCCTGCAGCGCGACCTGCGCCTGAGCGTGTTGGAGGCCATGCGCGAGTCCGCCTTTCGCGTCATCGCCGAGCACGCCGACCGGCAGCTCGTGGGGTTCATGCGCGAGAGCGGCATCGCGGTGCCGTGGGAGGTACGGGGTCGGATCGTGCTGTGTGTCCCGCCCCAGCCTGGCCTCGAGGCGCGCATCCGAAGAGCCCACGCGTACGCGTCCATCCAGGACGCGAAGTTCACCGTTGCTTCTGTGAGGACGCGGTCGATGACCGACGAGGAGAAGGGCTGGATGGGCGGCTACGCCACGCTGACCCATCAGCTCGGTGGCGAGTTCGTGCACCTGCACGGGCGGTCGGTGGCTTCTGCGCTGATCGACTACATCCACCAGTCGCTGGCGACGGAGGTGATTCTTGGACATCGGCGCCGGGCGCGCTGGATGCCGGGCGACACCACGAGCGAGGTGATCCGGCGGCTGTCGGGCGTGGACGTGCACATCCTGCGGAGCCGGGCGCCGGACTAGCGTCGGGATCGAATGCCGCGGGTGCATGCCCCCGCGGGTTTCGGTTCGATTTCAAAGACGCGAGTGCATGCCCCGCGGGTTTCAGTGACCGAGGATGGTCTGGCCCCGACAAGGCTCGGGACTACACTGCCGCCCATGCTGTCATGGGTGCGCAAAAGGGTGCGCGGCTTAAGACATGCCAAGCCACCTGTGCTCGCGATCGTGGGTAACGGCGCGTTCAACTTCGAGGTTGTCGGCCAACAGTCCTATCAGGATCGTTTGAGCGAAGTCAGCGCCGGTCGGCTGGAGAAAGGAGAACGCATCATGGTTGCTTGCCGGCTTCGGTATGAGCTCAGACCCCATTACCACCGACCGGCGGTCCGGGTTGAAATCGCCGGTCAAACAGTGGGGTACTTCCCTGCCGAGCAGGCGGCGCTCTACGCATCGGCGTTTGAGGAGCTTGAGCGTGGTGGGCGCATTGCGGAGTGTCAGGGAGTTTTGGTCGGCGGGCAACCGGATAGGCCGAGTTTCGGCATTTGGCTGGATTTCAAGCCGAAGCTTCTGACCTCAGTGCAACTTTTACAGGGCCGCCAGAGCGGAGGCGGACGCCCGGACTGAAGAGATCGGGCCCCACCTTGTTTGTCAAGTGTGAACATCTGCGCGGACGTTCATGTATCGTTGGCGGGCGTTGGCCCCTGAGCTGGTAGCTATCGACTCCGACGCTGTAGATGAAGCCCAAGCGGCCCTCCCCGACGAGGAGATCGTCGCCCTGATCGTCCAGGCCTTCGACGCGCTGGCCGACGTGAATCGCGCCAAGATCCTCTATGCACTGATCCGCCACCCTCTTTGCGTGCGCGACCTCGCGATCACTATCGGCTCGTCCGAGTCGGCGGTCTCGCATCAGCTGCGCATCCTTCGCGATCGCCGCCTCGTCAAGACCGAAAGAAAAGGCCACCTCATCGAGTACCGGCTCGACGACCACCACGTCGCCGCGCTCTTCAAAGAAGCCGAGTTCCACGCGGACCACCTCCGGCGCGGATTGCCGGATCACCCCTATTCATGAGCGGCGGTCACTCCCACTCTTCCGCTCACTACAGCAACAAGGACGCCATCAGGGCGGTAGTCGTCAGCGCGATAGCTTTGGGCATCGCCGCGGTGTCGGAGATCAGCGCCTCGATCCTGAGCGGATCGGCAAGCGTGCTGGCCGACGGCCTTCACAACGCCGGCGACGTGCTGACCAGCTTCATCCTCCTGATCACGTTCGCCCTCGTCCGCCGGCCGGCGACCAGACGGTTCTCGTCCGGCTACGGCCGCTTCGAGGATGTGGCGACGCTGCTGATCGTCGTGGTGATCATCATCACGGCGGCGATCGCTGCAGCGGAATCGATTTACAAGCTCATTCACCCCGTCGTGTACAACAACATTCCGCTGAGCCTGGGCGCAGCCATCATCGGCGTGGTCGCCAACCTGGGCGTGTCCGAATACAAGGTGAGGGTCGGCCGCGGCATAGGGTCGGAGTCGCTGGAGGCGGACGGCATCCACTCCCGCATCGATGCCCTGGTTTCCGCCGGCGCGTTCGCCGGTATCGGGCTCGCCGGACTCGGTCTTGCGATAGCCGACCCGATCCTGGGCATCCTGATCACTGTGGCCATCGTCTTCGCGCTGGCCGGCACTGTGAAGCAGCTCTACTACCGGATGATGGACGCGGTCGACCCGACGATCATCGACGAGCTCACGTCGTCAGCCAAATCGGTTCCTGGCGTCCTGGCGGTTCACGATGTGCGCGTCCGCTGGGTTGGGCGAGAGCTCGTCGCTACGATGCACGTCGACATGGATCCGAAGTCCACGCTCGAGAATGCGCACGCTATCGCCATGCGGGTCGAAGGCGCCGTTTGCCGCGAGGTGCCGGCGGCTCGACTAGAGATCCACATGGACCCCGGAACCACGCCTCATACGCACACCCACGTAGGTACCCCCGTCGATGAAGACGAAGACGACGACCACGATCACGAGCACAACCACCATTAGGAGGAGGGACCATGACCGACGCACCTAAGACCCCACGACTAATACACGTACCGCGACTCGTTTTGAGCCACCACTCCCACGAAGCAGTCCACGGAGGCGGATCCCTTGGGCGCTTCAACACGTGGCTTGCGGTCAGGATCACCAAGACCGTCGGCTCGATGTGGATGGCCTACATCTTTGCCGCCATCACGCTCATCTCTCTTCCCGCCGCAATTGCCTCAGGGCAGGTTATCGTCATCGTCGCCTGGATCGCGCAGACGTTTCTCCAGCTCGTGCTGCTGCCGATCATCATCGTCGGCCAGAACGTGATCCAGGAGACGAACGACGCGCGCGCCGAAGCCGACCACGAAACGCTGACCGCAGTCCATCAGCTGACCGTCGAGGTCCATGCCATCAACGAGGCGCAGACCGCGATCCTCAGGCAGCTGCAGATGAGGTAGCTCGTACCAGCTTCAGCCCCTCACCCTAGCCCTCTCCCCGATGGGGAGAGGGAACCACTCAGGGCCAGCTTAAGCCCCTCTCCCTAGCCCTCTCCCCGATGGGGAGAGGGAACCACTCAGGGCCAGCTTAAGCCCCTCTCCCTAGCCCTCTCCCCGAAGGGGAGAGGGAAAGTACTGCTTTAAGCCCCTCACCCTAGCCCTCTCCCCAAAGGGGAGAGGGCAAAGCGGAACTCCCCCTTATTTCGCATGGCGACTTCTCTCTGCGGTCGGCATAGAACTGCAGCATGGCCTCACCAGGGGAGATCGAATCGCGCGCGCTGACATTTCCCCCCTCGCGACCGCGCATACCGACTTTGACGCTGACACCGGTTCCGATTCCGCCTCAGCGGAGCCCGGGCTGGCTGGATCCGCGCAGCCTCAGAGCCCAGACCGTGGCCGTCTTCCTCCTGCTGGTGGGCTTTGCGGCGATCGCGGTCTATTTCACCACCATCGCGGCCAACGACAGCCAGGTCACTCAGGCCGAGGAGGTCCAACTCCTCACGTGGAGATACGAAACCATCCGTACAAGCCTGACCGCTGAGGGCCTCCGAACCGACCTGGCCCAGACCAACAACTCGTTGCTCGATGGCGACAAGGTGGCGGGCGCAGCTGCGGCGAGCAGGGCAGACGCTGACATACGGTTCATCGAATCCCAGGTCGCGTTGATTGGCAAGCTCAACCTGCCGAGCGACGCCAACCCGGTCAGGGCGAGAGACGCTGCGGCATTCACCACGCTGGCCACCTTCGCGCGGGGGTTCCTCACCACAGGCGTGGTTCCAGACGACGTGATGCTGAAGCAGGTCGACGGAGCGTTCAACACCTGGCGCGCGGGCCGTGGCGCCACGGACGACTTCATCAGCGCCAAGATCAAGCAAATCGTCGCGCTCAACGACACCCGGCTCGCGGCCTCGAACAACCTGGGGTTGATCTCCAATATCGGGACGGTGATCCTGCTGTCGATCCTCGCGTTCTACATGTTCTTTCTGATCCTCCGGCCGGTGGTCAGATTGGCAACCCTGGCGACCAAACTCGCCGCCGGAAACACTGTCGCGATCCGCCCAACCCGGCGCCATGACGAGTACGGCCAGCTGATGAGTTCGCTCGCGGCGTGGCAACGAAGTTCTCAGGACCTTGTCGATGGACTCCGCGACGGCAGCTCCCAGGCCGCAGCCTCCGCGTCAGGTCTCGTGTCCGCGTCGGAGCAGCTCGCCGCCGCCACTGCGGAGCAAACCTCGGCGACCACCGCGACCTCGGCCAGCATGGAGGAGCTCGCACGGACAACCAACGCGATCGCCGACACGCTCGCCCACGTGGCGACTCAAACCATCGAGACCCGCGAGAAGCTCGAGCGTGCGCAGACTGCCACGCAGGCGTCGGGAACACGGACGCTGGCCCTCGCGGAGCGGGTCCATGACATCAACCAGATCCTCGCTCTGATCAACGAGATAGCGGACCAGACAAACCTTTTGGCGCTCAACGCCGCGATCGAAGCGGCGCGCGCCGGCGAGGCCGGTCGTGGCTTTGCTGTGGTCGCCGACGAGGTCCGGAGGCTCGCGGAGCGTTCCAAATCATCGGCAGGAAACATTGCGGCCATCATTGGCGGCGCTGAATCCGAGAGCAATGCCACGGTCATCGCGATGGAGGAGACCGTGAAACAGATGCAGGAGAGCCTGACTCTCCTGGCCAGCGTCGTCGACGCGTCCGACAAGGTCAAACTCCTCACCCAGCAACAGGGGAGCGCGACCAGCCAGGTCGTGGAAGCGCTCGACCGCATCGCGGTGGGAAGCAGGCAGGTATCGGATGCCGCCCGGAAGATCTCCACCGCCGCAGCGAGCAACGCGGCGCTTGCTTCCGAGATGGAGGCCATGTCTCGCAGCCGGGCGCGGCAGGAGGCCTAAGCCGGACGGGAGCAGGGGCATCCTGCCCCATGAACGGGGAGATGGGTAACCCTCATTCCCTATGGGGACTAAGCAAGCTCGCCCGAGTCACACTGGATCGTGGCCTCATCCAGGGAGATCCCGCCGCGTGCGCTGAGACTTCCCGCCAATCGACCCCGCATTCCTACGCTGACCGTGACGCCCGTTTCCACTCCGCCTCCGCGGTGCCCGGGCTGGCTCGATCCGCGGGGCATGAGGGCCCAGACCATCGCCGTGTTCTTCCTGATCGCGACCTTCGCGGCGATCGAGCTGGTGATGGCCGGGATCACGGGCAATGCGAGCGACGCCAGCCAGCGTGAGCAAGTCCAGCTCATCACGTGGCGGTATCAGACGGTCCAGGCAAACCTGAACGGGGAGCAGCTTCGGGCCCATCTGGCCCAGATGAACAATCCACCCCTTCAGACAGATCCGTCAGGCACTGCGGCGTACAGGGCCAAGGCGGAAGCCGACATCCGGCTCATTGAGTCCGAGATCGCACTGACTGCGAAGCTCAGCCTGCCCAGCGACGCCGAACCCGTCAGGAAGAAGGACGCGGCTGCATTCGGCGACCTGCTCACCTTCGCGAAAGGGTTCATTGCGGCTGGGCGAGTTCCAGATGACGTGATGGTGAGGCAGCTCCCCGTGGCATTCGAAAGGTGGCGCTCAGGACGCGGCGCGACCGATGAGTACATCAGGGTCAAGATCCAGGAGATAACGACTCTGAATGACGCTCGACAAGCAGCCACGAACAACGTCACTGTGATCGCCGACATCGGGACGACGATAGGTCTCGTCGTCCTTGCGTTCTACATGTTCTTTCTGATCCTGCGACCGGTGGTCAAGCTGGCGAATGTGGCGACGCAGCTCGCCGCCGAAAACTCTGGCACGATCCGGCCGACCCGGCGCCGTGACGAGTTCGGCCAGCTGTCCGGTGCGCTCGCGGCGTGGCAGCGACGCTCTCAGAACCTGGTCGACGGTCTTCGCGATGGCAGCTCCCAGGCTGCCGCCTCGGCTTCGGGTCTCCGGTCGGCGTCAGAGCAGCTCGCGGCCGCAACCGCGGAACAGACATCGGCGACGGCCGCAACGTCGACCAGCATGGAGGAGCTTGCTCGCACATCCAGCGCAATCGCGGAGACCCTCAGGCACGTCGCCCTGCAGACTATCGAGACGCGCGAGAACCTCGAGATCACCCATGTTGCCAACCAGGCGTCTGGAGCCCGAAGTCAGGCTCTCGCCGACCGGGTCCATGAAATCAACCAGATCGTCGCCCTCATCAACGAGGTCGCGGACCAGACGAGCCTTCTGGCGCTCAACGCCGCCATCGAAGCGGCTCGCGCCGGTGAGGCGGGTCGTGGCTTTGCGCTGGTCGCCGACGAGGTCCGCAGGCTCGCCGAGCGCTCGAAGTCATCCGCGGCCCAGATCACGGCCATCATCGGGAGCGCCGAGTCGGAGAGCAACGCCACGGTCATGGCGATGGAGCAAGGCGCGAAGCGGATGCAAAACAGCCTGACTCTGTTTGCCAACATGGTGGAGGCGTCGAACAAGGTCAAGGTGCTCACCGAGCAGCAGCTCAGCGCGACCGAGCAGGTCGCCCAGGCTCTCGAGCGGATCACCGTGGGAAGCCGGCAGGTGTCGGCGACGGCTCAGAAGATCTCGACCGCGGCGGCGAGCAACTCTTTGTTGGCATCCGAAATGGAGGAGATGTCCCGAGGCGGATCCCGGCCGGACTGACGCCTTTTCTGAACTCAAAACTTGCTTTTTCCCTAGCGCTTCCTACCATCGGAAATTGGTCCGTCGATAAGGTGGGATTTGGGGGAAATCGAAATGAAACAGAAGGTGTGGCTGGCGTTCTGCGTGGTTCCCTTGCTGGCGTTTGGACTGGTCACCCATGTGGCCGCCGACGAAGGTGGAGCGGAACTCGACTTGACCGCGGTGCTAACTCCAGGTCCCGCGTCCGACCTCACGGGCACGGCGGAGATCACTATCAACCTTGGCACGTCAATACTCTGCTGGGACCTCGAGTACACGACAACCGAACAGGTAACCGCCGCACACATCCACGAGGGAGCTGCGGGGGTGAATGGCCCAGTGGTGTTCGGTTTCTTCGACACGATCAATGAAGGTTGCAGATCGGGTGATCCTGCACTCCTTGCCAAGATCGCGGCGCATCCGGGAGCCTATTACGTGAATGTCCACACCACTAAGCATCCGGGGGGCGCCTCCCGCGGCCAACTCACAGCCCAACACGAAGGGGAGTCCGACTAGCAGCGGGCAGCATACGCGGCAAGCTCCGCGCGCGAGTTCACTACTAGGCTGGCAAAGAAGTAGAGGGGCTACGCAGACGGCCCCTCTACTAAATCGCTATCCGCCTAGTTGTTGCACTGGTGGTTACCGCTCCAATTGCCGGTGGCATCGCAGCCGGGAGGTGCCGATCCCGAAAGAAGGCGATTGCCGATGTTGCCGGAAGCGGTTGTCCAGGTACCAGAACCGGTTAGTCCAACCAGTGCGCCTGTAGCGCTCGAAATCGTCCAGGTGCCACCTAAGGACGTGAAGGCTGCGCACAAATTAGGCGGTCCGCAGGAGAACAGGGTGGCTTGGCCAGTGATCGTCAAACTGAAATTGACGGTGCCGCTGAGTCCATTCACCGTGCATGGATCACACTCCACCGTGCCGGTCCCGTCCACGAGTCCCGTTCGGGTGTGCACGACATAGTTCAAACGCCAGCCCATGCTGCCGTTGAAGCCCCCGGCTACGGGTCCACCGTCACCCAATTGCCCGAAGCTGTCTCCGTTAGCATCAGGCGGCGTTACCGGACCACCGGCGCCCCTCATCGCGGTGTACAGGGACGGCGCAATTGGAGCCTGGGCATGGGCTGCGATGGGCATCGCGGCAAACGCGAGTGCCGCGAGCAAAACAGGAGGCTTGAGGTAACTGCGGGTCATAGATCCTGGCCTCATTGCTTGCACTGGTGGTTACCGCTCCAATTGCCGGTGGCATCGCAGCCGGCAGGTGCCGATCCGGAAAGTAGGCGATTCCGGGTCGCCGGAAGCTGAGTCCAAGTACCAGAACCGGTTAGTCCCACAAGCGCGCCTGTCCCGCTTGCAATCGTCCAGGTGCCACCTAAGGACGTGAAGTCTGCGCACAAATTAGGCGGTCCGCAGAAGACGACGGTGGCTTGGCCGGTGATCGTCACAGCGATATTGATGGTGCCGCTGAGTCCATTCACCGTGCATGGATCACACACAACCGTACCGGTCCCGTCCACGAGTCCCGTTCGCGTGTGCACGACATAGTTCAAACGCCAGTCCATACTGCCGTTGAAGCCCCCGGTTACGGGTCCCCAGTCACCCAATTGCCCGAAGCTGTCTCCGTTAGCATCAGGCGGCGTTACCGGACCACCGGCGCCCTTCATCGCGGTGTACATGGAGGGCGCAATAGTAGCCTGGGCCTGAGCGGCGATGGGCATCGCTGCAAATGCCACAGCAGCGAGCGAAACCAGAGGCTTGAGGTACCTACGGTTCATGGAACCTCCATGGCCAATGGCCACAGAAACGGGCCGGCTCGGCGCGACTATACACCCGAACGGTTATCTGTTCTTTTCCCTCGCCGGGCGCATACTGCGCCCGAAGCTTGGCCGTAAGGCCGGCTCACAGGGAGGTAGGTATGCAAGGCTGGGACTCGCGTCGATGGACCGGCGTGGTTGGGTTTGTTTGGGTGGTGATTCAAGTCGTCGGGGTCGTGCTGTTCCTCAGTGCAGGCAACCCGCCCGACTTTGGGGATGCTAAGAAGTTCGCCGGCTGGATCAGCTCCAACAGCGGTGCCCTCATGATGGACGCGTTTCTGACTGCACTCGGGGCCATTCCGCTGCTCGGGCTTTTCGTGGGAGTGCGTTCGATCATCCGGAGCGCGGGCGACACTTGGGAATGGGCGGCCACGCTGTTCTATGGGTCCGGCACGGTGTTGATTGCAGTGGGGATCGCCGCCGCTGCGGCGGAAGCGACTTCAGCGATGGTCAGCGAATCGGGTACCGAGCCGACCGCAGTCCGCGCCGTGTGGACGGGGACGCAGATCTTGCTGACGTTCATCTACCTGCCGGCGGCGCTGGCGACGGGGTTGGCAGGCTATGTCGCCTACCGGACGGGGATACTCCCGCGGTGGTTCGCCTGGTTGAGCGGTGCGGCCACCGTGCTTCAGCTGAGCGCTGGACTGACCGTTTTCGGCGGCTCCGGGAGCAACGGCCCTATCGGACTGCTGCCGATCATCCTCGGCGCGCTGCCAATTTTCGTCTGGGTCGTGGCTCTGAGCAGCATCCTGGTCAGCCGGGTTGGTTCACCCATCAAACGACCGCTTTCCGGAGCGGCTCCAACGCGCGCCTGACCCGCTGGGTAGCCTGGCAACCGAGCGTACTCACCCTTTAAAGGAATGGCCATACAATTGGATTGCGGCGGCCAACTGGTCGTGTGTGAGGGATGAACTCCTAGGCGTCATCCTCGGGGGGCCGCCGTAATACGTTTCTGAGGCACATAATCGAGACGTGTTGGGCCCCCGGCCCACTGGCGCCGACGACGTCGACTTCCTATCTCACTTGAGCGAAGTCAACCGGCGCCGCGTGCTCGAGGGATCGACCACCGAGGTGTATCCCTCGGGCGCGATCGCCTTCCACCCAGAGGGCCCGCCGCGTTCGTTTGTGCTCGAAAAGGGACTGGCGCGTGTCTACGCGACTGTTCCGGACGGGAGGCAGGCGACGGTCACCTTCGTCCACGAGCACGAGCTTGCCGGCGGCACCGCGATCGTGAGCCGGCCGCCGCGGGTCCTCATTCAGGTGGTCATTCCTTCGACGCTGACGATGCTCGACCTGGAAAGGGTGCGGAGCCTGGTGGCGAGTGAGAACGAGGTTTCCACCGCAGTTGCCATCCACCTGGCGGCGCGGGTTCGGGCCACGTTCAGGCTGGTGGCGGTCCGTTCGCTGGGCACCATCAAAGAGCGTGTGGCTTACGACCTGCTCGACCGGGCCTGCCGATCTCAGCTTGTAGTGGGCAGGCTCGAGGTGCAGGCCACGCACACCGATCTCGCACTCTCCATCGGCTCCTCCCGCGAGGTGGTAAGCCGGACCTTGCGGGACCTCCGTGCCGCCGGAATCGTTGAAACCGCACCGGGCATGGTGCGGGTCATCGAGCCGCTGCGCCTGTCGGCGATAGTGCGGGGCTTTGTGATCTAAGCGCCCCATCACGTGGCGTTGGCTAAGTGCGCAACCTTGGGTCAATTGCGTCGCGAAGCGAATCGCCGAGAAAGTTGAAGCTGTAGACCGTCAACGAGATGGCGGCCCCGGGCACTATCGCAAGCCACGGGTCGTTGGCGAGGAAGGTGGCTCCGGTGTGGATCATCTGCCCCCAGTCTGGGGTCGGCACCTGCGCGCCAAGGCCGAGGAAGGACAGCACCGCTTCGGACAAGATGGCAAAGCCGGCAGACAGGGAGACCTGGACGATGATCGGGTTCAGCAGGTTCGGGATGAGGTGACGCACGATGAGCCGCGGCGCGGTGGCGCCGAGCGAGCGGGTGGCCGTGATGAACTCCATTTGCTTGAGCTGGAGGACCAGCGCGCGGACGAGGCGCGCGTAAGTCGGGATCGCGACGATGCCGATCGCGATCATCGCGTTGGTGAGGCTGGGGCCCAGCGCCGCCACGATGGCGATCGCGAGGATGAGACCGGGGAACGCCAGCAGGGCATCGATGAACCGCATGAGAAGCAGATCGATCAGCCCGCCCCAGTAACCACTGACCAGGCCGATGAGCCCGCCTCCGAAAAGGCCGACCGCGACCGCTACAAAGGCAACTGGTAACGAGACGCGGGCACCCCACAGCACCCGGCTCAAGAGGTCGCGCCCGAGCTCATCCGTGCCCAGCGGATGCGACGGGCTCAGCGGCGGCAGATAGGAGTCGTTGGTAGTGACCGCGATCGGGTCGTGCGGCGAGATGAATGGCGCCAGCAGCGCAACCAGGAACAGGAGCGCCACCATGGCGAACCCGAGTACCACGGTCACATGCGTGCGGCCAAACTTGAGGATGTGCTGTCCACGCCCCTCTCCCTGACCCTCTCCCCTGAAGGGGGAGAGGGAAGTTGTCGGGGTGCTGCTCATGCGTAGGAGATCCTCGGATCGAGCCACCCGTACACCAGGTCGACCAGCAGGTTGGCGAACATGAACGAGAATGCGGCCAGCAGCACGATTCCCTGGACTACTGTGTAGTCCTTGTTGAGGATCGACTCGACGGCCAGCCGGCCTACGCCCGGCCAGGTGAACACAGTCTCGGTCACCACCGCGCCCTCGATGATGCCTCCGACCTGTAGCCCGATGATCGTCACCACAGGGATGAGGGCGTTCTTGAGCGCGTGGATGAAGACCACGCGCTGCCAAGACGCCCCTTTGGCTCTTGCGGTACGGATGTAGTCGAGGTTGAGCACTTCGATCATCGAGGAGCGCGTGAAGCGCATGTTGATGGCCGCACCGGCGGTGCCCAGCGCGATCGCCGGCAGCACTATGTGCCGCAGGTTCTCGTAGGCGTCCTTGTTGAAGGGAACGTAGCCGCCGAAGGGAAAGAGCCGCAGCGAGACGGAGAGGACGAAGATCAGAACGATCCCGATGACAAAGTTCGGGATCGAAACGCCGCCGACTGTGAATCCGGTGGCGAGGCGGTCGATCAATGAGCCCCGTCGCACCGCCGCGATAGTGCCGAGGGGAATCGCGACGAGCAGCGACCAGATCAAGGCGACAGCACCCAGCTCGAAGGTGGCGGGAAGCCGTTCGCCGATCGCGATCGCCACCGGCTGGTGGGTGGTGACGGACCTTCCAAGGTCCAGATGCACGATCTGCCCGAGCCAGGTCACGTACTGCACGTAGAGAGGCTGGTCGAGACCGAGGCGGTGGTGAATTGCCGCGATCGCCTCGGGGTTTCGGTCCTCGCCGAGGAGGATGAGGGCGGGGTCGCCGGGCGTGAGGTGGGCGAGCAGGAACACGCCGATCGTCACCAGGAAGGCGACCGGCAGCATCAGCGCCAGCCGGCGCATGACGTAGGCGGTCATGCCGGTCCCCCAGGCATCAGCCCAAGTGGGTTCGCGGTCGTCTCTTGGTTAGCCCTTCCAGACGTCTACCATCCGGATCATCTGATCTGGGTAGATGGTGAAATTGTGGATCTTGTTGTTCGAGATCTGGGTGCTGACGTTGAAGTAGGTGAACACGTAGGGCGCGTCGGCCACGATCTGCTTCTGCGCGTTGGCGTAGGCCTGCTTGCGCTTGGTCACATCCGAAGTCACCCGAGCGTCGTCCAGCCAGGCGTCGACCTGCGCATTGCTGTAGACGCTGTCGTTGAAGTCACCGCCCGTATGCCACCACGCATACATGTTTCCGTCAGGGTCGATCCTCCCCGACCAGCCCACCTGGCAAGCCTGGAATTTGTGCTGCTGGCACTCTTGCTGGTAGGCGGCGAACTCCTGTGTCTGAATCGTCATCGTGATGCCGGCCGCGGCGAGCTGCGACTGCAACAGGGCCGCGAGCTGCTGGAGCACAGGGTCAGAGGTCGTCTTGTACGTGAAGCTGAAACCGGTAGCAGTGGCTTTGGCCGCTGCCGGGTCGGCCTTGTCGTAGATCTTCTCGGTCGGGTCGAAGGCCCAGCTCGAGGGCGGTATGGGCCCGTAACCAACAACTCCGACGTTGAAGTAGACGTTCTTCACGATCTGATACCGGTCCGTGGCGAGCGCCACTGCCTTTCTTTTCGCCGGGTCGTTGAAGGGCGGTATGGAAGTGTTGAGCTCGAAGCCGTTGAACGCCAGGGCCGGGATGTCCTTGTAGATGAAGCCGGAGTCGGTCTTGAGGCTGGCGATGTCTTTCTCGGCGATCCTGCGCGCGATATCGATGTCGCCGGTCCTCAGCGCGGCCAGGATGGCGTTGACATCGGAAATGGCACGGTAGGTGAGGCCGTCCAGGTAAGGCAGGCCCGGCTTCCAGAAGCTGGTGTTCTTCTTCAGGGTCAGGTGGTCGTTGCGCTTCCATTCGACGAACTGAAAGGGTCCGCTCCCGGCTCCCATCGGTGCCAGCGAGAAGTCCTGGCCGCCCTTCTTCACTGCGTCCATCGAGAGCATCATTCCGGCGCGGTCGACCAGTGTCGAAAGGAGGGTGGCGTCTGGCTTGCTCAGATGCAAGACGACATGCGTGTCATCGACCACTTCGACAGAGGTGACGCTCTTCAGGTCTGACTTGCGCTTCGAGTTGGACGCCGTCTTATAGCGCTGGATGTTGTCCTTCACGGATTGGGCGTTGAAAGGAGTCCCGTCGTGGTATTTGACGCCCGACTGCAGTGTGAACTTGTAGTTCAGGGGGTCGGTGACGTCGGATGACTTGACGAGTCCAGGCAAGATCTTGAGCGATGGATCGATAACGAAAAGCGAGTCGTAGAGGTTGTAGAAGACCTCGCGCTCGACCAGCAAGGAGGAGTCCATCGGGTCCAGGGTGCGGAGCTCGTTCTCCAGGGCGATAGTGGCGGTGCCGCCGGCCTTCGGGGTATTCGACTGGGGGGTTGTCCCACTTGGCCCACACGCGGCCAAGATGGCCAGACCCGCGACCACGACAGCAATTCGTTTCATGCCACAGCCCTCCCCGGCTGACGCTCCCGACTGCAAGTGGCGCTTAGCTTATCCGGACAAAGAGGCCCCGATCGTGTGTGTTTGGTACGAGATCGGGTGGCCGCTACCGGGTGAGCGCACCAAGGCGGGTCAGCTGAGGGGGACCACCTGCCAGCGCAGGTAGAAGAGGATCAGGCAGAGCACTGCGAACACCGCCGGGACAGGCGGCTCCTTTCGCCGGAGGTGATAGATGCTGGCGAGGATCGTGACGATCGCCAGACAGAGCGCGGCCAGAGCAGTGAGCCAGGGCAGGATGTGGGTTAGGGCCGGCAGGATGAGCCCGAGAGCTCCCGCCAGCTCGGCGATGCCGATGAAGCGGCGCAGCCCGTCCGGGATCGCGGGCGGCCACGCTCCCTGTGCTCGCATCGGACGCGTCAGCGCCTCGGGTGAGATTGCGTAGAGCACGAAGTGGAACGCAAAGACGAGGGCAAGCAGAACCTGCAGGATCCAGGCGACTACGTTCATATCCATTCCTCCGGACTCGGCCCTAGGTTCCGGCTGTCGGCCTAACTCAATCAGCCGACATTATGTGCTGATCATCGCGGACCTTCGTCCTTGTTTTACCCGATGCACTTTCGGGTTCATCGTGAATAGGCTGACTCGCGTCGAGATCACGAAATAAGAGCAGGTAGGGCTCGTACGCGAAGCGTCGATTTCGACGGTTGCCAGTCACTTCATTCAGGATCCCGAGCCCGACCAGGCGATTCGCAAGGTTGTTTGCGCTCGCGAAAGTGATGTGCAGTTGGCCGGCGAGAAATGCGATCGGTGCGATTGGCTGCCGAAACAGAATGTCAAGGGCTCGGAACAAATTCCCGCTCGATTGACCTTGCTGTGACAACAGGGTGCGATGGCTCTCACGCAGGGAAAGAATCTGCTTGGCCGTGGTACCTGCTTGGTCAGCCACCTGCCTGACCCCACGCAAGAAAAAGAGCAGCCATTCCTCCCAGCGACCGTCAGTTCGCACACCTTGCAGCCTGTCGTAGTACTCCGAACGATGCAGCCTCAAGTAATGACTGAGGTACAGCAACGGCCGCGCCAGGACCTGCTGCTCGCAGAGCATTAGCGTGATCAGAAGCCTCCCAACCCGACCATTTCCATCGAGGAACGGATGGATCGTCTCGAATTGGGCGTGGGCCATGCCAGCTCGCAAGAGAGGTGGGTAGCCGCGTTCATGAAGAAATCGCTCAAGACTTCCAAGCGCTTCGTCCATTTCATGAGGCGGCGGCGGCACGAACGACGCAGTCGCGAGCGTAGAGCCCGAGGGCCCGATCCAGTTCTGACTCCGCCGAAACTGTCCCGGTTCACGCTCCTGGCCTCGCACACCAGCCATCAGCGTCCCATGGATTTCTCGTAGCAGTCGAAGTGAGAGCGGTAATTCTGAGAGGCGTTGGAGGCCATAGTTCATGGCCTTCACGTAATTGACCACTTCCTCCACATCACGAGGTGTTCTAGGTGTTTGCGCATCAACTTCGTAGTCGAGAAGGTCGACGAGGGAAGCCTGGGTGCCTTCGATCTGCGAGCTGAGAACAGCCTCGCGCCTCACGTACATGCCCACGAACAGGTCCGGATTGGGGAGTATCCCGCTCGCTCCGTCCAACCGTCCCACCGCCAAATCCGCTTGAGAAAGTGCTTCCGCCAGTTCCTGGTTGATTTGAATTGGGGGATCGGGCGGAAGAGGGGTGGGGATGAACGCTCGATAGCCTCTCGGCTGGCTGACGTAACGCCCCGCCCGACTTGAGTTGGCTGGCTGAACCACATGACTATTATAGCGCAAGGCCCTGGACTATAATAAGCAGCCTTACGCGGGAGTCTTCTTGTTAGCTAGATGAATAAGGAGCTGTGCGCTCTCCCCGGAGCTCTACTCCAGCAATTGGCTATTCCAGATAATCGCGGAGCTTTTTCGAGCGCGACGGGTGGCGCAGCTTGCGCAAGGCCTTGGCCTCGATCTGGCGGATCCGCTCGCGGGTCACGCCGAACCTCTTCCCCACCTCTTCCAGCGTGCGCTGGTGGCCGTCGATCAGCCCGAACCGCAGCTGCAGCACGCGCCGCTCGCGAGGGGTGAGCGTGTCGAGCACGTCCTCCACCTCCGAGTGCAGCATCGTGAGTGACGCCGCGTCCTGAGGCGAGACTGCCTCGCGGTCCTCGACGAAGTCGCCGAGGTGAGAATCCTCTTCCTCGCCGATCGGCGTCTCGAGCGAGACCGGGTCCTGCGAAACCTTCACGATCTCGCGAACCTTCTCGGGCGTGATGCCCATCTCCTCGCCGATCTCCTCGTCGCTCGGCTCGCGGCCCAGCTCCTGGAGCAGGCGGCGCGAGACGCGCACCAGCTTGTTGATGGTCTCGACCATGTGCACCGGGATGCGGATAGTCCGCGCCTGGTCGGCGATGGCGCGGGTGATGGCCTGCCGGATCCACCACGTCGCGTAGGTCGAGAACTTGTAGCCCTTGTGGTAGTCGAACTTCTCGACCGCGCGGATCAGGCCCATGTTGCCTTCCTGGATCAGGTCCAGGAACGACATGCCGCGGCCGATGTACTTCTTGGCGATCGACACGACCAACCGGAGGTTGGCTTCGGTCAGGCGCTGCTTGGCCTCATAGGCACGCTCGTACCGCTCGGTCAAGCGGTAGCGCGCTATCCGGTACGACTCGAGGGCCTCGGCGCGGACGCGCGGCCGGGCGGCCCCGTTGGTGGCCTGGCGGCGGCGCTCGGCGGCGGCGGCGTCGAGCAGGTTCTGCAGCTTCGTCAGGTCGGTCAGGCCGATGAGCTCCTGCGCGATGTGCGCCTGCTGGCCCTTGCGCTTGATCGTGGCCAGGCGCTCGACGACCTCGGGCAGCAGCTCTTCGACGGAGCGCTGGCGGCCCTCCATCTCCTCGGTGACGTTCAGCGCCTTCAGCGCGTCGTGCAGCGGCTTGGCCTCGATCGCCTGGGCGAGCTCGACCTCATCGTTCGCGGTGAGCAGGCTGACGCGCCCGATCTCCTTGAGGTACATCCGCACCGGGTCGTCGAGCGAGACCGAGTCCATCATCTCGATGTCCAGCAGCATCTCGTCGTCGATCTGCTCGACCTCTTCGAAGTCCTTCTCGCCGTCCGTGACCTCGATCCCGATCTCCTTGAACGCGGCGAAGATGCGGAAG
>Ga0209011_1000217_pt1 | contig 24600 bp, 24 predicted proteins | sample BlaSpr_A8_OM1_M3_FD_187986 | JGI IMG/M metagenome (GOLD analysis project Ga0209011, IMG submission 187986) | Forest soil microbial communities from Thunder Bay, Ontario, Canada - Black Spruce, Ontario site 2_A8_OM1_M3 (SPAdes) (version 2) | ecosystem: Environmental > Terrestrial > Soil > Boreal... | reverse complement strand
TCCCTCTCCCCTTTAGGGGAGAGGGTTGGGGTGAGGGGCGCGGCAAGAAGCGATTCGAAAGTTCGCTCGCACACAGTCCTCGGCCCCGCCGCCCGCACCTCTTCGAGAAACCGGGAATCCCTCCACCGCCGCCCGCCCTCGTAGTGCGAAGCACGAGTGAGGTAGAGGTGCCGCTTCGCTCGCGTCATCGCCACATACAGAAGCCGCCGCTCTTCGCCGACCACGTCCTCGCGGCCTCGGACCAGGGGCTCGAGCACCGCCGGCGGCAGCTCGAAACGAGGCGACCGGCCCGACTGAGGCAGGCGGCCCTCGACCAGCCCAGGCACGAACACTGCTTCGAACTCGAGGCCTTTGGACTGGTGGATGGTCATCACGTGGATCGCGTCATCGGCCGTCTCGACGGGCGCCGGCTCCTCGTCTTCTCCCGACAGCAGCACGAGATCCAGGTGCCTCATGTAGGCAGCGATGGACCGATCGTCCGACGTTTCACAGAATTCGGCGATCATCTCGGCGAACCTGCTCACGTTCGCGGTGACGCGAGCTGCTTCGCTGGCTTCCAGCCTCGCGCTTATCACCTCTAGGTAGCGCGTCCGGTTCATCAGCTCGAAGAAGAGATCGCGCACGTCGAGACGGCTCGCGTCCGCCGCGAGCGATTCGAGCAAGTTCGCAAACGACCGCGCGGGAACGAAGGACTTCATAGCGTCCAATGGAGCCTTTTCCCCGCGAGAGCGCAGAGCGCCAAGAGCACGTGCTGGATCGAGGTTGGCGGGGGGACGGGTCATCGCGCGGGCGATGGCGACGACGTCGCCAGGGTCATGCAACACCCTCATCAGCGCGATGACGTCTCGGATCTCGGGACGATCGTGAAAGCCATGGCCGCCGATCACCACATGGGGCAATCGCCTGGCCGCGAGAGCGGCAGCGATCGGCCTGGCGATCGCGTTCGTCCGGCACAGGACCGCTATCTCGCGGAGCGATGTTCCACGTTCGACAAGCGCTGCGGCTTGCGTCGCGATGGCGGCAGCCTCGGTCTCGCCATCAGGGGAGAGCCACAGCTCGACCAGAGGTCCTGGCTCGGTGGAGATCAGCTGCTTGGCCAGCCGGTCTCTGTTGTTCATGATCAAAATGGATGCGGCGGACACGATGCGCCGCGAGCTTCGATGGTTGCGCCCGATGGTGATCGTCTTCGCGGCTGGAAACAGAGCATTGAATCTTTCGAGGCTCGCGCGCGACGCTCCGCGAAATCGATAGATGGACTGGTCGTCGTCCCCGACCACAAAGGGCTGGCTCCTGGAGGCGACCAGCTCGACCAGTCGTTCCTGCGCCAGGTTGAGGTCCTGGTACTCGTCGACAAGGACATGCGGAAAGCGAGCGGTGTACTTACCGAGCAGCGAAGCGTGCTCGTCCAGCATGCGCACGGCCATGACCAGCAGGTCCTCAAAGTCGAGGAGCCGGCGCTTCCGGCACTCCTTTTCGTAGGCGCGGAAAAGGCGCACGCAAGCGCGCATCAGCTCCGCTTTTTCCAGGTCGTCTGATGACGCTGCCCAGGCCGCGAGCCGTCCCACGGGGACGAGCTCCTGCTTCATCCGCTCGAGCATCTGCAGCGCTGGCGCGACCAGGTCGTCCGGCCGTTCGTCACCGGTGAACGCGCTGTCTCCGATCTTCCACATCAATTCACGGGTCAGGATCCAGCGGTCGGCTCCGGTCAGGATCTGGAAGCTGGGTGGCACGCCCACCGCCCGGCCGTCTGCGCGGAGCCACCCCAGGGCGACGGAGTGAAATGTCCCCACCGCCGGCGCGACGTCGTCGATCAGGCTTTCGATCCGCTGGCGCATCTCGGCTGCGGCGCGCTCCGTGAAGGTCATGACCAGGATCGACGAAGGAGACACGCCGGAGGCGACCAGGCGGCGAAAGCGCTCCGCGATCACCGCCGTCTTGCCCGTGCCGGCGCCCGCGACGACGCGGATCGGGCCGCCCCCGATGACCGCCGCCGCTCGCTGGTCGGTCCCCAGGCGCATGGTCATTCGGTGTGCGTCGAGCGGCCAATGCGGACGCGGATCGTGCGCACCTTGCGGCCGAGGTTGAGGTCTTTCAACCGGCGGATGATGTGCTCCGAATCCAGCCTCAGCTGGTGGGCGAGGGCGGGGCTGGAGGTGGTGACCACCAGGGTGCCGGAGTGGAGCTCGATTTCGTCGCAAAGCGCCGCCGGCTCCTCGCCGATCACGGTCCTGAAAGCGGAGGCGACAGTGGTGCCGATCAGCTCCGCCCCTCGAGGCTGCCGCCGGAGCACTCTCGGCAGGATATTGCCCAATTTATCCACAGGGCTGGATCGTGCCCTCGTTAACCATCCAGACCATGGCGCTAGCCATTAGATCAGGCGGAAATGGACCGGCCTCGGCCGAGGTGATGATGACCTGGCCCTCGCCGGCAACCTGGCGGAGGAGCGAAGCCCTGCGTTCGGCGTCCAATTCGGAGAGAACGTCGTCCAGGAGGAGTACGGGACGCTCCCCTGTGCGCCTGGTCACCAGGGCAGCTTCGGCCAGCTTCAGGCTCACCACCGCGGTCCTCTGCTGGCCCTGGGAGGCATAGGCCCGGGCCTCCTTTCCTCCCAGCAGCACGCGAATATCGTCACGATGCGGTCCGACCGTGGTTGCCCCCCGCCTGAGGTCCTCGGCGAGGGAGTTATGCACAGCTTCCGCCAGGTTCTCCGGAGGCCCTTCATAGCGGATCTCCAGGCTCTCCCCAGCCGCGATTTCGGCGTGGCTGCGAGCAGCTTCCGGCTCGAGCTCTAGCACCGCTGCCGCCCGGGCGGAGGAAACCTCTCCGCCGAGCTGTACCAGCTCCTGGTCCCACACCTCCAGGACGTCCCCGCTCTCCTCGCCGCCCGCGATCCGTTTCAGGAGGCTGTTCCGCTGTTCGAGCACCCGTTTCAGCCCGGCCAGAGCGCGGCCGTAACCCGGCTCGATCTGCACCAGCATCTGGTTCAGAAAGCGCCTGCGCAGCTCCGGCCCTGCTTTCACGAGGCCCAGGTCGTCAGGCCAGAAGAGCGTGACGCGGAAGTGGCCCGGCAGGTCGAATGCCCGGCGCCGGATGCCGTCGACCTCGATCACCCGGCGTGCCCGCTCGCTCTCGACGGTCAGGGTGATGGCCAGCTCGGCGGTGATGCCGCGGCTCTCCACCTGGGCCTCGATTCGCGACATCGGAGCCACCGGGCCGACAAGCTCGATCTCACGCCGGGAGCGAGGCGACGCCGACAAGGCGAGCATCGCAACTGACTCGAGCAGGTTGGTCTTGCCCTGGCCGTTAGCGCCCATGAAGACGTTGACGCCAGGCCCGGGGTTGAGGTCTAGTTGGGCGTAGTTGCGGTGATTTCTAAGTCGTAGGCTGCGGAGTCGCAAGCCTCAGGACATCGCCACCCGCACGGGCATGATCACGTACAGGTAGTGCTCCTTGCCCGGCGGTCGCAGGAGGCCGGGGCTCAGGGGACCGTCGAAGAGCAGCTCGACCTCGTCTTCCCCGATCACTCCCAGCGCATCCAGGACGTAGCGGGCATTGAACGCAATCTGAATGTCGGAACCGTCGACGTTGGCGGCCATCTCCGCTTTGCTGTCACCAACCTCGTTGGTGGTTGCGGAAAGGATCAGCGCCCCGGCCTCAGCCTTGACCCGGATCACGTTTGCGCTGTCACGCGCGAAGAGCGAAACGGCACGCACCGTCTGTGTCAGCTCGCTCGTCGAGACCCGCACTTTGGTCGAGCTCTTGCTGGGGATAACCTGTGCATAGTTGGGATACTTTCCGTCGATCAGCCTCGAGGTCAGCTCCGAAGTGCCGGCCCGGAAGAAGATCTGGTTGCGGGCTTTCGAGATGATGATCTCGACCTTTCCCGGCTCGCCTTTCAGCACCCTGGACAACTCGGCCAGCGCCCGCGCCGGAACGATGAGGCTCGCCTCCAGGTCGGCGGCGCCCGACGCCGAAAGCTTGCGCACCGCCAGCCGGTGACCATCTGTAGCTGCCAGGGTCAGGTTTCCGCCCTGCACCTGGACCAGCACGCCGGTCAGCACCGGACGGGCCTCGTCTGTTGAGGCCGCCATCTGCGTCTGCTCGACCGCGCTGACCAACTCGTCCAGCGCAACCTCGAGCCTGTCACCCTCGTCTGGACGCGGGCCGGGAGGAAACTCCTCGGCCTCGATGCACTTGATGTGCGTGTCGAAGCGTGCGCAGCGCAAGCTCAGCGACTGAGTGGTTCCATCCAGCGACATCTCGAGGTCCTGGTCTGGCAGCGTGCTCACGAAGTCGGTGAGCAGCCGCGCCGGCGCGGTGGTCGATCCCTCCATCGAGACTTCTGCCGGCACCAGCTTCCGAATTCCGATCTCGAGATTTGTGGCGGTGAGCGAAAGGCCTTCCGATGTGGTCTCGATGAGGATGTTGTTGAGGATCGGCAGCGTCGTCCGGCTGGAGATGGCACGCGACACGACCTGCAAGGCCTGTCCTAGAACAGCTGGCCTACAGGTGACCTTCATCTGAGCTGCGAGTACTTTGGCATTCAAGACAGTTGTCCCCCGTTCTTAGAGTTTCTCTTGATTGAACTTATTCGTAATCCATAACAGTAAGCGCTGTGCGAACTGTGGATGTCGAGATCATTTACAGATCGAGTCGGCCGGTGCACAAGATCTGCGTATCCCGGGGTCGGACGCCTAAGTCCTGTTGAGGGGGTGGGGAGAATTCCGTCACCCCTCAGTACTCCGACGTATATCCCAAGGCCGATCGAACAAACTGTGGAGACCCTCATCACTGGACGTAAAGGCGCTCGCGAATCGACTGCACCTCATACCTCAGGCGCTCGTCTTCCTTAAGTTCGTTGGCGATCTTCTCGATCGAATGGAGGGCGGTTGTGTGGTCCCTTCCGCCGAAAGCCTTGCCGATCGCCGGCAGAGAAGAAGGCGTTTCTTCCCGGACCAGGAACATGGCGACCTGGCGTGGGAAAACTATGTGTTTGTCGCGGCGCTTTGACTTCATATCTTCCAGAGTCACGTTGTAGTAGTCCGCGACCAGCGCCTGGATCCGCTCCACGTTGATGGGCTTGCGGGTTCCCGCCGGGATGATGTCGGCCAGCAGACGCGCAGCTTCCTCTTCATCGATCTGGCGCTGATGCACCGCGGCGAAGGCCTGGATTCTCGTCAGTGCTCCCTCGAGCTCGCGGATGTTGCGCTGGACCTTGTGCGCGATGAAGTTGAGCACCTCTTCGGGGATCAGTCCGCTGTTCGCGCCCAGCTTGGAGTGGAGGATGGCGAGACGCGTCTCGAAGTCTGGCGACTGAATGTCTGCGATCAATCCCCACTCAAATCTCGAGCGAAGCCTGTCCTCGAGTGTGGGGATCTCCTTGGGCGGACGGTCTGACGAGATGACGATCTGCTTGTTGATCTCGTGCAGCGCATTGAAGGTATGGAAGAACTCCTCCTTGGTCCTGTCCTTGCCGGCGAGGAACTGCACGTCGTCGATGAGCAGCACGTCCACGGTGCGGTACTTGTGACGGAACTCACCCATCCTGGCGGTGGCGATAGAGCTGATCACTTCGTTTGTGAATTGTTCGGACGTTAGATAGACGACACGCTTACGCGGGAATCGTGTGTGGACCTCATGGCCGATCGCGTGCATGAGGTGTGTCTTGCCGAGACCCACGCCGCCATAAAGGAAGAGTGGGTTGTAGCTGTCACCTGGAGCTTCGGCGACCGCCTTCGCAGCTGCATGAGCGAACTGCGAGTTGTGGCCGACAACGAATGATGAGAACCGGAATCGCGCATTGAGCTCCGATGGCGGAATGACCGGCGCATCCGGCACCGCATCGACTACGTGGTCGTGTCCGTTTCCGTTTCCGTTGTCTTGTCGATTTTCTTGCGGATGGTCGAAATCGCCGTCGACCGAGGACAGCGCCGGCCGGTGTCCTGTCGGTGAGATGACGAAATCGATGTCCACCTCGGATCCGGTAACCGCTTGCAGCGTTTCCTGGATCAGTCCCGAGAAACGGTCCTCGAGCCAGTCTTTGGCGAGCTTGCTTGGCACGCCGATCCGGAAGGTAGTGCCGTCGGCTGAAATGACGGACGTGTTTTTCAGCCACATGTCATAGGTGCGTTTGGCCAGCTGAAACCGCAGCTCCTCCTGCACCTGTGACCAGATCTGGTCCTGATTCACCTCATCAATCTCCTTGTTCCGGAGGTGCGATTCAGGCTGTGGATGAGGACGTTTGCCCCTGGGGACGGTCGGCCCAGCCGCTCTGCAAATGCTGTGGACAACCTGGGGCCAACTCCTCTTTCCAACATTCCAACCTTATCGCTCAACGGGAACCCGCAAGTCGCGCCAATGGCGGCTATAGGTTCAACCGAAGCTCCCTGACCAAGAGCTCCGCCTCCTTGGGGCCTGTGGAAAAGAGCGGACCAGATTTCCACAGGGTAGCGCTGCCCACCCTATTGAAATCCAACATCCGGTCAATCCCGAAATATGGAAGCGGTGTTGTATGATTACTGAATCGTTATGCGCAGGTTTAAGCGGAGCGTCTGGTGCAATTCGTACTGGGTCGCTACCTTCGCCACTACCCCGGCTGCTTCCGGGGCGGGAGTGTAGCAAAGGCCTGTGGGTATCGCAAGGCATGTCGTCCGACGGATAAGTGACACAGGCGCTATCACGATCGATGGTCCTTCCGTCTTGTACACTACCGCGGTTCTCGGCGGCTGTTGAACTCCTCCAGGGGGACTTAAATCAAGCGAACCTTCCAACCCAAGAAGCGGTATCGCAAACGCGTGCACGGTTTCCTGAAGCGGATGAGCGACAGGGGCGGTGTGCGGGTGGTTTCGAACCGACGACGCAAGGGCCGCCAGCGGCTGTCTAGCTGACCGCCGGTGAAGCGGCGCATTCGCCTGCGCCGGCAGGGCGACTTCCAGGCCGCGATCAGCGGCAAGCGTTTTTACAGCGGCAAGGCCCTTGTCGCATTCGCGGTGCCTAACGAGCTCGACCACAGCCGCGTCGGAGTCACGGCCAGCCGGATGTTCAAGCGCTCGGTCGACCGGAATCGTGCCCGCCGCCGGCTGCGGGAGCTCGCGCGCGTGAGCTTGCTCGGTAAGGATTCGCCGCTCTCCAGCGTGGGAATACGTTATGACGTGGTCCTGATCGCCCGTCCCGCCGCGCTCGAAGTCGCATTCGCCGACCTGGTCGCCGAGGCGGAACAGGCGGCGCTCAGGCTCTCGAAGCTGACCTGATGACCAGGCTTTTCCTGGCCCTGATCCGGGGCTACCAGATGTCGTTCTCGAAGCTCCTTCCGCCGTCCTGCCGCTACTACCCGTCCTGTTCCCACTACACGTACGAAGCGGTCGAGAGGTATGGCTGGCTGCGGGGCGGATGGATGGGCGCGGCGCGGATCGCGCGCTGTCATCCGTTTGCCAAGGGCGGCTACGATCCTGTCCCTTGATTTGCGCCCCGCATCAGCACCGTTAGGAGAGATCCGACCTAGTGGGTAACTTCTTCGACGTCTTCAAGCCTGTAGTCAGCTTGTGGGAAGTGGCTGTCAAACACCCACTCGCCTGGCTGCTGCTGACCATCTACAACAACCTTCAGGGCCTGCCCGTCATCGAAACGATCGGCTCCTATGGAGTGGCGATCATCGTCCTCACAATCATCATCCGGCTGCTGCTGGCACCTCTACAGCAGTTCCAGCTGGTGACGTCGCGAAGATCGATGGTGGAGCAGCGAAAGCTCGCTCCTCAGATCGCCGAGATCCGCAAGAAGTACAAGAACGACCGCGAAAAGGTGAATACCGAGACGATGAAGCTCTACCAGGAGCACGGTGTAAACCCGCTCAGCGGCATGATCGGGTGCCTCCCCCTGATCGTCCAGATCCCGATCCTGACAGCGCTCTATTACGTGCTCACGGAGTTCACACGGACCCACCACATCGCGGCGCACTTCCTCTTCGTCCCAAACCTGAACGAGAACCCGATCCATCAGGCGATCTTTGCGATTTTGGGCCTGCCGATTCCTTCGCCGGCATACCTGGTCTTCCCGCTGCTGGCGGCACTCACCACTCTGATCCAGTCTCGGATGCTGCAGATGCCGCCGAATCCCGCGGCGTCAGAGCAGGAGCTGCAGGCCCAGCAGATGCAGCGAACGATGGTATGGCTCTCGCCCTTGATGATCGGCTACTTCGCCATGACCGTCCCGGCGGGCCTTGGCCTCTACTGGTTTGTGGGCAACTGCGTCAGTATCATTCAACAGAGCTTCGTGGTCGGGTGGGGAAATGTATTGCCGGCTCAGTTCAAGCGCACCGTCGCCGGGGGTTCCGGCGCCAAGGACGCAATCCCGCCGAAGAAGGGTTATGACCCTGGCCCCAAAAGGAATGAGCCCAAGAACGGGCCGAAGAACGGGCCGGGCAACGGTTCGCAGCCCAAGAGACCCAAACGCAAGAGATAGTTAGTCAAGAAAGGCCAAAAAGGTGAGGGGAGACATGACTTTGAAGTCCGCTGAAGGTCGTGGCCGCACGTTGGATGAGGCGGTGGATGCAGCGCTGATCGAGCTCAAAGAAAGCCGTCGCAACGTCGACGTGAAGGTCATCAGCGAGAACCCGGACGAGACCATCGTCGAGGTCGTCGTCATCGACCCCGCCGCGGCCTCGGGCGCAGCCGGCGCGGCGCCTGCCAACGGAAAAGCGGAGGTGGCCCGCGGCATGGTCGAAGGCCTCCTCAAGCACATGGGCGTCCGCGCCCAGGTGACGGTCCGAACGGGCAGCGAGCCGATCACCCTCGACATCAGCGGTCGCGACCTCGGTGCTCTGATCGGGTGGCGAGGCGAGACGCTGCGCGCGCTGCAGTCGGTGACCAACGTGATGGTGGGCCGGCAGCTGGCGGAAGGCGAGCGGATCATCGTGGACGTGGAGCGTTACAGGCAGCGCCGGGAGCACACCGTGCGGGAGATCGCGATGCGTGCGGCTCGCCAGGTGAAGATGACGGGCGACGCGATCACCCTCGACGCTATGCAGCCGTTCGAGCGCCGTGCCATCCACCTCGCGCTCGAGGGCGACCCCGACGTCACCAGCGGCAGCATCGGCGAAGAGCCCGAAAGGCGCGTCGTCGTCGGGCCCCGTAAGCCGGCCGCAGAGTAGCGGAGGCGCCCTCGATGCCAGACCGGGCCGCCGCGAAGCGGATCCGGAAGGCGATCGCGCTGGTGAACTCCGTCGCCGACGGCGCCGGTGATGAGGAGATCACTCCCACCGAGATCGCGGAGGCGATTCGCGATTGCCTCGAGCTCAACGAAGTCGACCTGGTCGCCAATGTCCGCAAATACCTGGGAGAGGCTCTTGATGCAGTGTCGGACGGTATGCCGGCGGACTTCGTCGCGATGACTCTTTATGCGGCCCTTGGCGCGCTGCAGGAGGGCAGCTCGCCCGCATGACTTCTCCGCACCAGATCCACTTGTTGCCGGGAGGCGCGAAGCTCGTCACCGTCGCGATGCCGGAGCGACTGTCGTCGAGCATCGTCCTCATGTTCGGTGGAGGTTCCCGACTCGAAGACGACCGGCTCGCCGGTGTCTCGCATTTCATCGAGCATCTCTACTTCAAGGGCACGCAGCGGCGGCCCTCGTCGAAAGAGATCGCCAACGCGATCGAGGGTGTCGGAGGTTTCATCAACGCGTCTACCGACAGGGAGCTGACCGCTTACTGGACGCGCGTGCCGTCGGTGCATACGGACCTCGGACTCGACGTCCTGTTTGACCTCGTGTCGAACTCGAAGCTGGACCCCGCGGACATCGAGCGCGAGCGCGCCGTGATCCTGGAGGAGCTGAAGAGTTACCAGGACCAGCCGCAGGAACACGTAGTAAATCTCTTTGAGGAGCTGATGTGGCCGGGACATCCGCTGGGCCGCGACATCGCCGGCACGCAGGAGTCCGTGAGTCGCCTCACGCGTGACGAGATCCTCGAATTTGCCAACACGTATTACCGATTGCCCAATCTCGTGATCGGACATGCAGGCCCGCTGGACGACGGACATGTCCTGGAAGGCGTTCGCTCGAGGCTGACGTTACCCAGCGAGTCGAATGGACTTACGCCGGCGCTCGAGCCGCCGCCGCTCGACCGCCCGAACGTGCTGGTGCGGCGGCAGCGCACCGAGCAGGCGCACATCTGTCTTGGCGTCCGCGCTTGGAGCTACCTGCATCCGGACCGCTACGCGATCGACCTCCTCAACACAGTGCTTGGTGAGGGCATGAGCTCTCGCCTTTTCCTGAACATTCGCGAGCGGCTTGGACTGGCTTACGACGTGCACAGCTTCACGCAGAAGTACCGCGACACCGGTTACGTCGCCGTCTACCTCGGCGTCGATCCGAAGAAGGCTGTGGAGGCAGTCACCGCGGTGGTGGCCGAGCTGCGCACGCTCTGTGAGAGCGAGGTCGCGCCCGACGAGCTGGAGCGGGCCAAGGAATTCACGAAGGGACGCTTGCGCCTCGAGCTGGAGACGACCAACGGCGTCGCGTTCTGGCTCACGTATCAGGAGCTCCTGCTGGGACAGATCAGGACCATCGAAGAGGAGCTGGCGTTCGTCGACCAGGTGACGGCGGCGGACATCAAACGAGTCGCGGCGGAGATCATGCGCGGCCCGCTCGAGATGTCGGTCATCGGCCCGTTCGCGCGCGACGCCGACTTCAGGGCGGCAATCGGAGCCTAACCCGAGACACACCCCGCGCATTCGAGTGCCGGCTTCAGTCCGTAGATGTCGCCGAAGTGATCGAGCGGCCAGATGCGAAACCACGCCCGCCCGTCGATTCGATCGCGACTGATCGGACCGAAGAGGCGCGAATCCTGGGAGCGATTCCGGTTGTCGCCCATGACGAAGTACTGATTCGGCGGCATGACCGTGCCGTCCGGCCCGCCGTTACCGGTCCAGTTGTTGAGCGTGCTCCAGAACTCAGGAAGGTAAGGCTCATCCAGTTTGTGTCCGTTGATGTAGACGACGCCGTCACGGATGAGCAGCTTTTCTCCAGGTAGGGCGATGACCCGCTTTATGAAGTCCTTCGAGTTGTCCGCCGGCGGACGCAGGATGATGATGTCGCCGCGCTGGGGCGCGTGCAGCCTGTAATCGATCTTGTTTGCGATCAAGTAGTCGTTGTCGTCGAGCGTCGCATACATCGAGAGTCCCTCTACGTGCACTGCCTGGACGGCGAAGCTGATGCCGAGGTAGAGGATGACCGCGAGCACCACGACCTCGAAGACCTCGCGCAGCAGCGACGAGGCGGCGGACGTGGGTGCGGGGGCGGCATTGACCGCGCCTGGTTGTGGAACGGCCATGAGTTTTAGGAGAGGAGCTTAGCGCAGACCCGTTCCAACTCCTCGTGACTTGAATACCGCAGTTCGATCTTGCCTCGATTCAAACTGCCGCTGAGCTTGATCGGAAGGCCGACCTTCGACTCGATGTCGGCGGCGATCGAACGCAGCTCCGCGGTCGAGTCGATTCGCGGCTTCCGACGAGGCCGGTAGGTTCGGACCCAGTTCTCGGCCTGGCGGACCGATAGGTGACGTGCGATCACCACCTTGAGGCCGTGCTCCTGCGCCGCCTGACCCTCGAGCGCGACCAGGGCCCGCGCGTGTCCCGCGGTGATGACACCGGAACCGACCGCAGATTGAACCGCGGGACAACCCGCGAGCAGGCGCAGTGACTGCGTCACGGACACTCGATGTTTGCCGATGCGCTGCGCGACCTCGTCGTGAGTGAGCCGGAACTCTTCGGTCAAACGGCGCAAGCCCCGCGCCTCTTCGATTGGATCGAGGTCGGCACGCTGCAGGTTTTCGATCAGGCCGAGGACGAGCTGTTCGTCGTTGCTTGCGTCGCTGCGCACGACCGCCGGCACCGCGTTGAGGCCGGCGAGTTTTGCCGCGCGCCACCGGCGCTCACCGGCGATCAGCTCGTAGCCGTCGTGCAGCCGGCGGACGAGCAGCGGCTGGAGCACCCCGTGCAGGCGGATCGATTCGGCGAGCTCACCAAGGGGCTCGGCATCAAAGCGCGTGCGCACCTGTTGATGCGACGGACGGATCTGGTCGACCGCGATCATCTGCGGCACGAGAGCTTCGCCCTCGCGCGACATCGGGATCAGCGCTTCGAGTCCGCGGCCGAGACCGCGCATCCTTGGTTGGCTCATCGTTCCAGTAGCTCCTTCGCGAGTGCGCGATACGCGATCGCGCCTCGACATGTGGGGTCGTATTCGATCACCGATTTGCCGTGACTCGGCGCCTCGCTGATCCGAACGTTGCGAGGGATCAAGGTGCTCAGGACTTCGTTGGGGTACGAGCGCCGCACCGATTCGAGCACGTCCCAGGAGAGCGTGGTGCGTGCGTCAAATTGCGTCATGACGATGCCGGCGATGACCAACTTGGGGTTGAGGCTGGACCGCACCAGTTGGTGCGTGTACATCAGGTGGCGCAGTCCCTCGAGCGCAAAGTACTCGCACTGCGTCGGAATCAGCATGCTCGTCGCCGCGGTAAGCGCGTTGAGCGTAAGGAGGCCGAGGGATGGGGGGCAGTCGATGATCACGCATTCGATTCCCGCCTCCGGAGTTGACAGTGCCGTGCGCAGTAGCATCTCGCGAGCCTCGAGTGCGGCCATCTCGATTTCCGCGCCGGCGAGGTCGATGTGAGACGGGACCAACGTCAGTCCTGTGACGCCCGTCGGCTGCGCCACCTGAGGCACATCGGCTTCGCCCATCAATAGGTGGTACACGTTGAGTCGCGCTCGCGACGGATCCAGGCCAAGCCCGGAGGTCGAGTTGGCCTGTGGATCGAGGTCGATCAGCAGCGTTTGGTGACCCAATTCCGCGAGCGCGGCGCCCAGATTGATCGCGGTGGTCGTCTTGCCGACGCCGCCTTTCTGGTTCACGACAGCAATGACTGGCGGGGTGGTACTTGCCAACATCTTGGGGCTCACCAGCTCCAGTGATCCTATATCTGGTGGCACAATCGGCATTCTAGTCCAGTTTCGCGAGTCTGACCAGCCAGCCTGTTAAGGCCCCCACACACCCCTTTCGGGGCCCTCCCACTCCCGCGCCGGTCCCTCCCCCGCCTGCGCACCTTAAGGGGGACTCTATTCATTGTTTTCCTGGGCGCCAACCCTGGTCGTTAAGGCTTCGCCGGCGGCTGCGATGCGGCCCCGATTTGTCCAGACGGCGTAAACCGACACCCCGATCAGCAAAGCCTCGATCCCGATCGCTCCTGCCAGCAGCGAGCTGGCGATGCCGATGCCGGTCACGAGGTTGTAGCTGATATGGCAGATCGACGACGTCGTGGTGTTGGTGAACTTCCGAATCAGTCCCAACCCGATCGCGATCACGAAAACCGCCAGCGTGTCGATCGACAAGGCGTACTGCGTGTGAACAGAGGCGAACAAGAGCGCGGTGGCGAGGATGCCGAGCCGCGGTTGGATGGCGCCTCGGAACAGGATCTCTTCGCAAATCCCAGGGGCGAGCGCCAGAGCGGCGATTCCCCATGGGTTGTCGAGCGCCGCAAACAGGCGCTGCGTCGTCGTGTCGACCTGTTTCGCCACATCGGGCGTCAAGGTGTGGCTGAGGCTGGTCATCGCCTGACCGAACACGAAGAAAACTCCTGCGGCCGCGATCGCGAGCACGACATGCCACCAGGCCGGCACGACCAGGCCCAGCCTTGAAGCGGTCTGAGCAAAGTCGCGGCGAATGAAGAGTCCGACCCCGGCGAGAGCGAGGACCAGGAGGGACAGCTGCTCGGCGATCACATCGGCCAGGCTCAGAGGCGCCGACGCGGACAGGCTGATGAACGCGCTCGATGTGAGCTGGGTGCCCACCAGGAGTACTGCCAGCACGAGCGCGAACGCGTGCACCGGGTTGTCTGGATCCACCGGCAGAATTCGCGCGAGTCGCTCGCGGACCGGCTTGTACGCCAGCACTGCCGCGAGCAAGGCGGTGGCCATCCAGCCCACGTCGAAGGGGAGCCTGTTTTGGCCGACGAGGTTGGCCGGGAACAGGCCGGCGCCGGCCAGGTCCAGGGCGCCGATGAGAAAAGTGATTCCCGCGCTGAAGCCCGCGATGACGTCGATCGCGGTATGAGCCCACCGCCTTCCGACGGCAACGTTGGCGAAGATGATCAGGGACAGCGGCAGTAGGACTTGCGCCGCCGCCGCTACCGCGTCGAGAAAGAGGTGCCCGCTCAGCCTTCGCCCGGTTTGGTTGGCACGTCGATCAGAGGCCGGATCAGCTCGATCGGAAAGGGAAGCAGGATTGTCGTGTTCTTCTCCGAGCCGATCTCGACCATCGTCTGGAGGAAGCGCAGCTGCAGCGCCCCCTTCTGGGACGAGATGACCGCGGCGGCGTTGGCCAGCGTCTGCGAGGCCTGGAACTCGCCATCCGCGTTGATGATCTTGGCGCGCTTTTCGCGCTCCGCCTCGGCCTGCTTGGCCATCGCCCGCTGCATCGTGGTCGGCAGCTCCACGTCCTTGATCTCGACGACCGCGACCTTGATGCCCCAGGGCTCCGTCTGCTCGTCGATGATCTTCTGCAGGTTCTGGTTGATCTTCTCGCGATTCGCCAGCAGCTCATCCAGGGTCGCCTGTCCGAGCGCCGCCCTCAGCGTTGTCTGTGCGATCTGAGAGGTCGCGTTGATGTAGTTGAGGACCTGGGTCACCGCCTTGCGCGCGTCGATGACCTGGAAGTAGATGACCGCATTCACCTTGGCGGTGACGTTGTCGTTGGTGATCACTTCCTGCGGCGGCACCTCCAGCGTGATCACGCGAAGGTCGATCTTGACCAGCCGGTCGACTCCGAACGGGATGATGAAGAACAGCCCCGGGCCTCGCAGCGCGATCAGGCGGCCGAGCCGGAACACGACGCCACGCTCGTATTCGTTGGCGATGCGCAAGCTGGAGAACGCGACGACCACGGCAATGAAGACGATCACGGCAAGGACGATCAGGGTTCCGGGCACTACTTCTTCTCCTTACTCGTCGCGCTCACACCGTTGTCACCTGCGACCACTTTCAACTGGAGCCCATCTCGTCCGACCACTCGTACTGGCGAGCCGGCATGGATCGGGGCTGCGGTTGCGACGGCTTTCCACAACGCACCTGCAACAAAGACTAGACCTTCAGGGGTGAGCTCCTCGCGCGCCTCGCCGGTCGCGCCGACGAGACTTTCGGCTCCGACGAAAGCGGGCGCGCGTCGCGCCTGCCACACCTTGCGAATGAACAAGATGAAGAAGGCGGCCGTCACTAGGCCGGTGCCGAGGACGACGAACGGGTCGACGCCGAGTCCGATGGGCCCGGTGTCGATCAGGAAAGCCATGCCGAGGACGAGCGCAGCTACGCCGCCGACGCTCAGGATTCCATGCGTGTTGGCATTGAAGTCCGCGATGAACAGGATCAAAGCGAGCAGCATCAGCAAGACGCCTGCGATGTTCACCGGCAGGTTGGCGAGCGAGACGATGGCCAGAATCGCCGCCAGGCCTCCGATGACTCCCGGCAGGATCGCCCCTGGAGTCGAGATCTCCGTGATGATCCCGTAGCCGGCGACGATGAGCAGCAGCGCCGCGATCGTGGGATCGATCAAGGCGTTGAGGAAGACCTGCCAGAACGGCATCGGCATGTCGGCGATATGGGCGCCGGCGGTGTGCAGGACGAAAGTGCCGCTCGCCCTGGAGATCGATCGCCCGTCGACCGCTTTCATGAGCGCGTCCGGATCGGAGGCCTCGAGGTCCGCAACGCGCAGCCGGACCGCCTCTTCGGCGTTGATGTTGACGCTGTTGCGCACCGCGTCCTCAGCCCAGTCCGCGTTGCGTCCATGGATGGAGGCGAGGTTGCGAACCCGGGTGACAGCATCGTTGAGTACCTTGGCGCCGAGATCCCCAGTCAGGTTGGCCCCGGTGGACTGTATGGGATGCGCGGAGCCGATGTTGGTCCCGGGCGCCATGGCCAGCACATCGGCCGCCTGCGCGACGAACAGGCCCGCCGAGGCGGCGCGAGCTCCGCTCGGATAGACGTACGCGATCACGGGCACCTTCGAGTTGAGAAGGCTGGTGACGATGTCGTCCATCGAGGTTGAGATGCCGCCGGGAGTGTTGATCACCACCAGCAGGGCGTCGGCTCGGTCCGCGCCGGCGCGGCTCACCGCCCTGTCCATGTAGGCGGCCATGATCGTGTTGATGTCGCCGACGAGGTCGGCCCGTTCGACCTGGGGAGTGGCGGCGGAAGCGTGAACGGGAAGCGTGGCCGCCAAGGCGAAAAGCAGGAAACCAAGCTTCAGCGCCGACCGTCCGCGCATGTTTCCGAGTATGGCAATCCCGGGTACGCGCTGCCGATGTAAAACGTGGAACATTCCCGCCTCGAGCCCCTTCGGAAGCCGCTTCCCGCGGGCACGTAAAATCGAAGGCGATGAGCGCCAGCCACAGTCAGAGTGACCACGCGCGGCGACCCCAGTTTGTCGACAGCGATGCCGCCGCGCTGGACGACATAGTTCGGGAAGCCCGCACGGCCAAACCGCTCAGCGGCGCCGAGCAGGATCGGCTGCTCCACCAGGCCGCGCTCGGCGACATGGGAAGCCAGGAGCGCTTGGTCGCCGCGCACCTCGATCTTGTCATCCGGCTCGCGGAAGCGCGCGGCGAACAGAGCCTGTCGATGCCAGACCTTGTCCAGGAGGGATCGATCGGACTCGTCCAGGCGGTGCGCACCTACGTGGAGAGCGGTGAGGGCGACTTCGCCCGCTTCGCCGAACGGCAAATCAATGCACAGCTGGACGCGGCGATGGAAATTGACGCGGCTGCCATGCGCGACGCCGAGCTGCTCGTCGCGGCCGCGACCGATTACCAGCGCACCGAGGTGGCAATGCGGCTGGAGCTTCACCGCGAGCCGACGGAGGACGAGCTGGCGGAAAAGCTTGAGTGGACCGCGCAGCGGACGCGCTATGTCGCGCAGGTGGTGGCAGAAGCGCGGCGCCGCCACGACGAGGAGATGCTCGAGTTCATCGACCCGGAAGCCATCGACTTCGACGGCGATGAGCGCCCCGCTCGTGACAGCTAGCGCACCACACCGCACCGCCCTCTACGACCGCCACGTCGCCCTCGGCGGGCGCATGGTCGACTTCGGAGGCTGGGAGCTGCCGCAGCAGTACACGTCGATTCGTGACGAGCATCTCGCGGTGCGCCAGGTCGCCGGCCTGTTCGACATCTCGCATATGGGCCGGCTCGTGGTCGAGGGCCCCGCAGCAGAGTCCTACCTCCAGGGTCTGCTCACCAACGACATCGCTTCAATCGCGCCGGGTCACGCGATCTACACCTTGATGTGCAAAGAGGACGGCGGCGTCATCGATGACCTCGTCGTCTATCGCGAGGCCCAGGACCGCTTCCTCGTCGTGGTCAACGCGGCAAACCGCGAGAAGGACACCGCGTCGATGCGCAAGCACCTTCCCGCATCCGTGTCGATGGAAGACCACACCAAGGACATGAGCCTGATCGCGTTCCAGGGTCCGCGCGCTCATGCGCTTCTGCCCAAGGGCTCGTCAGCAACCGATGACATCTCCTACTTCTCGTTTCGCCCGGGTAAGGTCGCTGGCATTCCCGCGCTCGTCTCGCGCACCGGGTATACGGGAGAGGACGGTTTCGAGCTCTTCGTCGATTCGGAACACATCGGGGACGTCTGGGACGCCATCCTGGCTGAGGGCAAAGCAGCAGGCGTGCTGCCCGCGGGTCTCGGCGCACGCGACGCGACGCGCCTCGAAGCCGCCCTGCGCCTCTATGGAAACGACATGGACGAGACGGTCAACCCATACGAGGCCGGGCTCGGCTGGACTGTGAAGCTCGGCAAGGGCGACTTCATAGGCCGCGATGCTCTCGCCAAAGTGAAGGAGCAAGGGCCGGCGCGAAACCTCGTCGGTCTCAAGACCGAGGCAGGCAGCATTCCGCGCCATGGAGCCGCTGTCAGCCGCGAAGGGCGCCGCACCGGGACCGTCACCAGCGGCACGCATTCGTTCTTCCTCGGGTACCCGATCGCGCTCGCGATCCTGGAAGTCCCATCATTGCGAGTCGGGGAGAAAGTCAGCGTCGAGGTTCGAGGCCGAGAGGCCCCGGCTGAGGTGGTGAAGCTTCCTTTCTATCGTGGCTCGGCGCGATCGGCAGTCGCCCCGGCCAAGTCTTAGCCGCCGGATTCAGCGAGGAGAGGTTTGGATGGCTGACCGCCGCTACACCAAGACGCACGAGTGGCTCACGGTCGACGGAAAGACTGTCACCGTCGGAATCACGGACTTTGCACAAGCTCAGCTGGGCGACGTCGTCTTTCTCGAGCTACCTGCTGTAGGCCGGAAGCTTGCCGCGCGCGAAAGCTTTGGCGTCATCGAATCGGTCAAGGCAGCCAGCGACCTCTACGCCCCTGCGGCGGGGCGTATCGCCGCCGTCAACGACAAGCTGACCTCCAAGCCGGAGCTCGTCAACTCGGATCCGTACGGAGAGGGATGGATCCTGAAGCTGGAGCTGGCGGGCGACCTGCCCGCCGACCTGCTGGATGAGGCCGAGTACAAGAAATCGGCGGAGGCCTCGGCGCACTAGTTGCCCTACCTCGTTCACTCAGATGAAGATCGCGCGTCGATGCTGGAGTCGATCGGCGTCCAGTCGATGGACGACCTCCTGGTCGACATTCCGCGCTCGCTCCGGATCAAATCCCTGGAAATGCCGGCTGGGCTATCCGAGTTCGAGACCATGGCGCAGATCAGCTCGCTGGCGGCTCGAAACAGGGTCTTCCCGGACCGGCTGACGTTCCGAGGGGGCGGCATCTATCGGCGGTTCATCCCAGCCGCTGTTGCCGCGGTCACGTCGAAACCCGAGTTCTATACCGCCTACACGCCATACCAGCCGGAGGCGAGCCAGGGCACGCTGCAGGCGATCTTCGAGTTCCAGACGCTGATCGCAGAGCTGACCGCGCTCGACGTCGCCAACGCGTCGCTCTACGACGGCGCGACCGCCGTCGCCGAGGCGGCGATGATGGCCCACGTCCAGACGGGCCGCGACGAGGTGGTTGTCGCCGGCTATCTCCACCCCGAGTATGTCGAGGTCCTGCGCGCCTTCTGCGATGGCCGTGGCATGAAGGTCCGGAAGGGCACCGAGCCTGGACCGAAGACAGCGGCCGTGATCTTCCAGCAGCCCGACTTCCTCGGCCTGCTCGTCGACGCCAAGACGCTCACCGAGCGCGCCCATGCTGCGGGCGCCCTCGCCATCGCCTGTGTGGACCCGATCAGCCTTGCCGTCCTCGCCCCGCCTGGCGAATACGGTGCCGACATCGCAGTGGGCGAGGGGCAGCAGCTCGGCCTGAGTCCCAGCTACGGCGGACCACACGTCGGCTTCATCTCGTGCCGCAAAGAGCTGGTGAGGCGCCTTCCCGGCCGCCTCATCGGGACAGCCTTCGACAAACACGGTCGCCGCGGCTTCAACCTCGCCCTGGCCGCCCGCGAGCAGCACATCCGGCGCGAGAAGGCGACGTCCAACATCTGCACCAACCACTCCTTGTGCGCCCTGGCGGCGAGCGTCTACATGACGTACATGGGCCCGGACGGGCTGCGCCAGGTGGCCGACGTGAGCTTCCAGCGTGCTCACTCGCTCGCAGAGCGCCTCTCGGCCATCCCTGGCTGGGAGCTGGCGTTTCCGGACCGCCCGTTCCTGAACGAGTTCCCGATGCGCGTTCCGAAAGCTTCTGTCCTGGTCCGCAAGCTCGCCCGCAAAGGGATCCTCGGCCCGCTCGAGATGAACCGGTGGTTCCGCGAGCTCAAAGGGGTGGTCACCTTCACCTGCACCGAGGTGAACGACCCGCGCGCGCTCGACGAGCTGGTCGCGGCGGCCGCAGCATGACCGAGCTCCTAAGCTTCGAGAAGAGCCGGCCGAGCGCCGGCGCGCCTCGCCTGCCGGAGGCGGGGGTTAAAGGAGCCACGCCAGCGGAGGCGCTGCCGCAACAGCTCCTGCGCGCGACGGCTCCCGCACTCCCTCGGCTGAGCGAGCCCGAGATCATGCGGCACTACAGCCGGCTTGCCTCGATGAACTACTCGATCAGCGAGCAGTTCTATCCCCTCGGCAGCTGCACGATGAAGTACAACCCGGTCCTCAACGAGGCAGTGGCGTCGCTGCCGGGGTTTGCCGGCCTGCATCCCTACCAGGACGAGGAGACGGTCCAGGGCGCGCTCGAGCTCATGTGGCTGCTGGAACGTGCGCTGTGCGAGGTGGTCGGGGTGGAAAGGGTGACGCTCCAGCCGGCGGCAGGCGCCCATGGGGAGTGGACGGCGCTGCGGATGATCAAGGCCTACCACACCTCCCGTGGTGACAACCGGACCGAGGTCCTGGTGCCCGACTCGGCGCACGGCACCAACCCCGCCAGCGCCGCCCTGAGCGGCTTCCAGGTGGTCGAGGTCAAGTCGGGCTCCGACGGCCGCATCAGCCTGGCGGACCTGGAGTCCAAGCTCTCCCCCCGGGTCGCCGCTCTCATGCTGACTAACCCCAACACCTTGGGCCTGTTTGAGCGGGAGATACTGGATATAGCGGAGATGGTCCACGCCACCGGCGCCATGCTGTACTACGACGGGGCCAACCTGAATGCGTTCATGGGCATCTGCCGGCCTGGGGACATGGGTTTCGACGCCGTGCACATGAACCTGCACAAGACGTTCACCACGCCGCACGGCGGCGGCGGTCCTGGCGCCGGACCGGTGGGCGTCAAGGCGGAGCTCGTCCCGTTCCTTCCCACCCCGACCGTGGAGCGCACCAACGGGCACTTCGCCCTGGATTTCAAGCGCCCCAAGTCGATCGGCCGCGTGCGCAGCTTCTACGGCAACTTCGGCATGCTGGTTCGTGCCTACTCGTACATCGTCGCCATGGGGGGCGACGGCCTCACCCAGGCGTCGCGGGACGCGGTCCTGTCCGCCAACTACCTTCGCAAGCAGGTCGAGCGCGACCTGGAGATGCCACACGAGGGCCCATGCATGCACGAGTTCGTCGCCAGCGCGCGCAATCTGGCCCCCGAGGGCGTGCGCGCCCTGGACGTCGCCAAAGCCCTGCTGGACCGCAATTTTTACGCTCCCACGGTGTACTTCCCGCTGGTCGTGCCGGAGGCGATCATGGTCGAACCCACAGAAACCGAGAGCATGGCCACCCTCGACGCTTTTGCGGCGGCGATAAAAGAGATCGTCGGGCAGGCCAAAACCAACCCCCAGGCCCTCCACGACGCGCCCCAGACCCTGCCTGTCGGGCGCCTGGACGAGGTCTCTGCCGCCCGCCGGATCAACGCCTATCTCCAGGGCCAGAGCGAGGATCCTGTGCTGCGCTGGAAAGCGCCTGCGAAATAGGGCCTGTTAAGACCCCGCCGAGGGCCATTTCGAACTCGAAATCGGGTAAAATTAAGCACCTGAACCTCTGCCCAGTTGATCCCCACGAGTTTTCCACGCTGGGAGGGCCTTTTTAACCGGTGATGGCGGCCAAAAACCCCTCTCCGGAGCGCGCGGATAGCCGCAGGCCCCACCCATTAGGCGCGGATGTCGCGTACACCGCCGAACAGATCCAGGTCCTCGAGGGCCGGGAGCATGTGCGGCGGCGTCCGAGCATGTACATCGGCTCGACCTCCTCGGAGGGCCTTCACCACCTGGTCTACGAGGTCGTGGACAACGCCGTTGACGAGGCTCTGGCGGGCTACGCGACGAGGATTGTCGTCACCCTCTTCGCCGACGGCAGCGTCCAGGTTGAGGACAACGGCCGCGGCATCCCTGTCGACATCCACAAGAAAGAGGGCCTGTCCGCCCTCGAGCTGGTGCTGACGCGCCTCAACGCAGGTGGCAAGTTCGGTGGCGGAGGCTACAAGGTCTCGTCCGGGCTGCACGGCGTGGGAGTCTCGGCAGTCAACTTCCTCAGCGAGAAGCTCGAGGTGTGGGTCCACCTCGGCGGCAAGGTTCACTACATGCAGTTCGAGCGCGGCGTCCCGAAGGCCTCGGTCAAGGTTGTCGGCAAGACCGACCACACCGGGACGATCGTGCGATTCTGGCCGGACCCGCAGATCTTCCCCGTCACCAAGTTCGACCGCGAGATCATCCAGCGCCGTCTGCGCGAAATGGCCTACCTCAACAAACGCCTCGAGATCGCGCTTGCGGACGAAAATCTCGGCTTCACCAACACCTTCTACTTCGAAGGCGGAGTCGTCTCCTTCGTTCGCGCACTCAACCGCGACAAGCAGGTCGTCAACCACGTTCCCTTCTATGTCGACCGCGACGTCGAGGGCACCCAGGTGGAGATCGCGCTGCAGTACAACGACACGTTCGTCGAGAACGTGCTCGCGTTCGCCAACACGATTCACACCATCGAAGGTGGAACGCACCTCACCGGTTTTCGCGCGGCGCTGACCAACGTGCTCAACCGCTACGCGCGCAAGGCGGGCATTCTCAAAGAACAGGATCCGAACCTCTCTGGTGAGGACGTGCGCGAAGGCCTCACGGCTGTAATCAGCGTCAAGGTCATTGATCCGCAGTTCGAAGGCCAGACGAAAGGCAAGCTGGGCAACGCAGAAGTGCAGGGCCACGTGTCGATCGCTCTCACCGAAGGCCTCACGCAGTACCTCGAGGAGAACCCTTCCGAGGGCCGCCGCATCGTCGAGAAATCGCTGACCGCGGCGCGAGCTCGAGAGGCTGCTCGCAAGGCACGCGACCTCGTCCAGCGCAAGAGCCTGCTCGAGTCCAGCACGCTGCCTGGCAAGCTCGCCGACTGCTCGGAGCGCGATCCTGCTCTGTGCGAGCTCTACATAGTGGAAGGTGACTCGGCCGGGGGCACCGCCAAAGGCGGGCGCGACCGGCGTACTCAGGCCATCCTGCCGCTGCGCGGCAAGATCCTCAACGTCGAGAAGGCGCGCCTGGACAAGGTGCTCACCTCAGACGAGATCCGCAACCTGATCACCGCGATGGGCGCGGGCGTCGGCGACAACTTCAACGTCGAGAAGATGCGCTACCACCGCGTGATCACGATGACTGACGCCGACGTGGACGGCAGCCACATCCGCACGCTTCTGCTCACGTTCTTCTACCGCTACTTCCCGCAGGTGATCGACAAGGGCTACCTCTACATGGCGCAACCGCCGCTGTTCAAGGTGTTCAAAGGCAAGCAGATCATCTGGTGCCATTCCGAAGGCGAGCGCGACAAAGCCTTGCGTCAGCTGGGCAAGAACGCCGAGTCGGCGCGAATGAAGGGTCTCGGCGAGATGAACGCCGAGGAGCTGTGGCAGACGACCATGAACCCTGCCACGCGCGTGCTGCTGCAGGTCAACGTCGAAGACGCGGCGGCGGTCAACGACACCTTCGAAAAGTTGATGGGGCCGGACGTGGAGCCTCGCAAGAAATTCATTCAGGCGCACGCCAAGAGCGTCCGCAACCTCGACATATAGGTCGCGAGATGCGAATAGCAGTCGACGCCATGGGCGGCGACTTCGCGCCGGCTCAGGTTGTGCTCGGAGCCGCACAAGCCGCGACGGAGTACGGGATCGACATCTCGCTCGTCGGCTTGCCGTCTGCAGTTCAACCGCTGCTCGACGCGCATCCACGTATACAGCTGGTCCCTTGCTCGCAGGTCATCACCATGGAAGAACACCCCGCGCAGTCGGTGCGCGCAAAGACGGACTCATCGATGTCGGTGTGCGCGCGCATGTGCAAGGAGAAGCGAGCCGACGGCTGGATCTCGGCCGGCAACTCGGGCGCCATCCTGGCCGCTGCGCTTTTCATCCAGGGCCGCATCAAAGGCATCGAGCGGCCCGCCCTGGGCTCCATAGTGCCGACGCAAAACGGCTTCGCATACTTTCTAGACGTCGGCGCCAACGTCGACTCCAAGCCTGAGTACCTCGTGCAGTTCGCGCAGATGGGCGCTGTTTACGCGCGCGAGATGCTCGGCCGCGCCAACCCTCGGGTCGGCCTGCTGAGCAACGGCGAGGAGGAGGGCAAAGGCGACGAGCTGGTCAGGGAAACGGCCAAGCGCCTCAAAGGTTTGCTGGAGGGATTCATGGGCAACGTGGAGCCCAAGGACATCTACCTCGCGAAAGCCGACGTCATCGTCGCCGACGGCTTTGTGGGCAACGTGGCAATCAAGATGGCCGAGGCCACCGCAGAGTTTCTCTTCCGCAACCTTCGCGAGGAAATCCCCAAGACCATGCGCGGCAAGCTCGGCGGGATGCTCATCCGGCCTGGGGTGCGGCAGCTGCGCCGCCGCGTCGACTGGCGGGAGTTCGGCGGAGCGCCGCTGCTCGGAATCGACGGTGTGGCGGTAGTCGCGCACGGACGCTCGGACGCCCGCGCGATCAAGAACGCCATCCGGGTCACCCGAGATGCCGTGCAGAATCAGCTCGTCGGTAAGATTCGGGCAGAGGTAGGGAAGTGAGCACAAACGGGCGGACACGCGTCGTCGTGACCGGGATGGGGACCGTGAATCCCCTAGGCAAGAACCTCGAGGAGTACTGGCATGGGCTCATCGAGGGCCGGAGCACCGCGCGAATGGCCGAAAACTATCCGACCGACAAGCTGACGACGAAGTTCGCTTGCGAGGTGCCCAACTTCGATCCG
>Ga0209011_1000214_pt1 | contig 24767 bp, 20 predicted proteins | sample BlaSpr_A8_OM1_M3_FD_187986 | JGI IMG/M metagenome (GOLD analysis project Ga0209011, IMG submission 187986) | Forest soil microbial communities from Thunder Bay, Ontario, Canada - Black Spruce, Ontario site 2_A8_OM1_M3 (SPAdes) (version 2) | ecosystem: Environmental > Terrestrial > Soil > Boreal... | reverse complement strand
TCATTTCCACCACAGGCTCGTCCATGAGGGCGGATGGCAGGTGATCAAAGCGGGCAATGAATTCCGATTCCTTCCACCTGAACAGTTCGTCATCAGACGCGCGCGCGGACCGGGGATGCGCTGGGCCGCTTAAGCTTTGACCTGTGGCCCGCGCACCGGTGAAACGGCGCTTCGAGCGACCATCTGTTCTGCCCTCGATCACGCCGGATCGGATGGGCGACGGCCGGCGCCGGGTGGTCATCGAATCGGTCACGCCTGAGATCGACAGCGGCAGGTTTCCGGCCAAGCGGGCGCTTGGCGAGCGGGTCAGCGTGGAGGCTGACGTCTTTGCTGACGGGCACGATGCCCTGTCCTGCGTGCTGCGATGGCGCCACCACTCGTCCACGCTCTGGAATGACGTGCCGATGGTGCCGACGGTCAACGACCGGTGGCGCGGCGAGTTCATGGTCGGTGAGCTCGGCCGGTACTTCTACACGATCCAGGGCTGGGTGGATGCCTTCGAGACCTGGAGCCGGCAGTTCGCGAAGCGCGTTGAAGCCGGCCAGGACATCGCCCTCGAGCTGGAGGTCGCGGCACGCATGGTCGAGGCGGCCGCCGCACGCGCTGACGGTTCGGACTCCAACCGCCTGCAGGCCTACGCCGGCGCGATCCGCAAGGGCCGCGCCACAGCTTCGGCCGCACTGGGCGACGAGCTGGCCCAGCTGATGGACCGCTACGCCGACAAGAGCCTTGCGGTGACTTACCCCAAGGAGCTCGAGGTCGTCGTCGACCCCGAGAAAGCGCGCTTTTCCACGTGGTACGAGCTCTTCCCGCGCTCGGCGGGAGAAGCCGGGACGTACGGGAGCTTTAGAGATGTCGAGCGGCGGCTGTCGGAGATCGCGGAGATGGGGTTTGACGTCCTCTACTTCCCGCCCATCCACCCCATCGGCGAGACACATCGCAAGGGAGCTAACAACTCACCAACAGCCGGGCCAGACGACCCAGGCAGCCCATGGGCGATCGGCTCCGCGGAGGGCGGGCATAAGTCCATCGATCCGCGGCTCGGGACTCTCGAGGACTTCCACCACCTGCTCCAGGCCGCGAGTCAGCACTCGATCGACGTGGCCCTGGATATCGCATTCCAATGCTCGCCCGACCACCCCTACACGCGCGAGCACCCTGAATGGTTCAAACATCGGCCGGACGGCAGCATCCAGTACGCGGAGAACCCACCGAAGAAGTACGAGGACATCTATCCGTTCGACTTCGAGTCGGCGAGCTGGCGTGAGCTGTGGGACGAGCTGCTGTCCGTCGTCGTGTACTGGATCGAGCAGGGCGTCACCGTCTTCCGCATCGACAACCCGCACACGAAGCCCTTCGCGTTCTGGGAGTGGCTCATCGCCGAGGTCAAGCGCCAGTATCCCGACGTGATCTTTCTCGCCGAGGCGTTCACGCGTCCCAAGGTCATGTACCGCCTGGCCAAGGCCGGGTTCACGCAGTCGTACACGTACTTCGCATGGCGCAACACAGCAGCCGAGCTGGCGCAGTACTTCACCGAGCTGTCGCAGCCTCCGATTCGCGAGTTCTTCAGGCCGAACCTGTGGCCGAACACTCCGGACATCCTCACCGAATATCTGCAGACCGGCGGCCGCGCCGCATTTGCGACGCGACTCATGCTCGCCGCCACCCTCGGAGCAAGCTACGGCATCTACGGGCCGGCCTTCGAGCTTGGCGAGGCGCGCGCCCGTGAGGCGGGATCCGAGGAGTACCTGGACTCGGAGAAATACCAGATAAGAAGCTGGGACCGCGACCACCCTGACAACATTCGCGAGCTGATCACGCTCATCAACAAGGTCCGCCGGGAAAATCCGGCGCTGCAAAGCGATCGCGGGCTCAGATTCCACCCGACTGAGAACGACCATCTGCTCGCCTACACCAAGAGCACTCCCGACCTCGCCGACGTGGTGCTGACTGTCGTCAACGTCGACCCGCACCACACTCAGTCAGGCATGGTCACGCTGCCGCTCGAGGAACTCGGGATCAGGCGCGACCGTGGCTACCAGGCTCACGAGCTGCTGAGCGGCGCCCGCTACCTGTGGAACGGCCCGCGAAACTTCGTCGAGATCAACCCGCACGCGATTCCGGCGCAGATCTTTCGCTTCCGCCGCCGCGTTCGCAGCGAGCACGACTTCGAGTACTTCTTGTGATCGTCGAAGACGCGCCTGAAGAGGCGCCACCGGTGAAGGCGCCGGTGCGCCGGGGCAAGCTCGAGACTTCGCGACTCGACGACGATCCGCTCTGGTACAAGGACGCGCTCGTTTATGAACTTCACGTCCGAGCGTTCAACGACAGCAACGCCGATGGGAGCGGCGACTTCCGCGGCCTGCTCGACAAGCTCCCCTACCTGCAGGACCTTGGCGTCAACACGATCTGGCTCCTGCCTTTCTATCCCTCGCCGCTGCGCGATGACGGTTACGACATCGCGGACTACACCAACGTCAACCCGATGTTCGGCAACCTCGGCGACGTCAGCTCGATGATCAAAGAGGCTCACCACCGCGGGATCCGGGTCATCAACGAGCTGGTGTGCAACCACACCTCGGACCAGCACCCGTGGTTCCAGCGCGCCCGGCGCGCCCGCAAAGGCAGCGCCATCCGCGACTTCTACGTGTGGAGCGAGACCAACCAGAAATACCTCGACGCGCGAATCATCTTCAAAGACTTCGAGACCTCCAACTGGACCTGGGACCACGTGGCGGGCGCCTACTACTGGCACCGCTTCTACTCGCATCAGCCGGACCTCAACTACGACAACCCAAAGGTCAAGGAGGCGGTGTTCAAGGCGCTGGACTTCTGGCTCGACATGGGCATCGACGGCGTCCGGCTCGACGCGGTCCCCTACCTCTACGAGCGCGAGGGCACCAACGGCGAGAACCTGCCCGAGACGCACCAGTTCCTGAAAGAGATGCGCCGCCACGTCGATTCGAACTACTCCAACCGCATGCTGCTGGCCGAAGCCAACCAGTGGCCTGAGGACGCCGTCACCTACTTCGGCGACGGCGACGAGTGCCACATGTCGTTTCACTTTCCGCTGATGCCACGCCTCTTCATGTCGATCCGCATGGAGGACCGGTTTCCCATCGTCGACATCCTCGCCCAGACTCCGGCGATTCCCGACAACTCGCAGTGGGCGCTGTTCCTGCGCAACCACGATGAGCTGACGCTCGAGATGGTCACCGACGAGGAGCGCGACTACATGTATCGCGCGTATACGCAGGACCGGCTCGCGCGCCTGAACCTCGGCATCCGGCGCCGCCTCGCTCCGCTGCTCGGCAACGACCGCAAGCGCATCGAGCTGATGAACGGCCTCCTGTTCTCGCTGCCGGGGACGCCCGTGCTCTATTACGGCGACGAGATCGGCATGGGCGACAACATCTTTCTCGGCGACCGCAACGGAGTCCGCACGCCGATGCAGTGGAGCGCCGACCGCAACGCGGGCTTCTCGCGCGCCAACCGGCAGCGCCTGTACCTCCCTGTGATCACCGACCCCGAGTACCACTACGAGACCGTCAACGTCGAGGCCCAGCAGCAAAACCCTCACTCGATGCTCTCGTGGATGAAGCGGCTGATTGCACTTCGCAAGCGGCACCGGGCGTTCGGCCGCGGCACGCTGGAGCTGCTGCGACCGGAAAACCGCAAGGTGCTCGCCTACATCCGGAGGTACGAATCGGAGCAGATCCTTTGCATCGCGAACCTGTCTCGATTCCTGCAGGCAGTTGAGCTCGACCTGAGCAAGTGGAAGGGTCTCGTCCCCGTCGAGCTGTTCAGCGGCAACGAGATGCCGGTGGTCGGAGACGCTCCCTACTTCCTGACGCTGGGCCCACATTCCTTCTATTGGTTTGCGCTTCAGCCCAAGGCGACGCCGATGATCCAGAGCGACGGCGCGCTGGCGGCCTCGGTGCCCGAGATCCGGGTCACCGGCACCTGGGAGGCGGCGCTGACGGGCGCGGGCAAGGAGCGCCTCGAGAGCATCCTGCTCGGCTACATCCGAAATCGAAGGTGGTTCGCGGGCAAGGCCCGACGCCTCAAGTCGGCACAGATCTCGGAGCTGATCCCCGTGCCTGGAGCCGTTGGCGGCGCATACCTGGCGGCGGTCGTCATCGCCTACGCGGAAGGCGACCCGGAAACCTACCAGCTCCCTCTCGCCTACGCGAATCACGCGGAGGCGCCGAGCATCATCGAGCGCTGGCCGCATTCCGCTATCGCTTGGGTCCGGACGCAGGGCGACGAAAAGCGCGGACTGCTCTACGACGCGCTGGGTCCACCTGCGTTTGCAGAGGCAGTGCTCGGCGCCATCGCCAGGAAGCGGCGCGCGACAAGCAACGGCGGCACGCTGGTCGGTTCGACAACGCGAGCGTTCCTCCGTCTGCGCGGCGCCGAGACAGTGCGGCTCGAAGCTGCCCTTTCGGTGGCCGAGCAGAGCAACAACTCGGTGGTGTTCGGCGAACGCCTGATCCTCAAGGTCTTCCGGCGCCTCGAAGAGGGTGTCAACCCGGAGCTCGAGGTCGGCCGGTTCCTGACCGAGAAGACGGCCTTCGGCCAGATCGCGCCCCTGGCGGGCAGCCTCGAGTACCGGCGAGCGGCCGGCGAGCCCGTCTCGCTCGCGGTGCTTCAGGGCTACGTGCCCAACCAGGGCGACGCGTGGCAGTACACGCTGAACACGTTCGCCCACTTCTTGAACGGCGCCGAGGTCGCCGCTGCCGAGCCCCCACCGCTCATGGCCAAAGGACTGATGCAGGCGGTGGCGGGCGAGGTGCCTGAGGCCGCCACCCGCACTATCGGCGCCTACCTCGACGCAGCGCGCCTGCTTGGGCGGCGGACAGCTGAGCTGCACCTGGCGCTGGCTTCCGACCCGGATGATCCAGCCTTTGCGCCCGAGCGGATCACGCAGCAGGACCAGCGGTCCATCTATCAGTCGATCAGCGGCCTCTCCATGCGGTCGACAGACCTCCTGCGGTCCCAGCTGACCAAGCTCCCGCAGGACGCTCGAGAGGAGGCCAAGCAGGTGCTCGAGCTCGAACCGCGGATCGCGAGCATCCTCAAGTCGTTCCTGAGCCGGCGCCTCGGCACCACCAGGATCCGCGTCCACGGCGACTACCACCTGGGCAACGTGCTCTACACGGGACACGACTTCGTGATCATCGATTTCGAAGGCGAGCCCACCCGCACGCTTTACGAGCGCCGGCTCAAGCGCCTCGCGCTTCGCGACGTGGCCGGGATGCTGCGGTCTTTCGACTACGCGAGCCAGGCGGCGCTGAAGTCGAGCCAGATCGATGCCAAGTTGCTTCCGGGACTCCGCGAGTGGGGTCGATTCTGGGTCCAGAGCGTGTCGGCGGCTTTCTTGAAGAGCTACCTCGCCACCGCCGGCCTGGCGTCCTTCGTGCCCCAGTCCTCTGAAGACCTCGACAGTCAGCTCACCACGATGCTGCTAGAGAAGGCCCTGTACGAGCTGCGTTACGAGCTGAACATGCGGCCCGATTGGGTGCGCATCCCGCTTCGCGGCATTCTCGAGGTGGTGAGCTCACGATGATCGCCCGCTCGCTGCTCAGCCCGTTCGACCTGCACCTGTTCAACGAGGGGACTCACAGCCATCTGTTCGACAAGATGGGCGCGCACGTCTCGCGCGAGCCGGAGGGGACTTCGTTCGCCGTCTGGGCGCCCAACGCCGATTCCGTCAGCGTGATCGGCGACTTCAACGGTTGGGACAAGACCGCCAACGGATTGTTTCCACGCGAGCAGTCGGGGATCTGGGAAGGGTTCATCCCCGGCGTGAAGCACGGAGCGCTGTACAAGTACCACGTACACTCGCGCGTCACCCGCACCGGCGCTGACAAGGCGGATCCCTTCGCTGCCTACTCCGAGCAGCCGCCTCGGCAGGCGTCGATAGTGTGGGACCTCGGCTACAAGTGGGGCGACGAGAAGTGGATGATGTCGAGCCGCCAGGCCGCCAACGGTCGCGGCGCGCCGTGGGCGGTCTACGAGATGCACCTCGGCTCGTGGATGCGCGTGCCCGAAGACAACAATCGCTATCTGACCTATCGGGAGCTGGGCCCTCGCCTGGCCGACTACGTGAGCCGGATGGGCTTCACTCACGTGGAGTTCATGCCCGTGATGGAGCATCCCTTCTATGGCTCGTGGGGATACCAGTGCACAGGGTATTTCGCGCCGACCAGCCGCTACGGCACGCCGCAGGACTTCATGTTCCTTGTCGACTACCTGCACCAGAACGGCATCGGCGTGATCCTCGACTGGGTGCCGTCGCACTTTCCCTCTGACGAGTTCGGGCTGCAGAACTTCGATGGGACTCACCTGTTCGAGCACGCCGACCCGCGCATGGGCGTGCATCCCGACTGGGGCAGCTCGATCTTCAACTACGGCCGGAACGAGGTGCGTGGCTTCCTGCTGAGCAGCGCGCTGTGCTGGCTCGACCGCTATCACGCCGACGGGCTGCGCGTGGATGCTGTCGCGTCGATGCTGTATCTCGACTACTCGCGCAAGGCGGGTGAGTGGATCCCGAACAAGTTCGGTGGCAACGAGAACCTCGAGGCCGTCGACTTCTTGCGCCGGTTCAACATCGAGGTCTATAAGGAGCAGCCGGCGGTGCAGACCATCGCCGAGGAATCCACATCGTGGCCGCTGGTGTCACGCCCCACGTATCTGGGAGGCCTCGGTTTCGGCATGAAGTGGGACATGGGCTGGATGCACGACACGCTGTTCTACATGTCGCAGGAGCCGATCCACCGCAAGTTCCACCACAACAACCTCACGTTCCGGATGCTCTACGCGTTCGGCGAGAACTTCATGCTGCCGCTGTCGCACGACGAGGTGGTGCACGGGAAGGGCTCGCTGCTTGCGAAGATGCCCGGCGACGAGTGGCAGAAGTTCGCGAACCTTCGCCTGCTCTACGCGTATATGTATGCGCAGCCCGGCAAGAAGCTCATGTTCATGGGCGACGAGTTCGCGCAGTGGCGCGAGTGGGACCACGAGCAGAGCCTCGACTGGCATCTGCTGGACCAGCCTATGCACGGCGGCATGCGCCAGTGGGTCGGCGACCTGAACCGGATCCTGCGTGATGAGAAGGCGATGCACGAGTTGGACTTCGATCCCGCGGGCTTCTCGTGGATCGATGCCACGGACCTCGACCAGAGCGTGGTGAGCCTCATCCGCCGCGGCAGGTCCCCTGGCGACATCATCGTTGGGGTGTTCAACTTCACGCCGGTGCCTCGACACAACTATCAGATCGGCATCCCGGAGGGCGGCCGGTGGCTGGAGCTGCTGAACAGCGACGCGCCTCTCTACGGAGGGAGCGGGCAGGGGAACCTGGGCGGAGTCGAGGCGGTGCCGATCAGCATGCACGGGCACCGGCACAGCCTCACGTTGTCGCTGCCTCCGCTGGGGGCGCTGTTTTTGAAGCCGGAGCCGGGCGGCGAGGGGGGCGGCGGGGGCGAGTAGTTGGTGGATTTTTGGATTTCCCGCGGGTGCATGCACTCGCGGGTTTGAAGCGGGCCGCAAACCCGCGGGAGCCTGCACTCGCGGGTTTGGGACGCGGACTAGTCAGGAGAGTGGGATGATTTCGCCTGTGACGGCTGAGAGGCGCCGCGCGCTGAAGACTCTGCTCAGGAAGGTCGGCGTGATGCTCCTGGTGGTGCTGGTTGTTGTCCTGGGGGCCTTTGGCGTTCCACTTCTGGTCTTCGTCCGCGGGCACCAGCGACCGTCACTTCGCAATGAATACGTCGCGAGCGAGGTCATGCGCCGGCAAGCGGCCTGAGCAAGCTTCTCAAGGTGAAACACCGCTTCTTTCAAGCGTTATCGATATGACGGACTTAGTGTTGTTAACCAGATGAAGGCGCCCGATCCCCAAGCCCCGGATCCGCAGGACCCGGAGGTCACCGACAAGAAGGCCGCCAGCGCGGACACAAAGACCCCCCCTGTGGCGGAGGCAGGTCCGGTGGCGGTTCACATGGATCCTGGTGGGGTCAAGGTTGTCGTCGCGCCTCCAGGCCGGGACGGGTTCGACCGCAAGCTCTATCGCGTTCTCAACGACCTCCCCCACACCAAGCACAGTGACCGCTACGTCAGCGTCCTCTCCGACCTTGGCGAGGGCATCGGGTGGGTAGCGGGGGGAATCGCCCTGGCCATGCTTGGCGGGCCGAAAGGCCGGCGGGCGGGCGCGGCGACGGCGATTGCGTCGCTCGCGGCTACCTACATCGTCCAGCAGCGGGTGAAGCCGATCTTCCGCCGGGTGCGGCCCTTCGTGAACCGCGAGGCGACGGTGGTCGGGATCCGTCCGGCGGACCACTCCTTTCCCTCGGGGCACACCGCGTCATCCTTCGCGGCCGCGACGGCGCTCGGCATGTTCTATCCGAAGGCCGCTCCCCTTGCGTATGCACTGGCGACCGCGGTCGGCATGTCCAGGGTCCACCTCGGCGTGCACTTTCCGAGTGACGCTGCAGTAGGCGGTGTGATTGGCATCGGGATCGGCACGTTTGTCGGGTGGGTGTTCAGGAAGCGGTAACTGCTTTCCGCCCCTCACCCTAGCCCTCTCCCCGAGGGGGAGAGGGAACTCTTGCTTTCCGCCCCTCACCCTAGCCCTCTCCCCGAAGGGGAGAGGGAAATGCTGACCCAGTTCGTGGCGATCGCCGCCTGGGCGGCGGCCAGTGTCATCGCTCCGCCGCACACTTTGGCGTGGAGCGCATTTTCGACCAGGTCTTTCTGCGCCGCCGGATGTTCGCCTGCTCGTGGTTGGGGCCACAGGTTTTTCGGATCGGTTGGGTGGCCGCCAAGCTCAAGGGGAACGAGGTGGTCCTCCTCGTAGCTCGCCAGGCTCTTGTCGGCGTAGCCGTACTCCGCGATCTGGCGCACCTTGAGGTCGTGCGTGTAGCTCGCGGGCGGCCGCACGGTTTTCGTGTAGCCCCGCACGCAGATCGTCGTGGAGATGTTGTCCTGTGTGACCCTCGGATCGATGACGCCAGGTGTGCAGGCCGGGTCGGGGAGCCCATTGACCGAATTGCAGTGCATGCTCGCGACGACACCGTTGGGTGCAGTGGCGACCGCGGGTCCTGTCGAATTCCAGGTGGTGGCAATGACGACCATGGCCACCAGAAGGCAGGCACTGAGGAGAACCAAGATGGCGAGCCGGCGATTGTTCAAGTCGCTGGATTATGAGGCGCGTCCCCGAATGAGGGAGGGAAATCCGTGCGTCTGGACGGCAGGCTTGGACCCAAACGTCCCATTCGTGACCCACGGTATCGACAGCACGAAGCAAATCCACGCGGTCGCGATGAGTATGCCCGCGAGGACATCGCTCGGCCAGTGCGTCCCGGCATAGATCCTGTCCAGACCCACAGCAATGACAATCGCTGCTACCACAACCCAGCCGATCGGTCTCGCCCACTTCGGAAGATACCTATGACCGATGCACAACATCAAAACGGCGGCGCTGATCGTGATGAAGATGAGGTGCCCGCTGGGAAAGCTGGTAGAACCAGGATGCTCGGTCACACGCAGGATCTGGTCGACCACCGGCCGCGGCCTGTTGACCAGGTGGACGATGACTTCGTACCAGAGGCCGCCGGCGAGGGCGGCAAGGGCCAGCTTCCAGGCGCGACGATTCAGCAGGAGCACGAGGAGGATGACGACTATCTGCATAGGGATTCCGCCCGGTCCACCGAGCCACGTGAAGAAGGGGAACGTCATCGTGAGCGGCCCCAGGTTCGTTGCCTGGATATCGCGTTCCACAGTGGCGTCCAGCGGCAGGAAGGGGTTCATGACCACTATCGCGGTGATGATTCCGACCAAGACCGTTGCCACGACGGCAACGACCAGCAAGGGGCCCCGGATCACGACGCCGCCCGGGCCCGACCTCGAAACCACTTCCAGCTCGGCGACGGCAGCCAGCGCTCCGGAAGCCACAGCACGAACGCCGACCAGCCAAGGCCGAGCAGGACTCCCCCGATCACGTCGCTGGGCCAATGGGCGCCCGCCCAGACCCTGGCGATACAGGCCAGCACGATCACGACGGCGGCCGCGATCCACAGGACCGGGCGGTAAAACGGCCTGACCTTGGGCGCAAAAGAGAAGGCGAGCATGAAGGCCATCCAGGTGAAGAAGACGGCGTGCCCGCTGGGATAGCTGAACCCCGTGGTCGGGTTGAGGATGTGGACGATGTCCGCGGGCGGCCGCTGGCGCGAGATCACGAGCTTGAGCACGTTGTCGAGCAGGCTGGAAATGCTGCCAATGGCCATCAGCCATCCGGCTCGGCGCTCCACGACGAAGAGCACGACCACCGCGGCCAGGCCAAGCAGGACCTGCCAGATGCCTGCGCTAGCGTTTAGCAGCTGCATCACGTAAACGAGCGGGCCCCAGTTGAGGTGCTGGATGAAGAGGGTGATCGGGACGTCGACCGAAATCAGTGAGTTGCTCACCACCAGGTATGTCTGGATCGCGAAGAGGACGAAGACGGCGATGGCGGTCGGCCCGAGCCAGCGCCTGGCTGTCGGCCCGGGTTGCCCAGCGAGAACCTCGGCCGCGGCCTGCTTGGGTTCGTCGAGAGGTGCGGTCTCCTGTCGTTGCGCGCTCATTTGGGCAGTATCACTTGCAGCGCGCTCAGCTCAGCGGTGATGGTGGCCGGCGTCCGGCCGAGCTGCTTGTTGTCGGCATAAATTCGCACCTTCGGCTTCGTGGTTATCTCGAGCTTGCGGAACTTGAACACCTGGCCCAGTCCTCCTTCTCTATGTTTTGAGAGCACGACGCGGGCGAGAACTCGCTTGACGATGTCCGTCCTGGTGGCGCCCGCGTGCACCGAGAGCTCCAGGTAGGGATCCTGTGGCGTCTTGTCGCTGACCGGCATCTGCGAGCCGATCGAGGTGGTGTTGGTGAAGACAAGTGACATCGCGGTGCCGCTGCCCCTGATGTCGCCAGTCAGCTGATACGTGAACGGCTTCGCCTCTGCGATGTGTTTCACGTCCTCGGCAAAAGCTCCGAACGCGCGGTCCTTGGCGGATTCGCCCGCGGCGATGGTCTCACCGAAGAGTCCGATGGCGGCGGCCTCCAGGAAGATCTTTCCGTTCAAACAGCCCAGAGTGATCGGATGGGGTTTTCCGGACTTGATCACCCGGATTGCCGCATCGACAGTGGTGGGCAGGTGCAGTGACTTCGCGAAGTTGTTGAAGGTGCCCATCGAAAGGATTCCGAGCGGGTGCTTGGTCTCGGCGAGCTTGCGGACTACCCAGCCGATGGTGCCATCTCCGCCGGCCACGATGACCAGGGCCGTAGGCCCGACCAACTTTTCGATATCCATCTTCGGATCGAATTCGACTATCAGGCTGCTCTCGAATGCCTTGCGGAGCTTCGCCTCGATCTCGGGCGTCATCGAGCCCGCCTTGGGACTCAGGATCAGCAGGCTGTTCGACAACCCTCGTGTGCTGTTCGGCGCGCGCTGCGTAGCTGTCCTCATGCCGCTTCGACTCCTTGGTTTCCAACGACTTCCAGCGTCGCGCGCTGCATCAGCTCCTGGGTGTTGACGCCGCGACCGGCGGCAACCTTGCTCCAGGTTCCGTCTCCGGCCAACTCCCACGCGAGCGTGTCATCAATGAGCTCGAGCTCCAGGAAGTGCTCGATCTTCCTGTTGAGGATTGGGTCGGTCACGGGCACCACTGCTTCGACACGACGATCGAGGTTGCGAGGCATCAGATCTGAGGAGCCGATCAGGATGTGAGGGTCCGATTCGCTCCCAAAGCGGAAGATTCGCGAGTGCTCGAGATAGTGGCCGACGAGGGAGCGGACGCGGATCCCTTCCGACAGCCCGGGCACGCCCGGCTTGAGGCAGCAGATGCCGCGCACTATGAGGTCGACCCTCACCCCCGCCTGCGAGGCCCGATACAGCGCGTCGATGACCTCGGGGTCGACCAGGTTGTTGACCTTGATCACGATCCGCCCTTCCGGCCGGGTCATTTGCTGCTTGATCAGCTTGACCAGGCCCGAGCGCAGGCTTGTGGGCGCGACCAGGAGCTTGCGATAGCTGCTCTGCCGGCTGTAACCGGTGAGGTAGTTGAAGAGCTCGGCGACGTCCGCCGTCACGTCGGGGTCGGCCGTGAACAGGGCGATGTCCTCGAACCAGCCGGCAGTCGACGCGTTGTAGTTGCCAGTGGCGAGGTGGGCGTAACGCCGGATGCCTTCGCCCTCCTGCCGCACGACCAGCATCAATTTGGCGTGCGTCTTGAGGCCGACCAGGCCGTACACGACGTGGACACCGGCATCCTCGAGCGCCTTTGCCCACTCGATGTTGGCCTGCTCGTCGCCGCGCGCTTTCAGCTCCACTAGTGCGACAACCTGCTTGCCGGATTGGGCTGCACTCTTCAGCGCAAGCGCGATCGGGCTCTCGGGGCCGGACGTCCTGTACATCGAAACCTTGATCGCGAGGACGTCCTTGTCCCGAGCAGCCTGCTCGGCGAATGCCTCCACCGAAGTGACGAACGAGTCGTACGGGTGATGGGCCAGAAGGTCGCCATCGCGCAGGACTTCGAAGAAGTCGACGGGTTGACTGCCGTCTTGCCGGAGCCTTGACTGAGTCACAGGCATCCACTGCTTCGGCGTCAGCAGGTGTGTGGCTGGGACGCGGATTTGAAGAATTCCGGTGAGGTCCAGCATCCCGCTGACCGTGTACACGTCCTCCGAGCCCAGTTCCAGCTCGTCGAGCAGCAGGAACAAAACGTCCGGCGACATGTCGGGTCCGACCTCGAGACGCGCCGCCCGGCCCTTGCGGCGCTTGCGCACGAGCTCGGCCTGGACCGCGGCCATCAGGTCTTCCGCCTCGTCGTCGTCCAGGTCGAGGTCCGCATCCCTTGTGACCCGGAAGAAGTGATGACTGACTATCTCCATGCCCGGGAACAGCGCCGGCAGGTGGAGGGCGATCACCTGCTCCAGGGGTATGAATCGCTGACCATCCGGCAGCCCGATGAAGCGCGGCAGCAGCGGAGGCACCTTGACCCGCGCAAAGCGCGGCTGGTGGCGCATGGGGTCGCGGACCATCACCGCGAGGTTGAGCGAGAGGTTGGAAACGTAAGGAAACGGATGCGCGGGATCGACAGCCAGAGGGGTGAGCACCGGGAAGATCCGATCCTGGAACACTTTCGCCAGCTCGCCCTGGTCCGCCTTGGACAGATCGCCGGCTGTGACGATCCGGACACCGGCTTCGGCGAGCGCGGGCAGGATGTCGCCGGTGAAGATCGCCGACTCGCGCTCGACGAGGCTCCGGACCCGCTGCCCAATCCCGTCCAGCTGCTGCTCTGGGGTCAAACCATCCTGCGAATTCAGGCTTGACGGAGCCAGCAGCTGCTCATGCAGGCCGGCCACGCGCACCTGGAAGAAGTCGTCGAGGCCGTCGCTCACGATGGCAAGGAAGCGGATCCTTTCCAAGAGAGGCCGGGAGCTGTCTTCGGCCATCGCCAGCACGCGGCTGTCGAAGTCCAGGCGGGAGAGCTCCCGGTTGAAGAACCTGTCGACAGGAAGGTCGTGGGCCTGGCTCGCCGCGCGGCGCGGCGACCTCACCGCCATCGGTTTACGCTCAAGCGGAACTGCCCATCAGGCGGATCCAGCGCGCACAGGCGAAGGAGTGAAGACCCAGGGCCACAAAGCCCAGCGCGACGATGCCCAACAGGACGCGTCCAAAGGGCTGGCCCAGCAGGAACACGAAAGCACCCCCGAAGCCCTGGACCTGGGCCGGGTCGTGATGGAGCCCTGCCTGAACGATGAACCATCCGATGACGAGAAAGGTCACTCCGCGCGCGAACATGCCAAACCTGCCGAGCCTGATCGCGTTGGTCCTTTGCCGCTCGGTCATCTCCGCGCCCTTCAGGTCCCTCGCGAACGTGGCTCGATAGGCTTCGAGGAATTGCCCCAGTCCAACCCCGATCGCGATCAGGCCGATGACGATAGTCAGCGGGCCGCCACCAGGGTGGGTGAGGATGGAAGCGATGGTTTTCTGGGTGGAGTCGCCGGAAGCTCCGCCTGACCCGGCGAGGATCTGGAGGGCGAGGATCACTATCGCGGCATAGGACAGGGCGCTCGTGACGAAGCCAAGCCTCGCCATGTACCCGGAAGCGTCGCTGCCACGGTGCAGGGGGTCGTAGATGGCCCGGACGAAACCCCACAGCGAGTAGGCCGCCAGGCCGATCGCCATGACGATCAGCACGACCTTGCCGTAAGGATTGGAGATCAGGAACACGAGACTTCCCGTCAGGTCCGTGGTCTGGCCGCGACCGACGCTGAGCGCTATGCCCAGGGCCAGCAGTCCCATGACTGTGTAAAGGGCGCCGCGCGCGGCGTAGCCGAGACGCTCCAGAAAACGAAGCAGAGGGCTGGCCGCCGCTCGCTTGACCGCGCTGTTACCAGCTTGGATGGTTGCCATTTCAGGCCGCCGCCTGCAGGTCTTTCTTGAGCGCACGGACGTCGAGGTGCGGGTTGGGATAAGTCAATTTCATTTCCTCCATCGTCTCGATGAGAAGCTGGGCTACGGCCCAGTTCCGGTACCACTTGCGGTTGGCCGGGACGACGTACCAGGGAGCCGCGGCAGTTGAACAACGCCCGAGGGCTGCCGAATACGCGTGCTGGTAGTCGCCCCAGTACTTACGCTCGCTGATGTCGTTCCCACTGAACTTCCAGTGTTTCTCCGGTTGTCCCAGGCGGGCGAGGAGCCGTGCTCGCTGCTCCTCAGGCGAGATGTGCAGAAAGAGCTTGACGACAGTCGTGCCGTGCTTGACGAGATCGGCCTCGAACCGGTTGATGAGGCCGTAGCGAGCTTTGATCACCTTGGGCGACGCGAGCTCTCTGACCCTAGCGATCAACACGTCCTCGTAGTGAGACCGGTTGAAGATGACGATCTCTCCTGGCCTGGGCAGCTGACGCTTGATGCGCCAGAGGAAGTCGTGACGCCGCTCGTTGGGGGTCGGCGCCTTGAACGAGACGATCCTCACGCCCTGTGGGTTGAGGCCTCGTAGCGCGTACCTGACAGTGCCGTCCTTGCCGCTGGTGTCCATGCCCTGCAGGACGATCAGGACCGAGCGCTTGGCTTCCGCGTGGAGGGCATCCTGGAGCGCCATGATGTGCTCCTCGTCAGGCAGCGTCCATTCGTCGGCCTGGTGCCGCTTTACCCCATTTGTCTCCGATGGATCGACGCCGGCGAGCTTCACGCGGCCCCGGCGTGGGCGCGCGCTCAAAAGCTCGCGGATCGAACTGTGATTCCCCCCATTCTTGCTGTCAGGCATGCAGTCAATGAGGATGTGCCGAAACCGGTAACAAAGGCAGTAACACCCAGCCTTTGACCTGGCCCTCTCCCCTGAAGGGGAGAGGGAAACAGAGGGTATCTTCGTCCGGTGCGGGAGGAGCCCACGAGGGTGCTGGCCAGCTGGTTTCTCACCAGCTCGGAGCGAGGCAACGATTTCACGGCGCTCGACCGGCGGCGCCCGGACGGGCCGGCCTGGAGCACCGGGAACAGGGTCGAAACGCTAGTGCATGGCGCCACCTATTTCGGCAGGCTGCTGGAGGCGATTCGCGGTCTGGGCGCCGGCGACCAGCTGTACTTCACCGACTGGCGAGGCGACCCCGACCAGCTGCTGAGCGACGATCCCGATTCTCGTGTGGGACCCGTCCTTGCCGGCGCCGCGCGCCGAGGCGTGACGGTCAGGGGACTGATGTGGCGGTCTCACCTGGACAGGTTCGGTTTCAGCGCTGAGGCGAACCGCAACCTCGGCGAGGAGGTGAACCTGGCAGGCGGCGAGGTCCTTCTCGACCAGCGTGTACGGCTGGGCGGCTCCCACCACCAGAAGCTCGTCGTCATCCGCCACGCGGCAGGGACAGAACGGGACGTGGCCTTTGCGGGGGGCATCGACCTTGGACACGGCCGGCGCGATGATGCCGACCATCACGGCGACCGGCAGCGCCAGGCGATGGCGCCGGTTTACGGCCCAAGTCCTCCATGGCATGACGCTCAGGTCGCCGTCCAGGGTCCGGCGGTGGGCGACCTGGACTTCTGCTTCCGGGAACGGTGGGATGACCGGAGTCCACTGAGCCGCGACCCTCTAGGGATCTTGCACGACCTGCTGCGCCACACGGACCGCAAGGCGAGCACCCTGCCGCCGATGCCGGCCGATCCCGAACCGTGTGGAACTCATGCGGTCCAGGTCCTGCGCACCTATGCGCGCCGTCACGGAGGTTATCCGTTCGCTCCGCACGGCGAGCGCAGCGTCGCGCGCGGATTTCGCAAGGCTATCGACAGAGCGCGGCGGCTCATCTACGTCGAAGATCAGTTTCTCTGGTCGAGTGAAGTCGCCAAGACATTCGCCGGCGCCCTCCAGGCCAATCCGTCACTGCACCTCATCGCGGTCCTGCCGAGATATTTCGACCAGGCCAGAGCCGTCACCTTGCGGCCGAACCAGGTCGGCCGGGAGAACGCTGTGCATGTTCTTCTCGATGCGGCGCCCGATCGCGTCGCCATCTACGACATCGAGAACCTTGCGGGCGTTCCGGTCTATGTGCACGCCAAGATCAGCGTGATCGACGACGTCTGGGCATCAGTCGGATCGGACAATTTCAATCGGAGGTCCTGGAGTCACGATTCGGAGATCGCGTGCTCCGTGATCGATGAGGAACGCGACACGCGCGAACCTATCGATCCAGCAGGACTCGGCGATGGCGCTCGGAGGTTTGCCCGCGACTTGCGGCTGCAGCTGTGGCGCGAGCACCTCGGCCGCGCGGATGGCGAGGATCGCGATTTGCTCGACCCCATGGAGGCGGTGGCGAAGTTCCGTGAAGCTGCGCTGGCCCTGGACCAATGGCATCAGGATGGGCGGCGGGGCGAGAGGCCGCCGGGCCGAGTGAGGCCGCATCCACGGATTCGCCCTTCACGGACGACCAGGCTCTGGGCAGAGCCCCTGTACCGAATGGTCTACGACCCCGACGCCAGGACGCCGGAGATGCGACGCCACAACAAGTGGTAGATCGGACGTAGAGCTCTAGCCGCCCCCGGCCTGACGTGATTGGCGTCCACGATGAGCATCGGGCGCCACCAGCGCGCTCCAGCCAAGGAGCCCGGTCACATTGTCGAGCTTGGACTGCACCTCGAAACCACCATCGTTGATCTCAAATGTCCACAGTCCTTTTTCGTGGTCGCTGTTTCGCATCTTGAGAATGGCGACAGCGCGGCCCACTTCCGACTCCTGCTCGATGTGGCGCTACAGGATTACGTTGTGGTACAGGAACAGGAGACCGTCAACCGACTCCGTAGTCGGGCCAAGACTGCTTGTCTCGCTGGTTGTGAGCACGGATACCTCTGCTGACCGCAACGAAGCGAGAAGGCTGCGGGCGAAGGCCGGGAAGCGCTCCGTCTCCCGGGCTGCTACCACCATCTCGGCGAGGCTGTCGATCACCATGCGATGCAGCGGGGCCTTCGCGAGCTCATCACGAACTACCGACGCCACAATGTCGAGGTCGAGCGAATCTTCGGCGACGTGGTAGATCTTGAGCTGTCCCGAGGCGATGTGAGGGCTGAGGTCCCAGCCAAAGCTGGCCGCCTGGCGGATCAACTGATTGGCGTTTTCCTGAAAGGACGCGTAGAGGCAACGCTCGCCATCCTCCAGGCCCTGCGTGATGAAACGCAGCGCAAGAGACGACTTGCCGCAACCCGAAGGACCCAAGACAAGAGTCGAGCTTCCTTTGGGTAACCCTCCGTGGGTCATCTCGTCGATCCCCGCCACCCCGCTCGAGATTCTGCCCGCGGGCTCGGAATCCAGCTCAACGGCGCCATCAACAGTTTCGGCGCGGACGAACACCGAGATACCGGCTTCACTGATATGCAGCGGATGATGCCCCGAAAGGTGCTTCGAGCTCCGCAGCTTCCGGACCCGCAGCCAGCGCCGATCCATCGGCTCGTGCGACTCGTACACCAACTCCACGATCCCGTCCGCGAGAGAGAACTCGGGGGCCGACTCGATCTCGTCCGGGCCGTACTCGCCAACAAAGATGAGGGTCGTTTCGGTATGAGCGATGCGGGACGCCAGCTGGTAGATGGAAGTCCGCAGCGTGCGGTCGCTGGTGCTGAAGTCCCGGAGCGCCTTCGCGCTGTCCACGACGACGACCGCCGGGTGCTCCGTAACGCACTTGCGGACTATCTCATTCATGATCGCGGCAAGGCCGCCTTCCTTATCGTCCTGCAGGATCTCGCCGAGGTTGATGAATTCGACCTTGTCCACCAGGGCGGTTCGGTCGAAGAAGGCAAAGGGTTCGAGATGGCTGATGAACTTCTCGGGCGGTTCCGAGATCGTCGAGTAATAGACCGCCTTGCGTTCCGCCGTGGCATTCTGAAAGCAGATCTGCTGGGCCAGGATCGTCTTGCCGGTGCCAGGCGAGCCCGCGACCACGGTAAGCGAGCCCACCGGCAGGCCACCGCCGAGGACGATATCTAGTCGCGGTATGCCGGTACTCAGCCGCTGCAAGGCCGGATCTCCAATCTCATCAGTCGTCTTCTTGCCACGCTAGCCGGCAATGGATCGTTGCTTTGCAAGAATCGAATTCACGGTTGCGAGCAGCATCGCTTGATGGAAGGGCTTGCCCAAAACATAGTCCGCATCCCCTGCAGCCTTTCGTGCGTCGGGGTTGGCGGTCAGGGCCAGGATCGGCACATCAGCCGTCCGTGGATTGGATCTGAGGTGCGTGATGAGCTCTCCTCCATCCATCACCGGCATCATCATGTCCGTCACGACTAGATCGGGTAGCTCGTCCTTGATTTTGATCAAGGCGGCGAGCCCGTGTTGAGCTTCACTGACCTCGTGACCAGAGCCTTCGAAGATCAGCCTGAGCAGAAATCTCGTGCTCGGGTCGTCGTCGACGACCAGAATCTTCTTGAGCGACATCCGGCTCCTTTCATCGACCTGCTTTCAGGCTCCGGTCCACTGGCAACCCCGCAGGAAGAATCAAGCAACTGGTGTAACAAATTCCGTAACCCTGGTTGATGTGTGGCACCAGCGGCGATTCAACTGCACGTCGCTCAAGTGACAAGCGACAAGCGTCGCTTCTTAACCCAGATCTGCGCGATCAAATCGGCGCGCGAAGTGAATTCGTCGCAAGGCACGCCCAGCTGACACAGGCATTGTCGAAGCTCGAGTGTTAGCGCTTCACCGAAGGGATCCGGACGTGTGATCTGGGCGAGAGCTCCATCGAAGTCAAACGTGAACTCCCGATCGCCCATCCTTACTAGAACTTTTGCGCACGTCGCACCACCGGGAGAAATGGCCGTTGCTGATTTTGTTACGGCAGCCGGGGGAGGCTTGACGCGCAGCCGGAAACATTCTTCGCAAGAACGTTTACCGCGCCCGCCGAGGGATGGCCCCGCCCGGCCAAATGGAGAACAGAGAACAAGTGAAACGCATTCTTTTCAAAGTTCGATCCCAAGTCAAACTGTTTGGGCTGATTACCATTGCAGTGGTTGCAGGAGGGTGGCCGATGGCCGCCCAGGCGGCTGTCCCAGGGTCGGCCGCCAGTTTCGCGGTACTGGCCGGCACCGCGGCGACGTGTACTACCTCGACCGTCACCGGACTTGTGGGCGTTAACTTCACGACCACGGCCGGGTGCACCGGCGCTCAATACGCGCCTGACGCTTACAGGGACTTTCGCACGACATACACAGGGGTCGCGGCAAATCTCGGCCCATGCACCCGGACCTTTGGCATCGCCGACACCCTTAACGGACTGAGCCTCGCACCAGGTGTCTACTGTTTCCCGTCGTATGCGGCGTTAACCGGGACGCTACATCTCACCGGCACGGGTCCCTGGTGGTTCGAAATCGGGACCCTTGGCACTGGTTACCTCGAGGCCACCAACTTCACGGTGGTCGGCGGCAACCCCTGTAGCGCGTTTTGGTGGGTCCGACAGTACGCGACCCTCACGACCTCGACCTTCCAGGGCACCATTCTCGGAGGCACCGCCATCACCCTTACTGGCACTACTGTTGCAGGCCGCGTCTGGGCAACAGGGGCAGTGACCATGACCAACAGCACCATCGCCGGCGGTTGCACTGGTGCCGTTACCGCTCCAGGGCAAGGCTGCGAGGACGAGAACGCAGACGGTGGCCAGACCGGTCGTCACGTGGGCCACAACGCTGATCGCGACAGCGAGGGCTGCGATTCAGAGGATTCGCACCAGGTCAGCGCGGGCCACGAGGGCAGCGTTGCGGCCAAGGTCGAGTCTCATGAGAGCAGCAGCGCAGACCACAAGGTCAGCGTCCCGGCCAAGGTCGAGACCAAGAGCACCGACGCGCACGTCAACATTGTCAAGAGCACCATTACGAGCAAGCCAACCAGCGAGAACAAGTCCGACAGCGAGAACAAGTCAGACAAAGCGAACGACTAGTTGCAGCCGAGCTCACTGAGCCTGGAGTCAAGGCTTGGCCTGCTGAGGCGGCGCCGCCGCCTCAGTGTGGCCAAGCAGCTCCTGGCTGCGATTGGCCCCGTGCTGGTCGTGATCGCAATCGTTCTCGCGCTAGCCGCGGCCGGGGCCGGGGCCGCAACGAGCCCACCCTAGAGCTATTCGTTACGGCCCCACCCGACATGGCGGGGAGGTGAGTCTTAGGGTTCCGGTGAAGGAGCCCCCGCGAACTTGTGCGGCACTCCCATCTCGGAGTGGATGACGTGCATCACGGCGTTGATCAACGCCAGGTGGGAGAAGGCCTGCGGGAAGTTGCCCAGGTGCCGGCCGCTGCGAGGGTCGATCTCTTCGGCGTACAGCTGCAGCGGACTGGCGTAAGACAAGAGCTTCTCGCACAGCTGGCGCGCGCGGTCCAGCTCGCCGATCTCGCATAGTGCCGACACCATCCAGAACGAGCAGATGGTGAAGGTGCCTTCCTCGCCGGAAAGGCCGTCGTCGGTTTCTGACGTTCTGTAGCGCAAGACCATTCCATCGACTGTCAGCTCCTCTCCTATCGCGAGCACTGTCGCGCGCACGCGCGGATCGTCCGCCGGCAGGAATCGCACCAACGGGATCAAGAGGACCGACGCGTCGAGCACCTTGGCGCCGTAGTGCTGGACGAAAACTCCGCGCTCGTCGACGCCGTGCTCGAGGATGTCCGCCTTCATCTCGTCCGCCGCCGCCTGCCATCGGTTCGCCAGCTCGAGGTCGCCGTGCAGCTCGGCCAGCCGCGCGCCGCGGTCTGCCGCGACCCAGCACATGACCTTGGACGATGTGAAGTGTTGCGGCTCGCCGCGGACCTCCCAGATCCCCCGGTCGGGCTTCTTCCAGTTCTCGATCGCGCACTCGACCGAGCGCTTGAGGATCGGCCAGACAACCTCGGGCATGTAGTCACGCGACTTCGTGTGCAGGTACACAGAGTCGAGCATCGCCCCCCACACGTCGTGCTGGATCTGCTGGAACGCCGCGTTGCCAATGCGCACTGGTCGCGACCCGTCGTAGCCGCTGAGATGGTCGAGCGTCTTCTCCGGCAGCTCGCGCTCGCCACCGATGCCGTACATGACCTGCAGGTCCTGCGTGCTCCCCGCGGCGTCGGCGATGAAGTAGAAGAAGTCGTTGGCCTCACGCGCGAAGCCCAGCGTGTAGAGACCCCAGAGCATGAAGGTGCCGTCGCGAATCCATGTGTAGCGGTAGTCCCAGTTGCGCTCGCCGCCGATAGTCTCCGGCAGCGAGGTCGTCGGCGCTGCCAGCAGCGCGCCGGTGGGGCTGTAGGTGAGGCCTTTCAGCGTGAGCGCGCTGCGCTGCAGGTAGCTCTGCCACGGATGCTCGGGGAATTCGCCCTTGTTGATCCACTCGCGCCAGAAGTCCGCGGTCCGCTCGATGCGCTGGAACGCCTCGTCACAGGTCGAGGGCGCGGGGTGCTCTTCCCAGTACTCCTTGCCCGTCGAGTGGCGAGAGCGCGGCCAGACCATGGCGACGTACGCGCGGTCGCCTTGACGCAACGTCTTGGTCGCGTGAGCGCCAGGCCCCTCGAAGCCGACGTTCAGGTCAGTGACAAGGCGCAGCGGCACCTCATCCTCTCCCCCGCTGGCGATCGCCTCGCCGTAGCCAGGTCCCGCGTAATCCCACTTGGCGGATGTGCGGCCGTAGTCGAAGACCGGGTGGCAGTCCATGCTGAGCTCGACGCTGCCGACCACGCACTTGGCGGTGCGCAGCAGGATGTGCTCCGCCTCATGGTCCGACGGCGGCCGGCGATTCGTGCCGGAACGGCGCTGGCTGTGATACCAGGGACCGATGCAGAGTGCGTCGCGGACAATCATCCAGCCCGTGCGCGTCCTCCATGTGGTCTCCAGGACCAGGGTGCCGGGCAGGTAGCGGCGTCCGGCCGGGACGTGGACGTTGGTGGGGCCGAAGCGGAAGTTTCCGGCTGCCCTGTCGAGGATGGAGGCGAACACGCTGGGGCTATCCGGCCTGGGCAGGCACATCCACTCGACGCGGCCGCTGGGGGCGATGAGGGCGTTGACCTCGCAGTCGGAGAGAAAGGCGTAGTCCGCGATGGGCGGGAAATTGCTGGTGATCTTGGGCTGCACGGGTTGGGGATCGATCTCCAGCTGGCGCAAACGATCACCGTTGGCGACCGGCTTTATCGACTGGCCCAGGTCCACCTCGTCGGCCTTGTCACTGATCTTTTTGGCCACCGTCTACCCAGCTCTACTGTGAGGATATGCCGATGGCACTGCGAACGCGCTCGAATACGTCATCAGGATCGCCAGTGCCGTCGACCGCCTCGACCCGGACGCCCTGCTTGCGGTAATGGTCCAGCACGGCTTCGGTGAGCTCGTGGTACTCGTGCATCCGTTCGGCGATCGCGGCTGTTGTGTCGTCGGCGCGACCCTGGACCGCAGCCCGCTGCAAGATGCGCTCCACCAGCTCCTCCTCGGGCACCTCGAGCGCGACCACGAAGTCCACCCGCCGCCCTTCCTGGGCCAGCATGGCGTCCAGCGCCCGAGCCTGCTGGACGGTGCGCGGAAACCCGTCCAGGAGCACGCCGGTGCCCGCCGCCCGCGCCGGCAGGTGCTGCCGGACGATCCTGACCATGAGGTCGTCCGGCACCAGGTCGCCGGCGGCCATGATCCGCGCCACCTCCTTGCCGATCTCGGTGCCGCGCTTCACCTCGGCCCGCAGGATCGCGCCGGTCGACAGGTGGGCGAGGTGGAACTCCTTTTCGATCCGGGCGGCCTGGGTGCCCTTGCCGCTTCCGGGCGGGCCGAAGATGATGCCGATCAATCGCGGCTCTTGGCTCGGCGCTCGGGGATCTGGATGGCGTGGCGGCGCTGCCACCACTTGGTGGAATGCTCGTTCAGCAGCGCCGCGATCGCGGGGTCGGGACCGGCGGGCTCGCCGCGCTGGCTCAGCTTCAGCCAGCGCTTGGTGATCTCGACGTAAACGTCAGTCTCGGTCCAGCCCGGGAGCTGCTCGAGCACCTTGTGCTTGCGGATCGAGTCGGCGATCGGCTTGTACACGTGGTCGTACCAGCTGGCCGCCGCCTCCGGCAGCGGCACCGAGCGGCCTTTCTCGAGCCCCAGAAAGTAGCCGTGGCCGAGGATGTGCTTGAGGATCTCGTCGTACCGGCCCAGGCGGCTGCATTCCAGGCGCGCCTCCGGCCGCGTGCGATGGAGCTGCGTCGTCCCGAGGAACGCCGCGTATTCGGCAGCTCGCAGCAGCGCGTCGGCGTCGATCTTGGGCCCCAGCGGCGCCCGCGTCCGCACCTCGACGACGCGCGCGTTGATGGTGGCGCGGCCGAGGCTGCGCGCAACCGAGACGCGGTGGTGGCCGTCGATCACGTAGTAGACGTCGCCAACTTTGTACACATCGATTGGCGGCAGCTCGTCGCCCTCGACCATCTCGCGATAGATGCGCAGCCAGCGGTCGCGCGACCGGCGGTTGACTGGCATGAAGCCGGGGTCGAAGTCGCCTGTCTTCGCGGGCGGCGCGGCCGAGCCGACGATCTTGTCCAGCGGAATCTCCTGGATACCGCCAAAGGCTCTGCCTTCCAGGCCCGCGGCCTGGAGCACCGGCTCGATGGACTGAAGCCGGCGCGCGCGCCGGGTCAGGATCGAGCGGACGGAGCGGGTGAAGGCGCGAAAGCGGGCGGCGTCGAAGTCCTCGAGTGCCCGGATGCGTTCCAATTCTCGCCCCTCACCCTAGCCCTCTTGGCATCATGCGCCCTGCGCGCGCCCGGCCCCCGAAGGGGGAGAGGGAAATTCCCTACAGGAGGGCCAGCTCGCTCTCCGCGTCAAAGAAATGAAGGGTCCGCGTGTCCAGGCCGAGGCGGACCTTGTCGCCAGGCTGGACGCTCATGCGCGGATCGACACGCGCGGTGACCTGGTCCCCCCCGACCTGCCCGTACAGGAACTGGTCGGAGCCTAGCCGTTCGACCACGTCGACCTTCATCTCCATAGCGGTCCCACCGTCGACGACGCGATCGGTGACTGCCTCCGGGCGGAACCCGAGAGTGCCCTTGGCCGAGCTTATCGGCTTAGGCAGCTTGACCTCGAAGCCCGAAGCCTTCGCGGTCCCGTCCTGCATTGTCGCCGGGACGAAGTTCATGGTCGGGCTGCCGATGAAGCCGGCGACGAAGAGATTGGCCGGGTGGTCGTAGATGTCGCCCGGCGTCCCCACCTGCTGCAGGATGCCCGCGTTCATGATCGCGATCCGGTCCCCCATCGTCATCGCCTCGACCTGGTCGTGCGTGACGTAGATGAAGGTCGTCT
>Ga0209011_1000212_pt1 | contig 25082 bp, 29 predicted proteins | sample BlaSpr_A8_OM1_M3_FD_187986 | JGI IMG/M metagenome (GOLD analysis project Ga0209011, IMG submission 187986) | Forest soil microbial communities from Thunder Bay, Ontario, Canada - Black Spruce, Ontario site 2_A8_OM1_M3 (SPAdes) (version 2) | ecosystem: Environmental > Terrestrial > Soil > Boreal... | reverse complement strand
GGCGGGTAGCGGTTCGGCGGTGTTTGGAGTTTTCCCGAGCCCAGCGTTGGCGCGCCGAGCCGCTGTTGGGTTTCCGCACGACCAGACCTTCGTTTGCGAAACACTTTCGCGCGACAGGTATCTCCGCGCCGTAACCGGTGCGCGCGTCGTGCGTTGAGCCACCGGCGTCTTTCTCGCGCACATTCTATTTGCAAGGGCTACTTGTAAGGTCTCCGCGTCATGCGGAATTTTGAATCTGTGGCCGCCAAATGACGGCATGGAGCGTACCTGTAGTGGACGACGACCGGTTTAAGATTTTTTCGGGGACCGCGAACCTGCCACTGGCCGAGAGTATTTGCGGGTATTTGAATGTGTCCATCGGCAAGGCGCTGCTGGGACGTTTCAGCGACGGCGAGATTTATTTTCAGATTTTGGAGAATGTTCGCGGCGCGGATGTTTTCGTCGTGCAGCCGTGTTGTTATCCCGTGGATAACCATCTGCTCGAACTGTTGCTGATGATAGATGCTTTCAAGCGGGCATCAGCCTGGCGAATTACGGCGGTGCTGCCGTATTACTGCTACGCGCGGCAAGACCGCAAAGACAAACCGCGCGTACCAATCTCCGCCAAGCTCGTGGCCGACCTGCTGGAAACGGCAGGGGCCAGCCGCGCGTTGACACTGGATTTGCACGCCCCGCAGATTCAGGGCTATTTCGACGTACCGGTGGATCATTTATACGGTTCACCGGTGCTGGTTGAATACTTCCGGCAATTGAACCTGCCGCATTTAACGGTAGTTTCGCCGGACGCGGGCGGCGTGGAACGGGCGCGATTTTTCGCCAAGAAACTTGATGCGCCGCTGGCGATCGTGGACAAGCGCCGCGTGGATGTAGACGTCAGCGAAGTTATGAATTTGATTGGAGACGTGCACGGGCGGAGCACGCTGATCGTGGATGATATTATCGATACGGCGGGCACGCTGGTGAAGACGGCAGAGGCGTTGATCCGGGAAGGCTCTACACAAGTTTTTGCAGCATGCACCCACGCAGTGCTGTCTGGGCCGGCCGTGGAACGAATCGATAAGTCATTGATTACTGAAGTTGTGGCTACGGACTCTGTACCGTTGCCCGAAGCGGCAAAAAAATTGTCCAAGCTAAAGGTTTTGAGCGTCGCGGATTTGCTGGCACGTGGGATTCGCTCCATTCACGAAGAAACTTCGATCAGCGAACTGTTTATTTAGCTCAGGGTCATCAACGAAGGAAGGAACGAAAGTATGTCTGACGCAAAGATTGTTGTAGAAGCGGCGCCCCGCGCTGAACGCGGCAAGAATGAAGCCCGGCGGCTGCGGTTGAGCGGCAAGGTTCCCGCTGTGTTGTATGGGGGCAAAGGGGGATCTATTGCGCTTGCGGTGAACACCAAACAGCTGGGCGCGATTTTGCGCTCGGAGAGTGGACAGAACACGCTCTTCCAGGTGGATCTTGGAGGCAAGCACGAACCAGCGATTTTGAAGGATTGGTTGGTTGATCCGGTCACCGGAAAGTTGCTGCACGTCGATCTGCTTCGCGTGGCGATGGATGTTCGCATGCGCGTAAAAGTTCCCGTGCATACCTTCGGAGAACCCGCCGGCGTGAAGCAACAGGGCGGCGTTTTTGAAATTGTGACACGCGACGTGGAAATCGAATGCCTGCCTACCGACATACCCACCGAGTTCAAGGTGGACGTCAGCGGCTTGATGCTCGGCCAACAACTACGTGCGAAAGATTTGGTGATTGATAGCACGAAGATGAAACTGATTACTGATCCAGAGCGCGTGCTCGCTCACGTGGTTGCGCTGCGTGTTGAGGAAGAGAAGCCCGTAGAGGCCGTGGCGGCGGATGCGGCAGCACCAGCCGAGCCGGAAGTCATCAAGAAGGGCAAGAAAGAACTCGAAGGCGAAGAAGGCGAGGGTGAGGCCAAGCCGGAGAAAGCAGAGAAGAGCGAAAAGGGCGAGAAGAAAAAGTAAGGCGAGAAGTAGCCGGTTGCGCAGCCTCGCGATCAGCGGGCTCCTGGAACAGAAACTATGCGGCTCATTGTCGGACTTGGGAATCCCGATCCGGAATATCAGTGGACGCCGCACAACTTGGGATTTCTTGCGGTGGATGAGCTGGCCAATCGCGGCGCGATTCGGGTCGAGCGGCCTGAGGGTAAAGCGCTGGTTGGGCGCGGGAAGCTCGGCGGAGAAGAAGTTGTCTTGGCCAAGCCGCAGACGTACATGAACCTGAGCGGCATCTCCGTGCGGGAACTGCTGGGCAAGTATGAGCTGGGACCTGAGGATTTGCTTTTGCTTTTCGACGAGCGTGATCTTCCCTGGGGCATGATTCGCATCGGAGAGCGCGGCAGCCCGGGAACGCACAACGGCGCGAAGTCCGTCACATCCGCCCTGGGCACGCATGAAATTGCAAGGCTTCGGCTCGGATGTGGTCCGGACCATCCAGTCAGCGATCTGGCGGCATATGTGCTGCGGCCGATGAAGAAAGCTGAGCTGGAAGTGGCAGCGGAAGCGGTAGGCCAAGCCGGCGATGCTGTGGAAATGATTTTGTCGCAGGGGATTGCGGCGGCCATGAATCGCTTCAACCGCAAGGTTCCTCCGACAGAAGCGGATGAAAAGTAGTTGCACCCGCATTTTTGGAGATTAGAGGGATTTTCACGGGCATGTGCCCTGTGAAGAAAAGAGAGAACGAGGTCATCATGGAAGAGCGTTTGTACGACTTGATCTTCATCGCCCGGCCGGCAACGCCGGAAGAAGACATTAAAAAGGTCCTCTCCGTCATCGAACACACCTGTACGGAGAAGGGCGGCAAGATCGATAAGGCAGAACACTGGGGTACGCGCAAACTTGCCTATCGCGTCGCTAAGCATCGCGAGGGAATGTATTTCTACCAGCAAATACATACCTCGCATCCCGACCTGATTGCGGAACTCGAGCGCCGGTTGCGCGTGCAGGACGCGGTGATTAAGTATCAGACCGTGCGCCTTGACGAAGATTTGAAGCGGCAGAAGAAACTGACGGACCGCCGCGAGAAAAGCGCCGCGCGGCGTCCACGTCGAACTACGGTCACCCCCGCTGCTGCTGCGGCCCCTGCGCCAGAGCCGACAGCCACGGCAAGTTGAATTCGCGCGCAGTAACAGAAGCTTACGATGCAGTCCGTTGATGGGTGTACTAACCCGAATCGAGCGCTCTGCGATACTCGAAAGTTGCTGACCCGATCGGGGTCCGATGGGAAAGGGTGAGAGGCATGGCAGAAGAGCAGAAGCAAACACAAGCGCCTAGCGGTGCACCGCGGCGTGAAAGTGGTTCCGGCGGCCATGGAGGTCCCGGCGGTGGTCATGGCGGCCCACGCCGAGAAGGCGGACCAGGTGGTAGTGGACCAGGCGGTCCGCGTCGTGGTAAACGCCAGTATTTCCGCAAGAAGAAAGTGTGCAAGTTTTGCGTCGAGAAGATGGACCTCATCGACTACAAACGCGCCGACATCCTCTCGCAGTTCGTGCAGGAGCGCGGCAAGATTCTTCCGCGCCGCATGACCGGAGTGTGTTCGCGGCATCAGAGGTGGTTGGGCGTGGCCATCAAGCGAGCGCGCAATATAGCGTTATTGCCATTTGCAGGCAGCGCCGCCGGCACGCAGCAGCCGCGCGCGGTGGTTGAGGCCCCTAAGGCATAGGGGCAGCAAGGCGAAAAGGAGCTTAGAGACAGGACATGCAAATCATTCTTCAGGAAGATATCGAAAAGTTAGGGCATCGTGGCGACATCGTTACGGTGAAACCCGGATACGCTCGGAATTTCCTTTTGCCGCGCAAGCTCGCTGTCGAGGCCAGCGACAGCAATGTGAAAGCCATCGAGAAGATTCGCGCTTCGCTTGCCAAAAGAACAGCCACGGAGCTGGAAGCCGCACAAAAGCAGGCCAGCTTGCTCAATGGCGTCTCATTGAAATTTACCCGGAAAACTGGCGAAAACGATCAGCTGTTCGGTTCAGTAACTTCAGGCGACGTGGCCGAAGGTCTCGGGGCGCAGGGCTTCAAAATCGATAAGCGGCAAATACACATCGCCGAACCCATCAAGTCTCTCGGCGAATTTCCTGTGACCGTGAAAGTATTCCGCGACGTCACCGCACAAGTGAAGGTAAACGTCGAGAAGGAATCGTAGTCTCCGCTCTCCGCAGTTTTTCGATTAGGGGCGCAGCACACTTGTCCTGAGTCATTTCAAACGTGCTGCGCTTTTATTTTTTGCGCAGCTTTGGCGTCTGCTCAAGTACAGCGAAAAGTTTTGCACCGATTTCCGAAGCTATGCACAAGCACTCCGGTTGACGTAGACAGCCCTTGCGCGGACAATGCGTGCACCATTTGACAGCGATCGATCAGGTCCCAGAAAAAAAATCTCCGTACTTGCCCTCCCGCGGAGAACGTGGTAAAAAGGCGAAGAAAAGGCGAATAGTGAGACGCACTCTGAATGCCTGCTGATACCACACTCGAAAAGCCCCTGCCGAATAATCTAGACGCCGAGCGTTCCGTGCTCGGAGCCATTCTTCTCGATAACAATGCACTGAACCCTGCCATCGAACATCTTCGTCCAGAGGACTTTTTTCTCGATCAGCACCGCCGGGTTTTCACCCACATGATCGCACTCGGGGAAAGCCAACAGGCTATAGATCTGGTCACCCTCACGGAAGAGTTGCATCGCCGCGGTGACCTGGAATCCTCCGGTGGGGCGCCGTATCTGGCATCGTTAGCGGACGGGATGCCCAAAGTTTCAAACATCGAACACTACGCGCGCATCGTTAAAGAGAAGGCCATCCTACGCAACCTGATCCATGCGACGCACAATATTCAGCAGCGCGCTTTCGAAGGGGAAGACGGCGCCGACACTATCCTCGACAACGCGGAATCGTCCATATTTGCGATTGCGGAAGACCGAATTCGTGCGGGATTGATTTCCGTCAAGGACATCGTCCGCGACAATTTCGAACGGCTTGAAAAAATCTTTCGTGAAGGCAAGAGTATCACTGGAATCGCTACCGGCTACGGTGAGCTCGATAAACTTACGTCCGGACTTCAGACGTCGGAATTGGTCATTCTTGCCGCGCGTCCTTCTCAGGGAAAAACGGCACTCGCTCTAAATTTTGCGGAGAACATAGCCATTCGAGCCGGGCATCCGGTGGCCATCTTCAGCCTGGAGATGTCCAAGGAGTCGCTGTTGCAGCGCTTGGTAGCCTCCGTCGCTCAAATTGATGCCCACAAGTTTCGCACCGGGCACCTCAGCAAGGAAGATTGGCGACGCATGACGGAAGCGCTCGGTACAATTTCTTCTTCGCCGCTGTGGATTGACGATGCGGGTTCCATCAGCGTGCTGGAAATTGGCGCGAAAGCTCGCCGGCTTAAACGGGACAAAGGCCTTTCGCTCTTGATTGTTGATTACCTGCAACTTATCACCGCCCGCGGGCGCTTTTCGAACCGCAATGAAGAAGTGTCCAGTATCTCCCGCAGCTTGAAAGGCCTCGCCAAAGAGCTACAGATTCCTGTCCTGGTGCTCAGCCAGCTTACCCGCGCCCCGGAGCGCGAAGAACGCGGCCCGCAACTTTCCGATTTGCGCGAATCGGGCGCCATCGAACAGGACGCCGACGTGGTCATGTTCATTTATCGTCCTAACTTTTTCAAACTTGACGCGGCACCCGAAGAACGCGAGCAAGCGGAGATACTTGTCGCCAAGCAGCGCAACGGTCCGACCGACAAGGTGAAGTTCGTTTTCCGCAGTCGCTTGACGCGTTTCGAAGAGGCCGCGCCGGACGTCTTTTCGCAATTCACTCCTGACGACATGTAACCCTGCCCACAGCGTGGCTGGCTAACCACGTTCAGATGCATCCCCTGTCTCTTCTGATTCGAGCATCAGGGCAGGAGTTCGTTGTAACCTACTGTGGGGCCGTCATTTAGCACCACCTTTTTGGCGGCTGCGCCACAGCAGCGCACCCGTCGATGCTGGCCGTCGGCTTGCTCTCTTTAAGGTGTTGTCTTTCACGCATCGAGTCGCAGCGCTCCTCGGACCGATCTGCGCGAATGTCGTACACTATTTTTCTCTCAGGATCCCATGGCGCGAACACAGAAAACCCCCGCGAACTTGCAGCGCCGCCCGGTCTGGGCCGAAGTCTCTCTGCGAGCCCTTACGTATAATCTCCACGCCATCCGCAAGTACGTAAATCCGCCGGTAGAAAAACAAAAGGTGCCGCGCAAGATCCTTTCCATCGTCAAAGGCAATGGCTATGGACATGGGGGACCCCAGGTCGCCAAAGCGCTAGAAAAGGCGGGTTCTGACTGGTTCGGGGTCACTTGCACCGAGGAAGGCATCACCCTGCGCAAGGCGGGCGTGCGCAAACCGATTCTAGTTCTTACTAGTTTTGTGGCTGGGGAAGAGCGGCAGCTGATCGAGTACAAGCTTACAGCCGCCATTCATCGTTGCGAGCAGCTTGCACTGTTGGAGCGCGCAGCCGCGCGTAGTGGCCAGCACAAGCAGGTTTCTTTTCATTTGAAGATGGATACCGGGATGAACCGCCTGGGGATCGCGCCCGGCGATGTGCACTGCTTCGCTCGGCAACTCGCGAAATGTCGTCATCTACAACTCGGCGGCATCTTCACGCATTTTGCATCTTCGGAAGTTTTCTCGAATACGCCGCCAGGGCAGCAAACGCGCGAGCAGGAAGAGCGGTTTTATCGCGCGCTCGAGCGGCTGCGTGGTATGGGGATCGATCCTGGCATCGTACATCTCGCGAACAGCGCCGCGATTATCGCGCGGCCGGAAACGTGGGCGGATATGGTGAGGCCTGGCGTGATTCTCTATGGCTATCACCCGGGCTACGATCCAATAGAACGTCGTGCGGAGATGGAAGCGCGCTTGCCGCTAAAGCCAGTGATGAGCCTGCGCTCGCGAATCATCAACGTGCGTGATGTACCTGCGGGAGCCGGTGTTGGCTATGGCGCGACGTATGTCCCTCAGCGGCCTTCGCGCGTCGCTGTTATTGCGGCGGGGTACGGGGATGGGTTGCACCGCTCGCTCGGCAATCGAGGCAGCGTACTCATTCGAGGGAAGTTGGCACCGATCATCGGCATTGTGTCCATGGACGTGACAATGCTTGATGTCACCGATGTGCCCGGCGCGGAAATCGGAGATGTAGTCACCGTCTATGGCACAGACGGAAATCACAGCCATCCCGCGAACCTCGTAGCACGCAGCATTGGCACGGTTACTTCCGATCTGCTCTGCGCGATCAGCCAACGCGTCCCGCGAATTTATCTCTCCTAATTAGCGCCCCCGAGACGCTGCGCTTCTGCAGGACTACTCGCTGCACTGATTCTCGGTTTTCTGGCATGCTTAAGGTACACTTTGGCGTTTGCGAATACCTTTTGAAGCCGGCGAGAGTGAGGGTTACCCATCGTGCAGGCCGCCTGGCGCTCTTAGATAATCATGACTCGAATCGCCGCCATTCTTCCCGCTGCAGGCATGGGCACTCGTATGGGTGCCGAGACGCCGAAGCAATTCCTCGAACTGGACGGAACGCCTATCGTTATTCACAGCGTGCGGCGGATTGCGTCTTGCCCCTTGGTAACGGATATCATCGTCGCGACGCGCAGCGACGTTATAGCGTTCCTCGAGCAGCAACTTCGAGCGGAAAAATTCAAACAGCGAGTAACTGTGGTTCGAGGAGGAGATTCGCGGCAACAGTCTGTCGCGCAGGCGCTACGCGAAGTGCCAGATGAGGTTGAAATAGTGCTGGTTCACGACGCGGTCCGGCCGTTTGTAACTGTGGAGCAAATTACTCGGGTCATCGAAGAAGCGCGCAAATGCCGCGCCGCAATTCTGGGAATCCCCGCAATGGATACGGTGAAAGAAGTAAAACGCGCCAGCTTGCCGGAAGATGTGGCGCTCATTACGGGCACTATCCCACGTGAGCGGGTTGTTCTGGCGCAAACGCCGCAGGCATTTTCTACAAAATTGCTCAAAGAAGCCTTTGCACAAGCCCTGGCGGATGGACTGAGCGTCTCGGACGAAGCTGGCCTTGTCGAGCGCCTTGGCCAGGACGTGCACGTGGTCCTCGGCTCTGAAAGCAATATGAAGATCACTAAACCCGCGGATATGGAACTTGCTCGCTTCTACCTGGAACGCGAGCGGCAGAAAGCATGAGCGCGCGCTGCGGCATCGGCTACGACCTGCACCGCCTCGCCGTTGGTCGAAAGCTGGTTGTCGGCGGTATTGAATTGCTTTTCGACAAAGGGCCGGTAGGCCACTCCGACGGCGATGTTCTGGTTCATGCGCTTTGCGACGCGCTACTAGGGGCATCGGGACTGGGCGACATCGGCACTCATTTTCCCGACACTGATCCCAGGTGGAAAGGCGCGAACAGTCTGAAGTTCCTGGAACACGCGAAACAATTATTGAGCGAAAAAAATTTTGCGATCGAGCACGTCGATGCAGTCGTAATTACGGAAAAACCCAAGCTCGGTCCGCACTTTCCTAAAATGCGCGAGGTGCTCGCGAAAACGTTGGGTGTAACCGCGGATAAAATTCATCTGAAAGCTAAGACGAATGAGGGCGTAGACGCCATAGGTCGCGGCGAGGCGATAGCCGCATACGTGGTCGCTACCCTGACATCCCGCTAACCTTTTCTTTGCAGGCGTGACCCGTAAGTTTCCCAGCGCCGCATTTTGCAGGCTTATGTTCACTCCATGCTTCCTCGCGACCCAGCCGACGAGTCTATTGCCCCAGTGAATGCGTTCACCGCCGCGGATGTCGCCGGTATTCTTCGGGAGCGAGAATGGCTCACCACGGAACTTTTACCAGAACAGCGCGCCTGGTGCGAACACGCAGCTGCAATGCTAGGGATCCAGGTAGCCGACCGCACAGCTCTAGCAGACCTTCTCGCGCTGATCTTTCACTACGACGCGTGCGAAATTCTCACGGAAGTGGAAAGTCACGTCGCGCTTTCCCGGTATGCGGCGCGCGACGTCTTGCGTCAGCTCGCTCTATTGCTTCTTGATGGGACGCCACTGAACTCTGATAGATTTAAAGAAATCATTACAGCCTTGAAAGAGGGCATGGAACCTCGCGGGCGGGAGTTATTTCACCCCATACGTCTCTCACTGGCCGGGCGGGCAGGAGAAGGAGAACTGGATCGCGTTATATTGCTGCTGGATGCTGCGTCTGTGCTTCCATTCGCCGTGCATGTGAAGTCCGCCAAAGAGCGCATTCTCGAATTCTGTGCCGCCTTGGATTAGCTATCCGCACCGAGGTGCAACTCGTCACTGACTTTCCACTACGAACCATCGCCTGTAAACTGTCTGCTCTATGGATCGCTTGACTGGCATCCACGCCGTCCGCGAAGCGCTAGAAGCTGGCCGCCCGTTGGACCGTATCGTCATCGCCCGAGGACGACAGGACACCCGCACGGAAGAGATTGTTCAGTTGGCGCGCGATCGTGGAATTGCGCTTCGGTTTGAAGACCGTAGCCAAGTTGACCGGCTCGCCAATTCGAAAGACCATCAAGGTGTGGTTGCGCTTGCGGCCGCGCGCGCTGCCGCCTCGCTCGAAGACATTCTCGCCGTCGCTAATAAAAGTGCCGGGCATGGGCATAAAGGACTTGTCGTACTGCTGGACGGCGTGGAGGATCCCCATAATCTGGGCGCGGTCATCCGAACGGCACTCGCTGCCGGTGCTCACGGCGTTGTAATTCCAGATCGGCGGGCCGCGGGGCTTACCGAAACCGTGGCACGCGCTTCCGCCGGCGCGCTCGCACATTTGCCTGTCGCAAAAGTCACTAATCTTGCGCGCACCATGGAAGAACTAAAGGAAGCAGGCTACTGGCTCATCGGCCTCGACGAAGAGGCCGACCAGACTTATACCCAAGCCGATTACACTTCGCCCGTGGGTATCGTTCTCGGTGGAGAAGGGCAGGGTTTGCACGAATTGACGCGTAAGCGTTGCGACTTTGTCGTTTCGCTTCCCACCACCGGGCCTATTAAGTCCCTGAATGTTTCCGTAGCCGCGGGTGTGGTCCTCTTTGAAGCCCTCAGACAAAGGAACAGTTTTTCAAATCGAACCCCAACAAAATAATGTTGCGTTAGCCCGCCCGCCAGGAACACTAAAGAAAGCCAGCCTATTTGTCGTACTGGATCAGAGAGAAAACGTCGACGCCTTTAAGGTTAGATCGGCCATTCAGGAACGTCAGTTCGACGGCGAAGGCCGCACCTTCCACCTTGCCTCCCAGCTTTTCAATGAGCTTCGCCGTGGCCGCCGCAGTCCCGCCAGTGGCCAGCAAGTCATCACAAATGATGACGCGATCTCCCGGCCTCACAGCGTCTTCGTGGATCTCCAGCGTATCTGTGCCATATTCGAGCGCGTAGGAAACGCTCGCGGTTTTTGCGGGCAGTTTTTTCGGTTTGCGAACCGGGACGAAGCCTGCGCCTAACCGGTAAGCGAGGGCGGGCGCGAAAATGAAGCCTCGGGCCTCAATCCCGGCCACAATATCGATCGTGTGACCGTTGTAATGCTCGCACAGCCGGTCGATTAGCATATGAAATCCCTTTTTGTCTTTTAAGAGCGTCGTGAGGTCATAAAAGAGAATTCCTGGCTTGGGATAATCCGGCACTTCGCGAATCAGGTTTTTAAGTTCCTTCATTCGAACGGTTCCCCCGCAATATGCTGCGCGTTAATTGTTGACGTCAGTTCCCAGACCTGAAGCACTATTGCTGATAACGAATGTTCGTTCATATTGTGGATCTGGGGTTGCGTCTTCCTCGCGAACCTCGCTGACGCTGCAAAATCGAGGCCCACGTTCGAGCAGTGACCGCAGTTCATTCAGTTTCGGGGCCGTGCCCATGGCAAAAACTTCCACACGGCCGTCGCGAAGATTTCTAGCATAACCGCTGATATTTAGCTTTTCCGCCGCGCGTTGCGTGAAATAGCGGAACCCCACGCCCTGAACGAGCCCCGAGATGAAATACCGTTTCGCTTGTTGCGTGTCACTCACGAATCTTCGGCATTGTAACAGAGACCCTGGAGTCCCGAAAAATTGGCATTTGTGTCTGGCCATGTGAGGTTGTGGGAAAGGTGCGTTAAACTCTTGTGCTGTAGTTCGTACCGAATCGACTCGTCAGGCTGTAGGTGCATCCAATTGAATGTGAAATCTGTCCCTGGGCATTCAAGTTCGCCACGCATCCGTTTTAGGAGGTGGGCGTTTGTGCTGCTCGCGAGTGTTGGCTTTGGCGTGTGGGCCGCCCGGGCGCAAGACGCCGCGCAAGGTCCCATGGCCCCGCCTCCGGAACACCATGTTTACCGCATTGGTACCGACTCAGGGACCCCAGCGCCGCCTTCGCTGCCGCCCGAAGAGATCATCCGCCGATTCTCACAGAAAGAAGATGAATACCTTCTCTTGCGAACGCACTACAGCTTTCGCAAGACCGTTCGGATTCAGGAATTCGGCCCCGACGGGAAGCCCGCGGGAGAGTTTTTACGCGTCACCGACAACACGCGCAGCCCTGACGGTAGAGTATCCGTTCGGGTCGTGGAAAGGCCGCAGTCTACGTTGCAGTCGGTGTTTCTCGCACCGGAAGACATCCAAGCGCTCGACCAAATTCCCGCTTTTCCGCTCACCACCAGCCAACTCCCGAAATATGATGTGAAGTATCTGGGCATAGAGCAGGTAGACGACATCGATTGCTATATTTTCCAGGTGAAACCCAAATCCGTAGAGCGTGCTCATGCGTACTTCGATGGCATCGTCTGGGTCGACGCGAAATATCTCGAGGTGCTGAAAACTTATGGCAAGTGGGTGACGGACCAGGGTGACAGACGGGTCGTGGCTCAATTACCTTTTTCGTTGTTCGAAACCTATCGCGAGAACGTGGATGGAAAATATTGGTTCCCCAATTATTCGCGTTCGGATGACACACTGCATTTAAAAGACGCGGAAATACCCATGCGCATAGTCGTTAAGTGGTCGGATTTCAAGCCGGTGCAAGCAGAACCGCCTGTTCCCGTGCCGCCAACTCCTCCGGCAGACCCGGCGAAGCCCAAGCCATGAGCCTCGCCGATTCTGCCTTCTCAGTCTTGCAATAATTCTAATGCGTCCGGCAATTCCTGAATGGAGGTTAGAAGCAGATCAGGCCGTGCCGCGCGTAGCCGCTTCTCCGTAGGAAATGGGCCGATCACCCCAATCGCACGGACGCCAGCACGCTTCGCCATTTGCATATCCTCCGGGGAGTCGCCCACGTAAACGCAGGCCGAAGGGTCCAGCCGCAAGCGCTGGAGCGCCAAGATCATAGGCTCGGGATGCGGCTTTTTGCGCAATGTATCGCCGCTGCATACACGGGCCGAAAACAAACTTGTCAAACCGAAGCTGCGCAACTGACGCAATACGCGCGCCCGGTCTCCGCTGGTGACTAACCCCAAACGGTGCTGGCGCTTAACTCGCGCTAGAATTCCTCGCACCCCGCTGATTAGTTTTGGCCGATGATTCGCGTATTGCCTCCGCCAGGAGATATCAGCTGCATCCCAACACTCTTTGGGCAGGCCTGCGGCGCGATACACGTTATACCAATTCGGCGAATAATGGCGCGCCAGCTCCTTCAAACCCCAAGGGATGCCCATTTCGTTGAACATCGAGAGGTACGCTGAAGAATCGGCCTGGTAGGAATCGAGCAGCGTGCCGTCCCAATCAAAGAGCACGCCCAGGATGCTCTGCTTTTTCCTCAGCTGCATCGGGGAATCAGATTATCAGAGAATTAGGACAAGATTCAGGACGTGAAACGCGAAGGCAGCAGGTCGTCCCGGTCGAACTGCACATCGTCAAGGGAGGCAGCGATGCCGTACCACCCGGGCACGGCGGCCGGCTCAACGCGGCGCACGTGCGCCAGCGTAATAGCGACCACATTTCCGCGACCCAAAGGGCGGCTGACCAGCACGATCTCCAGCTCGATCGGAGTTCCCATTATTAACGCCTTTGGGCAGAGGAAATACACCCCACTGGAACTCATGTCTCGCGTCACTAAGGTCACCGGAGGATCTTCCTGGATGCTATTTGCACTCCGCAGGCGCAAAGGCAGTTGAAGTGTGGCGCGCGGATATTCTCGATGTTCGGGATAAACGCCAAAAGCATGGGTGGGTACGCGGACGAATCTGCGCGGTAGCTCGGGACGCAGTAGCGGGCTGCACCTTAAGGCAGGCACGCGTGCGGGCTCGGCAGCCCTTGGCTGCTGTTGTCCCGACCGGGAGTCCTCCGTTCTGGATCCCAAGTACGCCGACTTGACGGGTACTGCGCGATTCATCCCCTTCATCTCTCCCTAAAGAGATTGCCCTTGCCTGTTTCGGTTTTGTTTTGCGAGTCTACCTTTGGGCTGTACCCCATTTGATGTGGGTCGCTAAGATGCCATTAGAAGTGCGCGGGGTCAACCTGTGGAAAACCTTCGAAGTGTCCTAACTTCAAACACTTAGTAATAGTACCAACTCTAGGTACCGCGGTTTCGATCGCCCGCGACGTACTGTTCTACCAATATGGTCCTCGACACACAGCTTCTCTACGTCTAGTTATAGAACGGATGGCTACGTCCACGTCGTCGACCGATCAGTCTCCACCAATTTCCTCTGGTGGGTCACTTGCTGCGCGAACTCCTCACCGTGCCACGCCCTTACTCATCGCAGCCTTTGCGGTGGTATATGTCATCTGGGGGTCTACCTACTTAGCGATTCGAGTGGGCATCGAGTCTTTTCCCCCGCTGCTCCTGGCAGGCTCACGACACCTTTTGGTGGGTGTCATCTTGTTTCCCCTGCTGCTGTGGAAAACCGGCGAACGCCCGACCTTCGCGCAGTGGCGTACCACGATCGTGACGGGTCTACTCTTGCTCTTCATTGGCAATGGCGGCGTATGTCTTGCTGAGAAGACCGTGCCTTCGGGAGTAGCGGCGCTATTGGTAGCTACCGTATCGCTGTGGATGGTCCTCATAGACTGGCTGCGGCCCGGAGGCTCCCGGCCGCTACCGAGAGTAATCGGCGGCATCCTGATGGGCTTTGCAGGTCTAACCCTACTTGTTGGGCCAGCGAAGCTGGGTGGATCCGGTCGGATAGATCCGTTCGGCGCTGAAATTCTAGTTCTTGCCTCGCTCTCCTGGGCCTGCGGCTCGTTGTATTCGAAACACGGAGTTCTTCCCAAGTCAGCCTTGCTCGGCGTCTCGATGCAAAGCCTGAGCGGTGGCGCTGCGTTGTGGATCGCTGGTCTGGTTAGCCGAGAAGTCCGCGCGTTCCATCTTGAGACCATCTCGTTGCGTTCTTGGATAGCGTTTGTTTATCTAGTCGTGTTTGGCTCGGCACTCGGCTTCACGGCTTACATCTATATCCTGAAGCAAAGCACTGCGGCGCGGGTAGCCACCTACGCATTCGTTAACCCCGTGGTGGCTTTGTTTCTCGGGTGGCTTATGGCTGGCGAGACTATTACGTTGCGCACTGTAAGCGCAGCGGCGGTTATCCTCACGGCAGTACTAGTGGTCATCACAGCGCCTCATCCAGATCCGATTTCTGCCGATCATACTTTGCCCGTCCCGGGCGAAGCCTGAGTACGCTTTTCTTTTCTACCGTCTCTCCAGCCCTTTGCCGTCGTTTTCCGGATAGAATTCGTCTCGTGCATGCGTTAGGTTTGGCACGTTCACTATGAATCGTGCATCGCCGCAACACGAACAAGATATTTCGCCCCATGCAGCGGCACGCTATTGGCAAGCGACGCTGGCGCGAGACGCGCGCGCGGACGGCAAGTTCATTCTCGCGGTGCGCTCGACGCGCATTTACTGCCGCCCGTCTTGCCCCGCGCGGCGTCCCCTTAGACGCAATGTGGTTTTCTTTCGCACGGGAGAAGAAGCTGAGCGCCAAGGCTACCGCCCCTGCCTGCGCTGCCGGCCAAATGAAATCGCGGGCGCCGTTACGCTAGTGGAGCGCGCCGCGCGGCATTTTGCCCAGTCGACTGAGGAAAATATCCCACTGGCAATTCTCGCCAAGAAATTCGGTACGACCCGAGCTACTTTACGGCGCGCGTTTCAAAAAGTGACCGGACTTTCGCCGCGCGATCTCGCCGAGGCGCTGCGCTTGAAGCGTTTCAAGGCTCTGCTCCGCGCGGGGAAAAGCATCACCGATGCTCTTTACGAAACCGGCTACGGCTCAGCTAGCCGCGTTTACGAACGGAGCGACGCACAACTCGGCATGACTCCATTGACGTATCGAAGAGGAGGAAAGGGAATGAACATCGCATACACCATCGCGAAATCGCCACTTGGGAAAGTTCTGGTTGCCACTACTCAGCGAGGTATTTCTGCCGTATACCTCGGCGACACCGAAAGCACGTTGCTTGCCGAGTTACGAAAAGAATATCCCCGCGCGGCCATCGTACCCTCGACCGGCTCCTATCGGCAATGGGTGAAAGAAATTGTGCAGCGCATCGAAGGCCAGCAACCTCGTTTAAACCTGCCTCTGGATTTGCAGGCGACCGCGTTTCAGCGCCGCGTGTGGCAGGAGCTGCAGCGTATCCCGCGCGGTACCACGCGCACTTATTCCGAAGTGGCTAAGAAGATAGGGAAACCTAAAGCCGTACGGGCGGTGGCCAGAAGTTGTGCTACGAATCCCGTGTCGATCGTGGTGCCTTGCCATCGGGTAGTCCGCCAAGACGGCAATCTGGCAGGTTATCGCTGGGGACTGTCCCGGAAAGAGCAGTTGCTCGCCAAGGAACGCGAACAGACCGATTGATTTTTCGTGTCGCGAAGAGCGCTGCTCAATCCCTAAGAGTGGGATTAGTACCCACACCTATTCATGCGTGCGGCTTGATGCGGCTCACACCTTTGGGCCAATCCTGCTTGAACTTTCCGTCGCTGATCTTAAGGTTCTTCAGCTCGTTGGTGTAGTGGAAAATTAAATAATCGCCGGAGCCTGCCTGAAAAAACTTTTGCTGTATCGGCAGCCACGAAGCTTCGTCGATCCACATGTGGATTTTTGTGATTTGTCTGCGCATCTCTGGCGAGATGGGGACCAGTTCCAGTACAACAGCCTTCTTGTGATCCAACTCTTCTTCGCCTACCAGCGTAATCGTGAAGCTTTTCTTTAAGTTCTCGCTTTTTGTGCCAAACCCCAAACGTACATATTGGTCCACCATCTCACGATTCTTGCCCAGGTTGTACTCTTCCACGCGATTAATCTTCGGCGTGTAGATGAACAGCGAATCTCCGGACCGAAGAATTGTCCGCTGATCTGGCTCCGTGAATTCAATGCGCATTTTCTCGTCGCGCCGTACGAAGATCTTGCCCTTCTCCGTAGAAGTATCTTTGACGACGTCGGTATACTTGATGTGCTCAATATCAGCGGTAAGCGAGTGAAAGTTTTGCGCCGATTTGTCCATCAGGGCCAAAACACTATCGGCGGTCCAAGAAGAGCTCTGCGTGGCCGCCATCTCGGCCGCACCCGCCATAGCACCGATCGCGATCATCAAAGCCAGGAAAGAAAACAGTCGTTTCAAACGCGACCCCAATCCATAAATCGTAATCACCATCGTGTATTTCGGAATCCTAACATACATAAAGAAGATGCACCGGCGGACTCGGGTGTTGCGCTAAGAAAAATACAAAATAGACTGCTTAGCGCTTGACTTCGACTTGGTAGGCGATCACCGCGCCCTGATCATCGCGGACAGGTTCGATTTTCGCAATGGAGAAATTACCGTTATGTAGTTCCGGTAACGCTTCTTTCAGAGCGTTATGTAGGTCGCTTTGCAGCGCCAGCTTTGTGGGGGGAGCGAGGATCCGCGAATCCACACGATAGGTCAAGTGATTCCCCTGTTGTGAGACCAACTGCACTTGTCCCGGGCCGGCGGGTGACCCGCTCTGAGGCTGGTCGTGAAACCAGTTGCGCGGTGTTAGCAAGACAAAAACTAAGATCAACACTACTGCGATATCGTATTGCCATGTGCCTCGCTCGTGACACCAGAAAAACGTGCGCGAGAGGGTTCGCCCAAGACTCGCCATGCTAATCCGCCGGCACGCCGTCGACAATAACTCCGTCGCGCATGTGCACAACACGGTCAAAGTACACCACTGCTTCCGGGTTGTGGGTAATCATTACGATGGTTTGGCCCAGATCCTTGTTGAGCTGGCGAAGCATCTGCAGCACCACTTCTGAATTCTTCGAATCCAAATTGCCGGTGGGCTCGTCCGCAAGAAGAATTTTGGGCTCGTTGATCAGCGCACGCGCAATGGCAACACGTTGCTGTTCGCCACCCGATAGTTCTGAGGGTTTATGCTGCAGCCGTCCAGCCAACCCCAGCATCTGGGTCACAACGTCAAAGCGATGCGGGTCGAATCCATCCCCATGAATAAACTGGGCGATGGCGATGTTGCCTTTGGCGGTAAGTGTTGGCAGCAGATTAAAGCGCTGGAAAACGAAGCCAATCTTGTGCCGGCGCAGCTTGGTGCGTTCGGCATCGCTCATGGCCGTCAATTCGTTGCCATCGACCTGGACTTTGCCTCGGGACGCTTGGGCCAGACCGCCGATTACATAAAGCAATGACGATTTGCCGCAACCCGATGGGCCCATTACGGCTACCGATTCCCCGGGAAGAACTTCGAAATTCACTCCTCGTAACGCGGGCACTTCCACTTTGCCCGCGCGGTAGAGCTTCCACAGACTTTCGGTCTTGAGTATCGGCTCCAATATTGTTTTCCCTGGGAAATACAATCCTGTCGCAGGTTCCCGTATTGTATCCGCGAATCTCATCTGTGCCTAGCCGCGTTCCTCGCCACCTAGACTGCCCATTCTTAAATCGTTGGCCATTCTGTTTCTTGGTTTTGAAACACTGCCAGGCAGTAGCGCTGCGAAGCAGCGTCACAAAGCGTGATTCGCGATCAGTCGTACGACAGCGCTTCCACGGCATCCTTACGGCTCGCCATCCAAGCGGGGTAGCTCGCCCCGAAAACCGCCCCCAAAAATGCGATAGCCCCTGCGCGCAGGACCCAGCCGGGAGTGATCAAGATCGATAACGTGGGAAAACCAGCCAGAAAAGCTGCGCGCACCAAATAGCTAAGCCCCACGCCTGTAATAACGCCCAATAAGCACAGTGCCGCGGCTTCCGTCAGCAAGGTGCGCACGATGAACGATTGGTCTGCGCCCAGCGATTTGAGTACCCCAATGTCGCGCGTGCGTTCGAGCACCGTGGTGTACATGGTTAGAAAAATTACGAGCAGCCCGATGGCCACGGCTAGCGCGATCATGGCGTTGATGAAAGTCTGCAGGCCGGGAATATTCGTTGCCGTCATCAACGAAAGAAAATCCTTCAGCGGACGAATCGTGTAGCCCGGCAATACATGACGAATCTCTTCCATTACGTCTTCTGTGTGCTCGGGCCGCGTGCACTTCAAAAGAAAAATGGAGGCTTTATCGCGCGCGCCTACTAGTTCTTGTAACGTCGTCAGCGGCACAAAAAGCCGCGCGCCTTTCCCGTGCTCGATGACAGCGGCGACATGCCAGTCATGGTTCAAAAGAGTGTAGGTATCTCCGACTTTGACGTGCTTGGCCTTCGCTGCCCAGTCATCCACCAACAAGTCGTCTGGCCTTTCCATGTCGTGTCCATCAAGGAACACGAAACCTCCGGAGACCGCGCGAAAGCTGTCGCGATCAATGCCGTAGACCACATCCACTCCGCCCGTGGAGTTAAATTGCAACAAGGCTGGCGCCACCGCCTTTACGTATTTGAGGCTCCTGAGTTTTGCACCGATTTTGATGGGCATCGGCGAGCCGCTGAAACCGAGAAAAACGGAAGCGGCTGGAGGTTGCAGCATAATATCCGCGCCAATACCCTCAATGCGTTTGGCGGTTTCGGTAAGTAGACCCGATGTAAGTCCCACGATGAGCACCACTAAAGCGACTTCCACCGCCACCGCCATCACGCTGATCAGCGTTCGCAGCGGCCGGTGCAGCAAATTACGCGTAATTAGCTCCCCCATCATGGTTTCGCCGCCTGCGGGCTTCGCTGCTCTTCCGCTTTTTCGCCAACGCGCACTAGCTCAGCGCCCGGCGGTTGCTCCAGCTGGAAACGATCCGAGCCTAGCTCTTCGTTTAAACTAATTTTGTTCACCAGCAAATCCAATTTGTAGTCGTCGTGCGGGCGCTCAAGCCGGATCATGCGCGGGAATGCCGTTACTCCATTCGATTCCGTAACTGCTTTCGTTGTACCTGGTGTCGGCTCAATAGGCTGCCAGTCTGATACGCGAACATCAGAAAGCAACACGCCTTTTGGCCCAAACGTCTGCAGGCGCGCCATCTGCAAATCCGAGCGATCGAACCAGATTTTACGCAAAATTTCCGTGTCGTAGCCTCCGCGCAATATCGTTAATATGTAATACCTTGCCATTTCATCGTTAAACTCTTCGAAGAGTAGCGCTTCGCCCTTTTGAATCTCCGGCCATAAAATCGCTTCCAACAAATGTTGCGGACGAAGATTTTCAATCGGTTTAGTGCTGGCGTGTTCCAACGCCACAGGTCCTACCAGGAATTTGTTCTTCGGAGGAATTGACACGCGGAAAGTTTCCGCATCGCTGGTCATATCGAAAACCGTCGTTCCGATCACCGGCACCTGCCCGATTACGCGGATATACGCGGGTCGTTTTGCCAGCAGGAACGTTTTGACTTCGTGATACTCTTCGATAATCCCGCTGTACTTCGAGCCCGCGGTGGGTTTCAGTTCCACCGTGGCGTTCAGACTCGTCACTCCATTTGCCATGGCGTTATACTTTTCGACGAGTTCTTCGCGTGTGGCGTTCTTAATGACCGGCTTCGCGCCTGGTGGTGTAGTTTTGGTAGTGCTTACTACGCCCTTGCCCCCGCAGCCGCAGAAAATCGTCGCCAGTATCGCCACAAACATCATTGCCAGCACGCGCCGCTTCAAGAATTCATCCTCCTTGTGGAATGACGCAATCCAACCATTGCCGATTTGCGCTCCACGCATGCCAGGGCAAATGCACGGTGTGTGTTCAATTGGGCCGCGCGATGTGCACGTCAAATGGCTGCAGGGCCGGCCGCACACGGCGTATTACTTCGCTGGGCCAGAGTGTTTCGCTCAGAAGCGTCACCCAGCCATCCTCTGGTTCGCAGACCGCACAGAACGTATATCGCTTGTACGCTTCTTGATAAGCGTCCAAGCCACGTTTTGAAAGCTGTCCTTCTAGCGGAGCATCCGGAGTTTCGGCAGCGGTGCCCGCCCGCAACCCGAATGTTTCCCCTTCGAAGCGCTCAATGAGCTGTCGCAATTGGTCGCCGGTTGGCTTCGCCAGTACCACGCATCGCTCTGCGGCTTCGCGAAAAGTGATGCCTCGCGTTTTGCAGAACTCCCTAACGCGATCTACGTGGCTGAAGAAATCTACAACGTAGAAGTCGTTTCCTACCAGGGCAGGGAAGGCCGCGGCCCAAATTTCTGCCGCTTGTTTTCCTCTCACGGGTTCGCGGCTTTGCGTTTCCAGCAGCTCAAGACCTACGGCCTTGACTTCCTCGCCCAGATCGAGTGCTTGTACGTCCAATGAAAAGGGAGGCAACTCAAGCGCGTTTTTTCCTGGGAGCGCATTGCCCGGCGCGCTCATTCTTGAGATTCCACTTGCGGAAACTTGGCGCGGAACTCCGGCGACTGTTTACGCACGTCTAGCCAGTCAAAAAACACATCCGGCGTTTCTAGCCAGATTCGGAACCAGTTGGCGATTTCTTCCTTCTCGGCGCGTTTCGGTGCTTCTACCTTTGGATTGCGCGCGATCATTTCTGCGCGGCGCTTCCCGAGACGCCCCACATTGAGCACTCGCTCCACCGCCGCCAGTTCGTGGTGGGAACGAAATTTCCGCATCAGTTCGTCCAGCCGCATCACACTGACTTCTGCATCTTCCAGCGTTTTGAAATGCAGCAGGTCTTCGAACTCTTCCTCATATTGATCTTCCGCTTCTTCTTGTTGCGTTAATTCCAGCTTCCAGCCGGCTTCTTTCAGCACGTCCGCTATGTAGTCCGTCCCAGTCTTGCCGGCTTCACCGTGTTCTGCGATCAGGCGCCGGCGAAGTTGGTCGATCTCAGCCGCCGTCCACTTCTGCGCGGTGATTTTCCCTGCCGTCTCCAGGATTAGTGCCTTCTTTGTCTTCAAGTCATGACTCATCGCGTTGCGCCTTTATGGCTTTTGTGCCCGTTACGCCCATCATGAGGCTGCGGCTTTTTCTCGTTAATTGCTGGATCGGGCGCAGCCGCTGCAGCACCCCCCAGAAGCCGGCGATATTTCAGCACATTGTTATTGTGCTCCGCTAGCGTGGAGCTAAAAAAGTGTCCACCCTGGGTGTTCGCAACAAAATAAAAATAATCCGTTTGTGCCGGATGCAGTGCCGCTCGCAGGGACATTTCGCCCGGATTCCCGATTGGCCCTGGCGGCAGACCTGTATGCACATAGGTGTTATAAGGTGAATCGAACCGCAGATCGGTCAGCGTTAGCGTCCCACGATATTTTTTCGATCGCTCCAACGCATAGATCACCGTAGGATCGCACTGCAGCGCAATATCCTTCCGCAAACGGTTTTCGAAAACTCCCGCGACCAAAGGCCGCTCCTCGGGCTTGGGCGTTTCGCGTTCCACGAGCGAAGCAAGCGTCACCACCGATGAAACCGGCCGGCCGTCTGCCGCCATGGCCTTGTCGGCAGCTGTTTCTGGGCCTGTAATGCCTGCCCATTCTTCTTTGAACTTTCTCACCATTTCCGCCGTGAGTTCCGTGGCTACCGGGCTCCGCGGTAGATGATACGTTGCCGGGAATAAAAACCCTTCCAGTGTTGCGGCTCGGGGCGCCACGTCATGAATCAATGTGGCATCGCTCGCGGCCTTCAGGAATTCTTCCGCGCTCATAAACTTGGCGCCTTCCAGTTCATGCGCGATGTCAAACATGGTTTCGCCTTCGCGTACCGTGAAAGGCTGCTCGTACACTTCGCCGTTAGCTAGCTTCCAGAAAACGTCATGAGCCGCGATGGCATGATCGAAAAAATATTCGCCCGCCTGCAGCGAGCGCCGAGGATGCCGCCGCGCATAAATCTCGAAAGCGATGGAGCTGCGCACTACGCCTTTTCTCTCTAGCAGTCGCGCAACCGCTCTGCTGGATGTTCCGTGCGGAACATCGACGAAAACTCCATTCGCCGCGAATCCCTGATAAGGTCGTTCGATCGCGTTCCAAAGCCAGGCGCCCACAGCGACGACCACCAGCAAAAAGAAAAGAAAAAGCTTCGCCAAGTCAGCAGCACTCCTTCACGCGTAGAGGTGTTACAACCCGGCAAGCAATCATATCCGTTAGATGCTTACGCCGCCCGGTCGGTGCTGCTCCAGATATTCGTTTAACATTACAGCAGCCGCCACCGCGTCAACGCTCATTTTCCCTGGCGCCGGCGTGTTCCTCATCTCATGCTCCACATGCTTACCTACTCTGCGCGCGGGAGCCGCTTTCATCACCCGTCCACCCAGCTCTTCGAGCAAGCGCTCCGCTTCCCAGCTTGTCAGCCGCTCGTCCACCATCTCCACCGGAACGCCGATCTGTTTTCTCACGCGTTCCGCGAATCGCGAAGCTTCGTCCGCCATCTCCCCACGTGAGCCATCGAGCCGAAGCGGCAGGCCAACGATAATTTGTTTCACACCATTCTCCCGCACCAACTCTCGCAACCGCCGCATATCCTCATTACGATTTACCCGTTCCAGCGTGTCCATCGGCCGTGCCAAACTTGTCTCCACATCCGCGATCGCCAGACCAATCCTCGCGCGCCCATAATCGAGGGCGAGGATGCGGGTATGTGCTTGCTGTTGGGGACGGACGGACGGCCTCACACATCCAGTATACCGGGAAGCCCGTCAAGAGATGTCAGTCAACGCAACGTTAGTAGTTGATTCAAAAATGGGCAAGGAACTGTAAACGGTTACGGCCTTCGCCCACGGTTCCCGCTCTCCCACGCTGCCCAGGAGCCTTCCGCCCTCATTTGTTGTTCTAGGCCGGTTTCTCGCAACAGTCCTGCAAGTTCGGCGCGAGATAACCGTTTCGCCAGAGGTTCCATCCGGTCGGCAATGCCCCATGCCGTCAGGGCCGCGATTGTCGCGTGCAACTTTAATTCGCGCAGGTCTACTTTGTCGAAAGTGTCTGACGCAGCATGATAATTCGGAAGGTAATTCCCTTCCTCCTGGTTGGCGACCAGCGTCGGAACGCCTTCCAGAAGAAAATCGAAATGGTCCGTGCCGGTCTCTGCGTCCACTGTGTGGCGGTTGACGTCCCAAGACTCCAGCGGCTTGAGAACTTCGCGCACCCCGGCTTCCAGTTCGCGTCGCCCACCCAAGGAATAACCCGTGACGCGACCTATGCCGGAATCGTAGATGATGACTGCCCGCGTCTTGTCCAATTCCTCGCGATGTGCTCTTACGTATCCCCAGGAACCCAGCATGCCTTGCTCTTCCCCGCTGAAAAGCACAAAGCGTATCGTGCGCCTGGGCACAAGGCCCGTGCTCTTGATCGCCCGTGCCGCTTCAATCACCAGCGCGGCGTTGCAGCCATTATCTAATGCACCTGTGCCCAAGTCCCAGGAATCGAGGTGCGCGCCGAGGATCACAACTTCATCCGGTTTCTCGTAACCGCGGATTTCGGCGACCACATTTTCTTGTTCCATCGGTCCAGCGATCTGATTAACCATGGTAAAACGCCCGCGCACTCTTCCGGGGTTCGCCAAAACCGTGCGCGCCAACCGCAAAGCATCCTCGCGCGCCACTATTGCCTCGGGAATCTTGGCGAGTCGCCCATCGCTCGTATCCATGTGTCGATATAGCAACAATCTTTCCCGTGCGCTGGTCCACAGAACCGCCGCCGCGCCGCCCTTGTGCGCGCGCTCGATCACCTCTGGTGGACGCGAATACTCGTTGAATAAATCGGCCCACGTGGAGCTTACATCGCTACGTACAAGCAAGATTGCGCCTTTAATGGCAGTGCCTGCTCTAGCGAAATCGTCTGCCGTGCCAAAACCAACTTCCACAATGTTGGCTTCCACGCCGCTCGCCGGCGTCGCTGGTGACCAACCCAGCGCGGCGAGCCTCACGGGAAACTTAACCGGTCCCAGTAATTCGAAGAGTGTCTCTCCTGCTGTCCAGGTCACCGGTATCGTGTACTTCTCTGTGTGCACTTCCACACCCGCCGCACGAAACGTCGCGACGCCCCACTCTACGGCACGCGCCATCTCCCGCGTACCCGTCACTCGCCCGCCAATTTCATCGGTCAGCCGTCGTAGATTTTCTTCCATGGGCGATGGCCCCATCACCAGCGACAGGATTTTTGCCGCCGCTTCCTCGCACGAAGAAGCTTTTGTCGCTGAACATCCTGCCGAGGACGACGCGCCTTGCGGCGATTTGAGCGGATCCTGCTTTGCTGGAGGCAATTGCGCTGCAGCTGAAACACCGCTCACGATGAACCCGGCAATGAGGCAACAGGCAACAGCCGCAGGACGAGGCATAAAAATCAATGACCTTTCTCAATAATCGGTGGTGATACGCGCGGGTGATTATAGGCCGCTGACTAGGAACTACCAGAGGAAGAAATTGGCGCTGAAAAAGAAAATGCCGGTCCGATGGGACCGGCATTAAGAATTGTCTTTGACACGATACGATCTGTCAGAATCCGCCCAAGTAAGTGAGTAAATCACCCTAAGCGCCGAAGCGAGTAGAGCTAGCGAGCATCACTGCGGGCCCGTGAGAGCTGCAGGATGCATATGCGTGGCATAGTCCGCACACCATAGCGGATTGAGCCACGACTACTTTAGAAAGGAGGTGATCCAGCCGCAGGTTCTCCTACGGCTACCTTGTTACGACTTCACCCCAATCATGAGTCATACCTTGGGCGCTTGCCTCCTTGCGGTTAGCGCAGCGACTTCTAGTACAACCCACTTTCGTGATGTGACGGGCGGTGTGTACAAGGCCCGGGAACGTATTCACGGCGTCGATCTGATACGCCATTACTAGCGATTCCGGCTTCATGCAGTC